>Ga0209344_10001507_pt1 | contig 29884 bp, 31 predicted proteins | sample Cruoilmetagenom6_FD_187293 | JGI IMG/M metagenome (GOLD analysis project Ga0209344, IMG submission 187293) | Oil polluted marine microbial communities from Coal Oil Point, Santa Barbara, California, USA - Santa Barbara Oil Seep Sample 6 (SPAdes)... | ecosystem: Environmental > Aquatic > Marine... | reverse complement strand
GACCATTTCACATGGCATCTCAGTTGCATCCACCCAAATGGTGGGTCACCATTTTTTCGGCTTTAATTTATTTTTGCTTCCACAACTTCAATTAAATTGAAATCTCCACAAAAAAAATCTTATCCGAAAAATTCAAGCAAGTAGCTAAGGGGTCATCAGGCGGTAATTTCACATTAACAAACTAAAAATTTTGTCATAAATCTAATCATTTTTCATCACCTCCTTATTTTTTAAGGTTTCCGTGAAAATACAGCAAATAGAATTCTTTCATAAAAATTATATTTGCTGTACTCTCACGCCATAACGAACCAGCCCTTTATTGACTTATTTTTTATTACAAAGTACTAATCACAAATCGATTTCTCAACTTATCTAATACAGTCTAGCATACTATCAAAATTTTGTCAAGTACTTTTGAACCTCCACAATTACCCATTTTGGAGAAGACGCTCCAGCAGTAATGCCTATATTTTGACAACCCACCAGCCACTGTTTTTTAATATCCTCTACTCTCTCAATAAAATAGGAATTTGAGTTTATTTTTTTAGCAATATTCCATAATTCAGTAGAATTAGAACTATCTGGCGAACCAATTACTAATACCGCATCATTATCTCGTGCTAAATTTCTAGCTTCTTGTTGGCGACTTTTAGTAATATTGCAGACTGTATCCAGAATTTCTGCTTCTGGATATTTTTTTAAAATTTTCTTAACTATTTTATCTACACGATCTTTATTCTGTGTAGTTTGTGAAATTACTATTATCTTACTTCTCACTGGAAAGTTAAGATTGCTTACAGACTCTTCACTTTCAATAATTTCTGCCTGTTTTTTTGTCCAACGAAATATTCCCATTGTTTCTTTATGTTTTTTTTTACCAATAATGATAATTTTTCGTGAGCGTTTTAAAAAAATTTCTGCCAGTTTTTGCACTTTCGTTACTTTCGGACAAGTTGTATCTATAATATCTATTCCCTTTTGTTTGGCAATTTCAAAAATTTTTGGACCAATCCCATGAGCAGTAATAATTAGCGTTCCTATTTTATCAATTTTTCCAATTACCTCTCTAATTTTTCCATTAAATTCAATTTTTTTAATTCCCAATTTTTCAATACGGTCAATCACATCATTATTATGCACTAAAGACCCTAAAACAAAAATAGGTTTCCTGACATTTGGTTTTTTAGTAATTTTTTTAACTGTTTCGTACGCCCTCTCTACTCCGTCACAAAAACCAGCATATTTACTAAGTGTTATTTTCATATTTCTATAAATTTAAGAATTAATTAGACTAACTCCCTTCAAATAACTAAAATAAAGTAATCATTTATTTCTTTGATTATTTTAATCAATGTCATCTTGGAAGTTAAAAACTCTTAGCGAAATACGGGCTTTAGAATTTATTATTATCCCTGCCTCGCCAACAGGCAAACGTGATCTAATTCATTGCTTTTCTCTGGATCACGGATAGACGAATTTTATCCAATCGCTTCGCTCTTGGCAAAATTCTGTCTTTCGAGATGACAAACTGTAAATTTAGTAGATAAAGTGAATAGTTACAAAATAATTTGATAAAAAACCAAACAATACTTATTCCATTTTTGGTTTATCCAAAACAACTGGTTCAATTTTCTTTTCCCCATCTGTAATCTTAACAACATCCTTGTCAATTTTTTTAAATTCTTTGTAGCCAGCATTAAAATGATTAACCGTAGTCGTCATACTATTTCCCAACTTCTTATAATAAGTATCAAAAGATATCATATGTTTTCCTAATTTTTCTACATTAGAACGAATTTCCTTGGCACCTTCCTCAATCTCCATAGACCGAAGCCCCTGAAGCACTGTCTGAAGATAAGCCAAAAAAGAAGTCGGCGAAACAATAATTACATGCTTATCACGAAAAGCATACTCGATCATACTCCTCGTGTCAACTTTAACTGTCCCTATTTTGTTAATTAAAAGGTCATAATAAATCGCTTCTGAAGGAATAAACATAAAAGCAAATTCCATCGTATCCTTATCAGGTTTTATATATTTGGAAGTTTCATCTATCCTATTTTTCAAATCCTGCTTAAAAGCTCTTTCTAGTTGTTCTCTTTCTTTTTCATCATTACAATTTAAAATTCTCTCATAATTTTCCAAAGAAAACTTTGAATCAATCGGAACAATTTTTTCTTTAACAAAAACTACCGCATCCACAATATCTCCATCATCAAAACTATATTGCATCTGATAAGAACCAGGTGGTAAAACATTTTTAAGGGTGTCTTCCAAAAAATATTCTCCTAAAACTCCTCTCTGTTTTGGATTTTTTAAAATATCCTGAAGATTTTTAAGCTGTTCCGAAAATCCAATAACTTGCTTATTAGTATCTTCAAGTTTAGCTAATTTTTCCGTGATACTAGCAATTTGTTTAACTGATTGACTATGCATATTTTGCATAGTTTGAGTACTGTCACTCATATTTTTTTGAGTAACTTGATGAGTTTCCGAAAGTTTATTATCCACCATATCACGCAAATCTTTATTTTCTTGAGATAAACCCGTTAATCGTTCCATCATCGCCACAATTTTTTCACCGTCATCTGATTTTTTTTTGCTAAGCATAAGAAAAATAATCAAAGCTACAGCCATCAGCAAAATTATTAAAAGTATTGTTTCCATATTTTACATATTAGACTTAATTATGGTAATTTTTCTACATTCTCACCAATACCACATTCTAATGCATACTTTACATCTTCTTTTTCATCTTCTGGAAAACTATCAATCCAATCCTGAACAACTTGTTGCGTTAATTCAGCGTTTCCGTACATCTCAATAAATTCATTTATTTGTTCTGTTTGCGATTTCATTTGAACTTGTTTTTGTGTAGCCTCTTGAGCAATAATTTTTTCTAAATTTTCCATAAATTTGTTGTATAAAACACAAATATTTAATATAATAAATTTACTCATAGACATCACTTTATGAAGTCTTACTTTTTAGAATCTAATAATAAATTAATATATTGTGTAGTTTTGGAGTAAGAAAAATATGTAAATGTAGCCTTAGCTACAGTAATAGATTTTTCTTATGAAAAACAAGTAAGATACAATTTTTATAGATTATAAATGTGGTCTCATAATGTGATGTCTAAAAATATAATATCATAAAAAAGTTACCGAAACAATGAAATTTATAAAAATAATAACCATATCTGGATTAGACGGTTCTGGAAAATCAACTCAAATAAAATTATTAAAAAAACATCTTGAATCGAAAGGTGAAAAGGTTTTTTATTTTCACAGTATTTCCTTTTCTTTACCAAATAAAGTATTGGATTATTTTAAGAAAAAAAATGATGAAAAGAAAAAAAATGATGAAAATAGTGTGACTAAATCCAGCTGGATTGGCATACAATTACGAAAATTTGTTTTACCTATAGACCTATGGAGATTTAGAATGTTACGCAACAAGCTACGCAACAAAGGTTATAACTATATACTTTCTGATAGATATTTCTATGATACAATTGTAAATATTGAATATCTTTCCAAAAAAGAACTAAAATCTATTCCCAATATACCTAAACCCGATACCTCAATCTATATTCAAACTGACCCCAAAGTTATAATGACCCGTAACAAGAAAATTCCTGACCAAGGATTAAATTTCTTGGAAGATAAAAAGAAAATCCTTGATAGAAAAACTACTGTATGGAATTGGAAAATTATAAACAATACTCACAAGAATAAATATAAAACTTTTGAAGAAATAAAGAAAGCAGTAAGTGGTAAATAACAAATAGTGATCAATGCATGTAAGCAACAAATAATAAATTCTATATTTACGAAAATTATATTTTTACAAATGGTCGATTTGTTTGAAGAGTCATAAGTTTTCTTAGAAAACTTAGGTGATGAAACAAGACCGTCTGTAAAAATATAATTTTCGTAAATAAATATAGACTTAAAAAAAACGGTATGAAAAATAATCATAATCTGACTAAATCAATTTTTTGGCTGACTATTTCTGAAATTATTTTTAATATTTCTGGCTATATAATCCACTCTGGAGTAGGTCGGATTTTAGGTCCAGCAGATTATGGTCGCTATGGATTAGTTATAACGCTCACTACAATGATTATTATTCTCATTGGAAACGGAATTCCTACCGCTATGAGTAAGTTTTTGAGTGAAATATTTGAAAATAAACCTTCAATGATAGAAGTAATCAAAAGAAAATCTTTAATATTGCAATCCATTTTAATTGGCTTCGTTACCATAATATTTTTCTTACTAGCCCCTGCTTTATCTATGTTACTGGGTGATCCAAGCCTCACTAAATTATTTAGACTTTCTACTTTGATAATTCCAGCTTTTGCTGCTGCATCATTTTATTTTTATTATTTTACAGGAATTCACAGATTTAATCTTCAAGCAATTTTGAAAACAATTCGCTCCGTAGCTAAAGTAATTTTTATATTAACTCTTGCTTGGTTTTTCAAAATAGAAGGCTCTATAACTGGATATATTTTAGCTCCAATTTTTGTATTTTTAATAGCCTTTATAATAGACAAGTTTTTGATATCTAAAAAAAATCTACAGTCTCAAAAAAACTTAAACCGAACTTCTCAACCTAGCAGTTATTTCTCTTGGAAAAAATTAATAAACTATGCTTGGCCATTTACTTTATTTCTTCTTTTTTACGAAATAATGATATCTATAGACCTTTATTTAGTAAAAGCCATCACTGCTAGTGATTATCTTACAGGAATATACAATGGAGCATTAACTGTCGGTCGCATACCCTATTATCTTTTCTACGCATTAACAATTGTTCTTCTTCCCACAATTTCAAAAACAACTTCTCAAAATAATCACAAAGAAACTCAGGAGACAATCAATAAGGCTTTGCGTTTAATGTTGCTTCTTTTACCTATTGGAATAATCATTATGAGCGTTTTTGCCACACCTATTCTTTCTATTTTTTACGGAAGTGATTATATTTCAGGAACAATGTCTATGCAAATTTTAATTCTTGGAGTAAGTTTTTTGACTGTATTTTATGTACTCAGTTTTGCTTTTTCTGGAGCTGGAAAAGTCAAATTACCAATGTGGATAGCTTTAGGAGGAATGATTTTAAATATTATTTTGAGTTATATTCTCATTCATAAATACGCTATACTTGGAGCGGCTATCGCTACAAGTATAACTTCGTTTTTAATTATGCTTATTTCTCTTTATTTAATCAAAAGAGAATTTAACTCGTTCATTAAAATTAAATCGCTAATAAAAGTTTTTATTGTTTCTTTAATAACTTATTTCATAGCCATTCTTTTTCCTACAAATAATTATCTATTTATTCTTTGGTCGCTGATTTTGTCTGTTATTTATTTTACTGCTCTTTATATTTTTAAAGAAATAAATAAAGAAGATATTTTAATTTTTAAAAAACTTAGACGATGAGACGAGGCTAAAATAAAAAAACATTGAAATTGAAAACTAATAATATAAATTATGTTTAACAAAATAAAGCTTTCTACCGAAAATATAATTCTTTTTATCTTATCAGTTATTCTCGCAGTAAATTCTGTACTCTTTTTATGGTTTAAAATTAATTTTACTGCCATTATAGCTTTTTGGCACTACCCTATATTTTTAACATCTATAATCTTAATGATAGGAACACTTTTTTATTTTTCTAAAAAATTTAATTGGCTATTTTTTTTAACCAAAATTGTTATTGTTACCTTTCCAGCTGAAATTATTTTTCTTTGGAAGTTACACCAAATTGATCCTCACTACACCCCACTCCACTCAATTTTTCATTTCTTACCAACCCTGTGGATATACATTTTAGTTTTTCTTATCCTCTACAAATTGAAACAAATTCTAAAAATAAATTTATCTCTTTTTAAAAAAAGAATTACTTTTAAAAAATGGATGCGAAAACAAGGGAAATTTTATTTAGCAATATTGGGGCTAACAATGACAATAAGTTTTAGTTTTGGATTATATAATATTCAAAAAGCATCTTTAGTTGATGAAGCTCTTTGGACATTTGATAGAATTCCAAGTTTTTGGAAAAATATTGGTGAGCGTGATTGGTATGGAACTAGAGTAAGTGATAAACCGGGATTAACACTTGCCACTATTTCTGGCTTTGGTCTTTTAAAAATAGAAAATCCTGCTGACTATGATTCAAAAAATATTAGTATTAAAAAAATTGAAAACCTCAATTTTTCTTTTCGTTTTCCAATTCTGGTATTTTTTATTTTTATGCTTCCTATTTTGTACTTTTTTATAGAAAGACTTCTCGGCAAAAAATCAGCAATCTTTTCAATAATATTCATAGGACTTTCTCCTATTTTAATAGGAATGATAAGAATAGTGAACCCAGATGCTCTCCTCTGGATTTTTACAACAATTTCTCTTATCACTTTTTTGACTTTTTTAGAAAAGAAAAAAGATTCAGCTATTATCTGGTCAGGAATATTTTTGGGATTATCTCTCTTAACTAAATATGTTTCTAATTTTCTTTATATATTTTTCTTAGGACTTATTTTTTTTAAATATATATTCAGCAAATCTACTGAAAAAAATATTCATTTATTTTTCAAGAAAAATTTGTTTTCTTATGCAATTTTAATATTCATTTCACTTAGTATATTTTTTCTAGCTTACCCAGCTACTTGGATTAAACCAGATAGAATTTTAATTGGAACAATTTTTTCTCAAGCTTTCTCACCTATTTTTCCTTTTTTTGCCATAGTTTTACTAGCTTCACTTATTGATACCTTTTTTCTGAAAAATATAATCTTAAAAAATATTTTCAATTTTATATCCAAACAAAAACAAAAATTAGTTTGGGTGATTAGTGGAATATTTTTATCATTTTTAGGAATAATTTTTTGGAATACCTATACCGAAAGTTCACTTTTTGATATAGCAAATATTTTGTCATCACCAAAATCATCCTACCACCATACCGATCCTTTGTGGTTTATGACAACTAATTTTTACCCGCTCATTTTTGGAATTTCTCCAATCGTTCTAGTCCTCATCATTTATTTTTTAATAAAAAGTTTTGGAAAAAAAATAAAAAACACTATCAATCTGAGAGTATCACTTTATTTAATAATATTTATCCTACTTTATTATATAGGATCTGTTTTTAGCCATGTGTCCGCTACCATCAGGTACCAAATTATGCTTTACCCTCTCATTTTTATTATTGCTGGAATTTGGTTAAGTTTTTCGATGAAAAAATTTAAAGAAAAAAAATATTGGTTTGAAGTTTCAACTTTTTCATTGATAATTATATTAAGCTTTGTATTATTTAACATTCGTCCATTTTATTTCAGTTATGCTTCTAGTTTGCTTCCTCAAAAATATCATATTGATTACAAAGATATGGGAATTGGCTCGTATGAAGCTGCTATTTATTTAAATGCCTTACCTAATGCAAAAGAAATGAACATCTGGTCAGACAAAAAAGGAGTTTGTATTTTCTTTATGGGAGAATGTTATTCCGAATTTGATAAAAATATACTAAAAGAAAGCATATTTGATTACTATGTCATTTCATCTGGAAGGAAAAATCTAACTACTAGAAAAATTAAATTTTTGCTTAATCATGGTCACCCTAAAACTCCGCGGATAGATATGTTGTATTTAAAAGAAAATGCAGAAAAAATATTCATTTTAGCTAATCGCAAAAATAATTATATTAAAATATTCAAAAGAAATGCTCTCGCAAGATAAAAAATGTTTTTTGTTTATAACTATAGACTTAAAATTATTTTTCCACCTTGACTACTTTAATAAAATTTTCTGGACGATTGCCAATATTTAGCTCAAATACAGTATTTTTTTCTAAAAATCCACTATCATCATAATATTTACTTGAATCAATGTTATAAGAACTTGAACTGATCGGCTTAAAGCGTTTTATTATCATTCCTCGGCGTGAAAAAATAAAATAATCTATATCCGTTTCATCTAAATATAATTCATTTGAAACAATGCAATTACCATTAAGAAATTGGCATGCACCTCTATGATCAGTCCACACGACTAGACTAGTAGCATTTGGTAAACTATTTATATACATCGCAGCTTCATATACGCCATACCCCCATGAATCGGTAACAACATATTTTTTTGGTAATAATACACTATGGTAATTAAAATAATATGGCTTTATGTTCCAAAGCGTAAAAAATTGTATTATTATAATAGTTAGTATAACTAAATATTTTATATAATATTTGTAGCTACTGCTAAATTGATATCTTCTAAATAATAATTGCAAAAATTCGTTAACACCCATTGCTCCTAAAAATGTAAACATCGGAAACAACATTATACTATACCGTATATTTACAAAAATGTTCGCCTTAAGTGCACCAATAAAAAATATTAGTGGTGCAACTGTTGAGAACAAATATATAACGGGAAGTAATTTTTTTTGTATTACCTTTCCTTGCATTACGCGAATCCAAAGAAATAGAATGAAAAAAACAACAATAGGTGTAAGTGAAAAAACTAGGTTTTGTGCTTGAACTGTGATTGCTTTTGTCCAAAATAAAAAACTTGGATCGTTGGCAAAATCAACAAACACCAATTCCCCGCCAGAACGGCTCTCCTCCTTTATATTTTTAAGCGAAAAAAAGGGTGTCTCAAACCATGCATTAGTAAAAGAAAATGTGAAAATAAAAAACATTATAATTACACTTCCTTTTAAAACCCATTCTGAAAATTTTCTCACTTTTTGCATTATCCATAAAGCGATAAATGGAAAGATAACTGTCAAAAATAAAAAAATTACCAAAGAAAAAGAGAACATCCATAAAATTTTATATTTAGACTTCGTATAAAAAATAGTATCATGCAAATTAAATGCATCTATGAATATATCCACTATAGGAGCAAGCGTTGGCGAGTATAGTGTTCCATATAAAAAATGCTTGTGCTTAATAAAAACTTCGGGCATAAAAATAGAAAATACAAAAAATGCAATCACTGTTAGGGAAATGAAAGATAGTAAATGCTTTTTAAAATATTCCTTTGAAAGCAAGTTATTTATCTTTATTTTCCTATTGGCCCTAAAAAAGGAGTACAAAGTAAAAACAATTGGATATAATAAAAACAATAAATTAGCAGTATATTTAGAAAGAAGAGCAAAACCTGTTGCTAAACCAGCTATGATTATAAATTTTTTTTTCTTATGATACAGATATACTATATAAGAAAAAATTCCTACAGTGCTAAATCCCCAGAGAAATGTATCGGGATTTACAATTTGACTAATTCCTATAAATATTGGGTTCATTCCTATTAACAAACTACTCAAAGCTGATAAAAACTTATTCTTCGTTAGCTTTAGTGTTAACCAAAACACGAGAGGCAAAATAATAAGTGCATTGAAAAGTAGTCCTGGCAATCTTAACATTAGATTTAAAGTCAATGTATCTTGAGTATGATACATGTCATAAAGATCTCTGTATTTACCACTTTCCTTATCATAGAAACTGTTTATTTTTTCATTCTTGATATCATTATGCTTTCCAGGCTCAAATCCTAAAACTGGTATCGTGATACCATTAATCAAAGCATTCGTTACCCCTGGTTTATCATTGATACGTGTCTTATCCCACTTGCCTAATTGAAATCCCTCATTTAAACCATTATAGTATTTTTCAATTCTGTCATATTTCCAAAAATGCTCATCTGTTGTTTCAAATTTAGTTAAATGAAATAAACCAAAACCCACAAAAGCTATGATGGCGATTGAGGGTATTAAAAATGTCATTACCCGATTATATATTTTTTTATTCATACTTTTTACCTGCTATTCATATTTGTTCTAAATTAAATTATACTACAATTATGAAAAGTAAATTTTTTTTAATATCCACCCTAATATACTAAAATTATTTCTTTCTTTTTCAATAAAAGAATTCATAATCTTCTTTTTTTCTTTCATCATATCAAGCTGTTTATTAATATCATTTAATCTTTCTTTGTTTAATATTTCCATTGATTTCTCATTCACCTCATCTATTTTTTCATCATATACTTCAAGATGATCTGAAATATCTTTAAGATTTTTATAATTTGGACCAACAACAAAAGACCACATAAAAGATCTAGTTAATGTTTGTTTTTTTAGTACTTCGTCTCCCTGATATAAATTATCTAGTTCAACATAAACATTATCAATGTATTTTTTCGTATCTCTTTCTTTTTGATTTTCTAAGTCAATTCGAGCGTTCTCCCCCTTTTCCTTCTTTAAATTTTCTAACTCTTCCCTTTCTGTTTCATTGATCTGTTTTTTGCTTTCCTTTTTTTCTAATATTTTTATTTCTGTATTTATTTCCTCATAACTTTTTGCAAATTTACAAGCAGATGCAAATTCTTTTTTTTTATTGTCTACTATCTCATTAGAAGAAAGTTCAGTTGATTGCTTCCAATATCCTTTTGGCTTATTTTTACCACCGCTAGGAGATTTACAATCAATTCCATAATTGCTATTGTCTTTAATTGTATTCTGTTTAATTTTTACATCTCCTAAGCTATTAAAATCAGTATAGTATTGAAGTGCGATTCCACTAGAAGAATTCCTTTTGATTATATTTTTAGAAATAATTAATTCTGTTTTTCCTAAGACAAGTTCTATTCCACTTTCATCATTCTCATATATTTTATTGCCCACTATCTTTCCCTTAACATTTGCTCTTATATCTATACCTTCTTCATTATTTTCATGTACATTACAATCACTTATTTCAATTTTTGATCCTTTTCGCACATACATCCCCTTTCTATTTAAGGTAATAGTAGAGTCTTTTATTTTTAGTTTTCCACCTTCTAATATATCTATCCCCGCAACAGCATTTTTTATTTTTAAATTACCGATATTAACACTTGAACTACTTGCTACGATAATTCCTCCCACATCAACTGTTAATTCACTAATTTCTGAATCATCCTTCATTATAATTTTTCCTTCAATGACAACCTTATCGCTATTATTCCCTTCAAGCGTCATAGACTTTCTTAAAGTAAATGATTCTTTATAATATCCATCTTTTATTTTAATTTTATTGCAATTGCTTTCTATAGCTTTATATATTTTATCATATGGATCATCTTTACTTCCGTCACCATTGTCACTACTGTTCTCGTTTACATAACAAATTTCTTTTGCGTAAACAACCATTGGAAAATAAATTAATATCCCCATAAAAAAAAGTATTAAAAAATAAAAAGTATTCCCTTTCATATTTTTGATAATAACATTAAAATAAAAACTTTACACACATCAATTCAACTCTCGATATGCAATTTATTTCAAATATTTTCCATATTTTTTTGAAGAATAATAGCAATGAGGATTTGGGTATTCGTCAGGATCTAAGCAACATTCCATATCTAAATGTTTTCCCTTGTCTTTTTTGCTTTTAGAGGGTTTATCATCATCTTTAGCACAAATTTTTCTACCTAAGCTATCTTTTTTATAAGAAACTGGCATAGGAGCATTTATTTTTGGGTTTAACTTGGACTTAGGTCTTACGATATCAATATTTTCAAAAAACGATATCGCTACAAAAAATTCAGGTAAATTATCTGTGATTTCTATCATCAAATCACCACAAACTTCTATATCATCTTTAACAATAGGCACTATATTATAAATATATTGACCTCTCGTAATACTAAAAAATAAAGTTGAATTATAACAACTATCATTCAATGGTACATAAATTTCCTCTGCAGCGTAATCGCCTGTTTCAATAAGGCGTCCTTCAATAGTTTCACAACTCTCACTTTCTCTTATTAGTCCCGTTTTTAAAGAAGGAAATTCTGCTGTATTATTGAGTTCTTTTATTTTTTTAATACTATAAACAACTACATCGAAACCTACATACTTATTATTTGTATCATCACCCTTACGAAAACCGTATTTATATTCCGCTCCTGAATTTCCGATAGAAACTCCGACAATGGGACGTTTCCAATCTTTAGGATATTTTATTTTAAAGCCATACCATTTAGTTTGATATTCCTTCCAACTATCTGTACTAATTTGACTTTGAATAGACTTTATTTTATCTCTACTTTGCTTTTGAAATTCCTCATTAACATAACTGCTAGCTACAGCATCAGCTTTCGCGATTAACTGTTTTTGATGATGCATTTTTTTAACATTAATCCCAACAATCACCGCAACTAAAATAACCAAACCAGCAATAATAAAACTGTCTCTTTTTATATTTCTTTCATTGAACGCTTTATTAAAAATAGTTTTTTTTACTTTATTAACAATATCTTTTATTTTATTCACTATTTCTTCTCTATTATTCATAATAAAACTAACTACTTAAATTTGCACGGATGGAGAGAATCGAACTCCCGCCAAAGGTTTTGGAGACCTCTATACTACCATTATACGACACCCGCAAATTATCACGAGAGAAACTTATGATAATTTATTCCTACTTTTTCATTTCCTTATGTAAAGTATGTTTTTTACAAAATTTACAATACTTCTTCAATGTTAATTTTTCTTTAATCTTTTTCTTATTACGATCAGTGTAATAATTTATTCTTTTACACTCAGAACACTTCATTTTTACTAAATTTTCATTTGCCATAAATTTATTTAAAAAAATTATTTGTGGGCCGGGAGGGATTTGAACCCCCGTAGACCGAAGTCGTCAGATTTACAGTCTGATGCATTTGACCACTCTGCCACCGACCCAATTTTTGAGCCACCTGTCGGGCTTGAACCGACGACCTACTGTTTACAAAACAGTTGCTCTACCAACTGAGCTAAGGTGGCTTAAAGCTATTTTCAATGTCCGAGCCCGAAATCGGATTTGAACCGACGACCTACTCCTTACCATGGAGTTACTCTACCAACTGAGCTACTCGGGCATAAATAATAGGTGAATAAACACATCGCTAAGTAAAATTTTATTTATTTAATCTATTTAGTTTACTCTTCACAGTTAAGCTTTGCGGATTAAGTTTTAAGACTTGCCGATAACATTCCTGTGCATCTTTATAATTATTTTGACTTATATAGCAATCCCCTAATCTTTCATAAGCTTCTATATCACGAGGATCAGTGGCAATTCTTTCAATTAAAATCTCTTCTAGCTCTTTTCTTGTATCATCAGGACGAACAATTTTTTTTCTAAACATAATCTTTCGTACATTATTTTTTTCTTTCTCTTCTGCCTTTTTATAATATTGCATTTTTTTTCGTTCTTTCTTATTGACTTGAATATCTATCTTTCTAATCACTGGAATTATTCTTTTCTTACTTTTCATCTCTTCCTCGGCAATTTTCTCTTCAGCGATTTCAGTCTCCGTCTTTTTCTTTTTGAGAATTTTTAATTTATTCTCATTCCAATTATGAAATTTCAAAGAAAAAATTTTAAACCAATGAGATATTTTTTCTAATATACGCAATCCTTTAGCCTTAACACTCACAACTAACTTATTACCGTTTTCCTTTTTCTTATTTTTCAATATTTGCTTCTCTATTTCCAAAGATTTTCTGAATATTAAAAAAATAATCAATGCTAGACTAGTTACTATTATTACTGGTGGCAAAACAAAATACAAATAAAACATTTATTTAATCCCTTCTTTTTTTAACAGTTACCATACTTTTATCCTCGAGTTTTACTCTAATTTCTTTAGTAAGTACATTCACCTCAGTAATAACCCCTTTCCCTTTTTCTGTATCCATAGAACTTCCTATCTCGGGCATATCTTTGAGCATTTCTCTATATTGTTCTGATTCATATGATAAACAGCATTTCAATCTCCCGCAAATTCCAGAAATTCTATCTGAACCTCTCTGCGCAACTTGCTGAATTTTAGCCATCTCTGTTGATATACTTGGAATTTCGCCTAAAAATTTAACACAACATAATTCTTTTCCACAAATTCCACAACCACCTAATTTTCTAGCCTCATCCCGTGAACCGATCTGATGCATTCTAATAGAACGATGCAAATTTCTAGATAAATTTTTTACTAACTGTCGAAAATCTACTCTCCCATCAGCAATAAAAGAAATTATAATTGTCCCCTTACCAAGAGTTATGCAAGCATCCACAAATTTCATCTCCAACTGCATTCTCTTAGCTTCTTTGCGACACATAACCAAAATATCCTTTCTCTTCTTCAAATTCTTTTTAAATGTTTCAAAATCTTTTGAAGTAGCATTTCTTATTACGCAAAATTCTTCTCTCTCTCGATTATTTTTTTTGTCTCTTTCCACAGCCTCTCTTTTTACTACGCCCATTGTATTGCCCGTTTCATTTTCAACAATAACATTGTCTCCTTTTTTAAGCTCTGTTTTACTAGAACAAAGTTCTTGATCTCCCCAGCCACATAAACTAACTAGATATTTAAACATAAAAATGTTGCAATTATAATTCGAATCTAGAAAAATCTCCGATTTGAATATTTTCACCAATTTTTCCAATCATTTCAGTAATTAAATCCCCTATCGTAATATCAGGATTTTTTACAAATGGTTGAGTCATCAATGAAATTTCTTTTCTAAATTTATTTTCCTTTCCTTCCATTATCTTTTCAATCATTTCTTCTGACTTTCCTTCTTCCTTAAGTTGATTTTTCCAAATTTCTTTTTCTTTTTCAATAATTTCAGAAGAAACTTCTTTAGAATCTAAAAATTGAGGATCTATAGCACTAATGTGCATCGCTATGTTTTTAGCCAATTCTTTAAATTCATCATTACGGGCAACAAAATCAGTTTCACAATAAAGTTTGACTATAGTTCCCAATTTTCCATTAGAATGGATGTACGATACGACAATTCCTTCTTTAGCCTCTCTGCCAGATTTTTTAAAAGCCTTGCTTTGTCCTTTTTTTCTAAGAATTTCAATTGCTTTGGTTTCATCTCCATTAGTTTCATCCAAGGCTCTCTTAACATCAACTACTCCCGCACCAGTTTGTCCTCTTATTTTTTTTATTTGCTCTAACATATTTTTTATTATTATTTAGATTCTAAGACTTTTTATTTATAATTGCACCACCAATATATTCTAATATCAGCCTAATTGAACTGATTGCATCGTCATTGGCTGGAATAGGATAATCAACTTTTTCAGGATTAACATTTGTGTCCACGATTGCGATAATTGGAACATTCGCATTTCTGGCTTCCTTCAAAGCTATTTCATCAGTTTTAATATCAGAAATAAATATTGCTCCTGGTAGACTTGTCATATTTTTAATTCCACCCATCTTTTTTTCCAACTTTTCTAGTTCCTCTGTCTTTTTAAGCTTTTCTAATTTAGTATACTTATCAAAACCACCAGCCAAAAGTTTTTCTTGAGATTTTCTTAAATATTGAGCTCTTTTCTTAACAACTTCGAAGTTAGTAAAAGTTCCTCCCAACCATCTTTCTGAAACAAAGTACATATCACATTCTCTAGCAACAGCTTCAATCATCATTTTAGCTTGTTTCTTGGTTCCTACAAATAGAATTTTCTTATCCTCAGCTAGTATACTCTTAACGAATTCAAGGGTTTTATTTAATTCAACTTGTGTTTTTTCTAAATCAATTATATTTATTCCTCTTTTTATTCCAAAAATATATTTCTCCATTCTTGGATCTTTGTAAGATTTGTTGTGTCCAAAATGAACACCTGCTTTAAGCAATTTTTCCATACTCACTTTCATACTAGAAAAATTTAATTTAATTTTTTCCATTATACCTCTTTTTTCATCAAAGTTTGCCTCAACTTTAGACAAGTCTTTTTTTGCATTTTTTCGATTAGATGCTACTTTTTTATTAGTCATAATTTCCTTATGTTACACCTGTTTTTTCAACTAATTAATATTGGCTCTAATCTAGTTTTCGAAAAATAATCGAAAAAACCAGACAGGAGTGAGCCTAGAAAAAACATGTTTATTTTCTGAACTATTCAGAATAAAGTACCATTAAAGGCACACAAAATAGTATATCAGATACCGAACACTTGTCAATTTTTTTTTTCTATGCTACTATTTTTTAGTAGATTTCTTTAGAAACTTACTAACTAATCTAAACAAATTGTAAATTTAATTATTCTATATCATCTCACGATTATGAAAAAGGATATCCATCCAAAATACTATGCTGATGCAAAAATCAAATGTGCTTGTGGTTCAGTTCTAGAAACAGGCTCAACCCAAAATAAAATTGAAGTTGAAATTTGTTCAAATTGCCATCCTTTCTTTACAGGAGATAAGAAAGTGGTTGATACAGCTGGACGCGTAGAAAGATTTAAGCAAATTACTGCTAAGTCAGCTCAAAAGAAAGAGGCTACAAAAAAAGCTAACACTAAAACAAAAATTAAAGATACAGAAAAAATTAAGAAAAAGAAAGAAAAAAATCAAAAGAACTTAAAATCTCTGAAAAAATAAGGCAAACAATTAATACCGTAAACAATCAGTACCGTAGATATCTACGGTACTGGTATTTTTTCTTTTTTAATCTTTTTTTTTGAAAATCGTACTTTTACTTACGATCGTAAGTAAAAATACAGTTTTTTATTTTTTTAGCCACCTGCCCGAAATGCGTTGCAAGCAGGAGATCGGTGACTAAAAAATAGCTCTCAGTTCTTAATAAGCAAAACTAAGTTCATATTAAATCTACTTTATACAACTTGCTGGGACATAACCTTTGCTTTTAGCGCCTTCTGCATCTTTAAAGCAAACTCTATTTTCTGCCTTTATCCGACTAGACCATTGACAACTCATATTATGATATTTGTTTGAATTTTTACTGCCGACAAGCACGCATTCTTTATTTTTTTCTAAAGATTTGTCGTTACCAACATTATCAACACTTAAAGATTCTTTCTTGGAATTGTTTTCAGAGCTTTCTCCTAAAACACTTTTAAATTCCGTCATATATTTATCAGGAACCTTTTCTATAACCAATGGATCTTGTTGCCATTTTTGTCCTTGAAGAATACCTAACTGAAAAGATATCATCGCCACTAAAAATACTCCCAAAAATAATATAACTTTATTTTCATATTTTTTCCAAAAATTTTTTATTTTTTTATTTTTTTTGATTGACATAAATATAAGATTTGATATACTAGGCTTTGTAACAATTTTAATTTATAATTATTGGTCTTTAGTTACTAATCACTAGTCGCTAATTACTAATTGCTATATAAATGGCACATCGTAAAGCTGGCGGATCAACTACTCTTGGTCGTGATTCAATATCTAAAAGATTAGGTGTTAAAATTTTTGGTAGTGAAAGAGTCAATATCGGAAATATTATCATCCGTCAAAGAGGTACAAAATTTCATCCAGGGAAAAATGTTACTCGAGGAGAAGATGACACGCTTTATTCTTTGGCAAATGGTATCGTTGAATTTTCCAAAAGAAAAATTAAAAATTTTACAGGAAAAATTGAGAAAAGACAATTCGTAAGTGTTATCAAAAATCCTAAAAAATAAATTAAAAAAATTATCTAAATAGACTTCTTTAAAGAAGTCTATTTTTTAGTCGCTTTTATAAATTCAAAAAATAACGGATGTGAACTAAGTGGCGTTGATTTAAATTCTGGATGAAATTGAGTAGCTAGAAAAAATGGATGTTTTGACTTTGGCAATTCAGCAATCTCCATAAGCCTTCTATCTTTTGATTTTCCTGAAAAAATCAATCCTCCTCTTTTAATTCTTTCTATATATTCAGGATTAACTTCCCACCTGTGCCTGTGCCTTTCCGAAATTTCTTTTTTTCCATAAGCCTTATGAGCAATTGTTTCTTTATCTAAAAACGCTGAATATGCTCCTAGACGCATTGTAGCTCCGTAATTCTTATCCTCTAAATTTTTCTTTTGTTCTGGCATTATATCAATAACAGGATTTTTAGTTTTTCTATTAACTTCTGTTGTGTGAGCATCTTTAATTCCTAAAACATTTCTAGCAAATTCAATGACCGCCAATTGCATTCCATAGCAGAGTCCTAGCATCGGAATCTTATTTTCCCTACAATATTTGATTACATTTATTTTTCCATTTATTCCTCGAGACCCAAATCCTCCTGGCACAACTATCCCGTCACATTCTTTTAGTTTTTTTAAATTATCTGAATTTTTTTCAAAATATTCACTGTTTAACCATTCTATTTTTGGCCTAACTCTAGCTTTGTAGCAAGCGTGTTTTATAGCTTCGATAACACTAATATACGAATCTCCCAGCAAAAATTCCCCTGTTCCAAAATATTTTCCAGCAATTCCAATCTTCACTGTTTTTTTAGATTTCTTAATATTATCATTTAACTTATACCAATTATTGATATCAGTTTTTCTAGTTGGCAATAAAAGTTTTTTAAGAATTTTTCTACTCAAATCATCCCGTTCAAAATTAATCGGAACTTCATAAACCGTTTCAATATCAGGAGCACTAATTATATCTTTTTCTTCAACATTGCAAAAAAGAGCAATTTTTTCCTTTCTTTTTTTATCTATCGGTATTTCACTTCTAGCAATAATAATATCTGGATTAATTCCATTGGCATTTAATTCTCTAACAGCTTGTTGCGTTGGTTTCGTTTTCATCTCTCCAACCTTTGGTGGATACGGCAAATAAGTAATTATTATGAAAAGAACATCATTCGGATTATTTAATTTCATCTGTCTCGCTGATTCCATAAAAAGCATATTTTCATAATCCCCAATTGTTCCCCCTATTTCTGTTAAAACAATATCCGCATCATTTTTTTTAGTTGCATTTTTAATTGTCCTTATAATTTCATTAGTAATATGAGGAATAATTTGAACACACTTTCCTTTATATTTTAAATTTCTTTCTTTTTGTATAACTTTCTGATAAATACTTCCTGTCGTCATATAATTACTATTCGGCAAAGTAATTTCCATAAATCTTTCATAATTTCCCATATCTTGATCTGTCTCAAGACCATTCTCCATCACAAAAACCTCTCCATGCTCTGTCGGATTCATCGTTCCCGCATCTACATTCACATACGGATCTATTTTTATAGCTGTTGGTTTATATCCTCTAGCCTTCAAAATCGCTCCCACTGAAGAGGTGGCAATTCCCTTTCCAATTCCACTCATCACTCCTCCTAAAACAAATATATATTTTTTGTTTTTCTTCTTCATAAATAATTTAAAAAAAAATTAATAGTGTTTTTAATTATCCTTCTTTAATTTCAATAAATAATTTTGCTTTTATTTCGTTGGTGAAAATAATTTCAATTTCAATTTCTCCAATTTCTTTTATGGGAACTTTTATTTTTATAGCATCTGATGCAATCTCGACTGATAATTGTTTTTTAATTTCTTCGGCAATTTTATTGGCGTCTACTGAGCCAAAAAGTTTTCCATCTTTGGCTTTAGCTGAGATAATTATTTTTTTTCCTGATATTTCTTTGGCAATTTCTCTTATTTCTTTAGTTTTATTTTCCTCTTTTTGTAATTTCTTAGTTTTAATTTCTTCCACTTTTTTTAAAGAGCGTTCAGTAGCTTGTTCTGCTAATCTTTGTGGAAATAGAAAATTCCTAGCGTATCCATCGGCTACATTCAAAACTTCTCCCACTTCTCCCATCTTTTTAATATCTTTAAGTAAAATTATTTTCATATTTTATTTAACAAAAACAAAAATAACCACTTCCCTCAGTTTAGGGCAAGAATTACAGTTATTTCAATAATTTGTATTTTAATTTCTTATAATTAGAAACGCTTTTGTGTAGGGTTTCAAAGTTTCCAAAAAACCTAATTATATCTTATCTTAAAAAAAGTTTCTTAGCAAGAAAATAAAAAAATAAACAAATTAAAAAATCCCTTTTAAAAAAAGGGATTTAATCTATAGAACCGTCGTCGACGGGTCGACGACGGTTCTATTAAAAAAGAAATCTGTTAAAAAACTATGGTCCGAATGTTGTTTCAACAGATCGAACAGTATTTCTGTAAGTACCAACGGATCTTATTTTACTAACCACTAATGAATCAGCTACATCAAAAATATCATCATTACAATCTAACTGATTATCACTAACATCGTAAAAACTAACTCTGTATTCACCGCCCGATATATTATCATAAACAGTATCACTGGGATTATCACAATTAGAACCAAGGTCTCTAATTCTTTCATTAAACACCCCATCATCTATAGCTTCATTTATTTTTGCAAGAGGTATCTCTAGTCCGCTATCCGCTACCTGAAAAGCATTTACAGATTTTCCTGATGACAGTGTACTTCTTCTTCCAGATAAGGAACTAGCCATCAAACTAATTCCAGTTATTAAAGTTAGTATCATTACAAAAAGAGTAAACACTAGCACTGATCCTTTTTTATTATTTTGTTTTTTTATCATAATCAAAAAATATTATAAACTAATTCCAGATTCTACATAATCCCTTAAAGAAGTTGTTGTTTGCATATTTACCGTATTAGATCCCTTAGTTATTGTCATTGAGATCGTTATTTTCCCAACTACTTCACTCCCAACAGTATCATCACTCTTGCTCGAATTAAAGTTGCCACTCACCACACCACTAGTAACAGCGTCTCCTGAGCCAGAAGACGGGGGATTATTTACGCAATCATTTAGAGTAGTTTCGCTATTTTCAGCCCTTTGTAAAGAGCCCCCAATAAATTCATACATTATACATTTACCATCTCCTGTCGAATTTTGAGAATAGTCAAAAACAGTTATATTAGATGTCCCACTTGAATCCGCTACAGAGCTAGTTCGAAAAGTTTTTGCCATGATATTCATTGCGTATTGAGCATTTTCCATATTTTCCTGCATATTTCTAGCATCGCCATAAGTTTTAAAGGCTCTTGCAAAAACAACAGATGAAGCAGACATCATCAAAACAAAAATAAACATAGCTACTACAACCTCAATCAAAGTAAATCCCTGTCTATCAATAGGTATATCTTTTTTATTTTTATCAATATTTTTCATATTTATAGAAATCTATTTTTAATTTTTATTCACCCCACTCCGTTAATACAGACTCTGAAAAAACACATTTATTTCCTGTCGTACAAGTTGCGATATTAGAAGCCATCGGAGGGTTACCACTGCTATTCCAAGTAACTAAACTAGTTACTGTCCGATTATCTCCACTTCCAATAATCTGAATCCTTCTTTTAAATTTAGTATCAATTCCTCCTTGCACATAAAAAGTTCCATTATAATTCAACATAAAATCACCCCCACAAGTATTATCACTATAATCCAAGGAACAATTAGTTGTTGCACCAATTCCATTAAAAGAATTTCCGCCAGTTACCCAATTATCATCCCTAATATTTCTTACTAATTCCACTCCCTCTTGAGCTAGCAATGCAGCAATGACATTATCTCTCTCATCTGTAATTTCATTTAAACCAACTACATACATCGTTATTATAGATAATGCTATGATTCCCAGCACAAAAACAGAAAGAACAACTTCCCCAATAGAAAAACCCTGTCTACGGATAGGTGTGATTTTTTTTATTTGTTTTATCTTTTTATTAAACATCATTTTAAAAAAATGCTATGGACAACTAGGATTAGATCCATTATTTGTTACTAACCCAACATCATTTAAACAAACATAACGCCTTTCCGTTCCTTTCTGCAAAGCAACCGTGACATTATCAGGACTATTCTTTCCATGAGGAGCTGTAAACGAAATTAACACTCCACCCACAAAATTAACTTCTCCACTTATTTTATAATTAACATTAAAACCACAATTATTACCAACGTCATCATGTCCAGTTATAGAATAATTGCTTGTTCCAGTAGTTGTACTAAATCTGTACTCGACACAATTACTTCCCGAAGAGACATTTCCTGTGAGAGAATAATTTTGAGTTTCTCTGATAGCTGAGACTACCTCATTTGTCGCTGACTTAACTTCGGTTTTATTTTTTCTACTTCCTCCAATATAAACCAAAGCAACACTAGTCATAATAGCTATAATACCTATAACCAAAACTACTTCCATTAAAGTAAAGCCCTGTCTACTAATAAATGTGACTTGTTTATCAGCAGATATGAATTTCTTGATTTTAATCATTATATTTTTCATTTTATAATCAAAAATAAAAATAATAATTTATGTTCGGAAAAATCTTATAAATAAAAACTGTTAGCATTGTACCTACAACTAAAAACGGGATAAACGGGATTTGGCTTTTCATATTTTTTTTTCCAACCAACATAGCTATGATAGCATAAACAGCTCCGATAGCAAAAGATAACAGAAGTCCTATAAGAATATTCGGCCAGCCTAAAATAAATCCAACCAAAAATCCTATGTAAACATCTCCCCAGCCCATCCACTTTTCTTTGGAAAAAAATACTAATGAAAAGAAAAATATCCAAGCTGTAAATCCTCCTACTAATCCAGATATTGTTCTTAAAGATATTGTATCTATGCCTGATTGTAAACCAATAAAATCAGAATAAATAAAATAAATTGTGCTAGTCCCAAGAATTATCCAAAAAATAAGTATCGGCACTTCCATAAATTTCCAATCATAAGCTAGTAAAACCAGTAAAAGAGAAAAGATTATTAGATAAAAAAGTGTCTCCCAATAAGTAGTTACACTACCAATTATCAAAAAATATTTAGCTACTAACAAAAAAATTATTCCGCTCAAAAATTCTACCAACGGATATTGCCAAGAAATATCACCTTTGCATGTTCTGCACTTTGCTCTAAGTAAAATGAAACTGAGAAGTGGAATATTATCATACCAAGAAATTTTGTGTTTACAGTGTGGACAATAAGACCTTCCCGCAATACTTTCCATCAATCTTAAGCGATAGATTATTACATTTAAAAAACTACCTATAATCAAACCGACAACAAAGAAAATTAAAGTCATATAAAAAATTAAATTAATAAATTAGTCGCAATTACTACTAGCCGATGGCTCACATTTTTCAATCGTACAAATCAGCCTACATCCCTTACAGTCAGAACTTGTTGTTACCATCCATTCAAAACCTCCTCCCGGATCACCAGCAGAAAAAGTTAAATCCCCACATCCTTTTACTTTCGGATAAACTGAAGATGACTCCCCAACAATACATATCTGACTACCATTCAACATTCCATTTGCAAAAACTCTATTACCATCTCCGCACATTTCCATAGCTGTTCTAACACTATTCATAGATGTTTTATATGAATTTATCGCCGCTTTATCTCTTCCAGATACCATCCCTGAAGCTAAAATAATTGTAGCCAAAATTCCGATTATGCAGATTATAAGTAAAATTTCTATTACAGTAAAAGCTTTTTTATTTTCTGAAAAAACATCTTTCATCGATTACAATAATCAAATTAATTAAAATATCGTAACTATTCACCTCTCTTCAATTCTATAGTTATTATGTCATTTCACCTGCCTACCAACTAGACAGGGAAGATAGAATTTCCCAACAAGCAAAGTGAGTTAATAGAAATTCATCTATCTCTACCTGCCTGCCAGTTAGGCAGTGATAGTAAGAAATTTTAATCTTCACTTTTCACTTCATTTCAAAACTTTATATGCTTGCCAATTTCACCTAGGTGTATAAATTAGCAAGCAAAAAAAATCATAATAGAATATTAGCAACCTCCTGCAAAAACAATCCCTGCTTGACCAAGAGTTCCAACACAAGTAATAGAACCAGTGGAAGCAGCTGATGTAGTTGCACCTCCCGAAATTTCACCATTAGCACATGATATAGCCGTAGTAATTGCTCCTGATGAATTAGTAGCTGGCCAACCCTGTGTAGCCGCACCTGAATCACAATCAATAACAGCAGAGGCATTAAGACTAGAAGCTGTCGCTTTATACTCTGCCATTCTAGCTCTTTGTCTAGCTGAACTCAAACTCACCAACACAATAGATGCTAAGATACCAATAATTGCAATGACAATCAAAAGCTCAATCAATGTAAAACCGTGCCTGTCGGCAGATAAACCCTTTTTCATTTCTTTTATTTTTTTCATATTTTACACCTCCTTTCATGTTATCTACGAATTACTCAGAATTGTCCGACAATTGAATAAATAGGTAAAATAATTGAAAACGCCATAATGCCAACTCCTATTCCTAAAAAAACAATCAATATCGGTTCAATAAGAACAGATAAATTTTTTATCATCTCATCCATTTCTTGTTCATAAAAACTTCCCACACTTTCGAGAGATTGAGTAATTTTACCTGTTTCTTCTCCAACCTTTACCATCTTAGAAACAATTCCTGGAATATGATGTGATTGTGAGAGTACACTACTAATAGTCCCACCAGTTTTAACTTCATCTGAGCAACGAAGAATTATACCTTGATAAACACTATTATTTACTACCTTACTAACGGTTTCTAAAGATTGTACAATAGGTACTCCTCCTTCAAGAAGAACTACTAAATTATTAGCAAATCTAGTCAGATAAAGATATTTTAATAATTTTCCTGCAACTGGTAAATCTAATTGAATTCTATCCCATTCTTTTTTACCAGTTTCAGTTTTTATATAATAAACTAATCCGATAACAGCACCAAAAATAACTAGCAGAATCGCCCACCAATAACCTTCCATAAAATTACCCACATTGATTATAAATTGTGTATGCCAAGGAACTCCTGCATTCAAATCCTCAATAACTTGGGTGAGTCTAGGAACGATAAAAGTTACACTAAAAAATCCAACGACCAAAGCTGTGGCGGTAACAAAAGCCGGATAAATTAAAGCTCCTCTTATTTTAGCTGTTGTTCTGTAATTATTTTCTGTACTTTTGGCTACATAATCTATAGATTTATCTAAGTTGCCAGAAAGCTCGCCCGCCTCCACAATGCTGGTTGATATATGAGGGAAAACATCTGGATATTTGCTCATAGCTTCAGAAAGGGTTACTCCATCTTCAACATCATTAGCAACATCTTTCAAAATACTGCCTAAATATTTATGTTCTGTTTGATCCGCAATAGCCCGAAGGGAATAAACAACAGGAACCTTAGATCCAATGAGAGCATGAAACTGTCTAAAAAAAACAACTAAATCTTTCTTACCCACTCTTTCCCAAGTTTTGTGAATATATTGATCCAAAGATGAATTTCCAGTTTCTCTCTCAACAGAAATAGGATTAAGTTTATTTTCTTGAAGAATTCCTATCGCTAGCTCTTTGCTAACCGCACTAACGACACCTTTTCTAATTTTTCCTTTAAGATCTTTAGCTTTAAATTCAAACCTCATAATTTTTATTTATTTTTTATTATTGTTTTCAAATAATTTTTATTATTTGTATAAGCAAAAGCATCATCTATAGAAACTATACCATTTTTTACCATTTGACTCAATGCTCTATCTAGGGAAACCATTCCATCTTTTAAACTAGTCTCAATAACTGAATCTATTTGATAAGATCTATTTTCTCTAATCAAGTTTCCAACAGCATGATTTTTTATCATAATTTCTACAGCTGCTGCTCTTCCTCCACCAATTTTAGGAATTAGTCTTTGAGAAACAACTCCCAATAAAACATTAGCTAACTGAGATCTAATTTGATTTTGTTGATGAGCTGGAAATACATCGACAATCCTATCCACCGTTTGAGCACTATTATTCGTATGTAGCGTTGCAAAGATCAAATGACCAGTTTCCGCTGCCGTCATAGTTGTGGCAATTGTATCCAAATCTCTCATTTCACCAATCAAAAGTACATTCACATCCTCCCTAAAAATACCTCGAAGACCTAAAGAAAAACTTTCTGTATCGTGACCAACTTCTCGTTGATTGATTATACATCGATCCTGTTGATAAATATATTCTATCGGATCTTCAATTGTCATTATATGTTTATCATAATTATGATTTATATAATCCAATAAAGCAGCTAAAGTCGTCGATTTACCATGCCCTACTGGACCAGTTATTAAGACCAGCCCTTGAGTGTGGTTAGCAAAATCATATAAACTAGGATTGATTTCCAATTCTTCCAGCGTTCTTATTTTAGTCAACACTAAACGCATTGCTACACTCAATTGTCCTTGCTGAAAATATACACTTGTTCTAAAACGAGCTTTTCCTTGAAAATCATAAGAAAAATTTGTCTGTCCTTTATCCAAAAGCTCTTTCTCATTTTTTTCACTTAATAATATTTTACTAAAATCCTTTATTCTCTCAGGCGTCAAAACATCTTCTTCAACAAGAGGCACCAACCTTCCATCTACTCTAATAGTAGGATGTCGTCCAACAACTAAATGTAAATCTGATGCTCCTTGTTGAGCAACTATCAACAAAAAACTTTTAAACTTTTGTTCTGTGTGTAATGCACTAACCATTTTATTTTTTTAAATTATTTTTGAATTATTTAATTAAAGGAATTACTTCTTCCATAACTTCTCTAGGTGTAAAATGGGCTTTTATTAAATATTTATCAGCTTTCTCGAGTAAATCTTGCTCTAAATCATCTTGAGCAGAAACATTCGTCAAAAAAACTAGCGGAATATTTTTCCATCTATCATCATTTTTTATTTTTTTAAAAACATCTTTACCATTTAAGTAAGGCATTCTTATATCCAAAAGAATTAAATCAGGAGTTGTCTTTTCTAACTTTTCCATTACCTCAATACCATTGATGGCCATAATAACATTATATCCATTCATAGTAAAAATACGATTATATATATCTCTTATAAATTCGTCATCTTCTGCAAGTAAAATATTGTTTTTATTATTTTTATTGTTTTTTTTAATCATACTTCTTACAAAATTTAGAACTTATTTTTCACCATCTTTATTTTCATCTGCTACCATATTCCCCTCGGTCATTCTTTCCACTTCAGAAATTGAAGTCAATCCTTTTAATGCTTTTAGTAATCCATCCTGCCTCATAGTCAACATATTTTGTTTTTTAGCAACTTTCTTTAATAAAACTTCATTTTTTTCAGTAATAACTTCCTTTAATTCACTGTCAACATCAACACACTCATAAATAGCTACTCTACCTTTATATCCAGTATCATTGCATTCCTTACAGCCGACCTTTGTATAAAATTTCAAATTATCAAGGTCTAAGGGCGTATCTATTTTATATTTTTTTAGTTCCTCATCATTTATTCCAGTAAGCAACTCACGAATAACATCATAAACCATATTAGGCAACTTAATTTCTTTTTTGCAACTATCACACAATCTTCTCACCAACCTTTGAGCAGCCACCGCATTTAAAGATGACGATAATAAAAATGGTTCTACTCCCATATCAATAAGTCTAGGTATGGCACTTATAGCACTATTGGTATGCAGTGTAGAAAAAACCAAATGACCTGTCAAAGCAGCATGAATAGCTAACTCAGCAGTTTCGCTATCACGAATCTCACCAATCATTATAACATTTGGGTCTTGTCTTAGAATAGATCTCAATCCATTTGCAAATGTATAACCAATAGCTGTATTTATTTGACTCTGGTTTATCCCATCTAAAGAATATTCTATCGGGTCTTCTAGCGTTATAATATTCGTTTCCTCTTTATTGATAATTTTTAGAAAAGAATATAAAGTAGTAGACTTACCAGATCCAGTCGGACCAGTGTTTAATATAATTCCACTGGTTTCTTTAATTTTTTTATCTAAAACTTCATAATTTTTTCCCATCAATCCCAATTTGTTCAGATTAAAAACATCATTATCCTTAGTTAAAACTCTCATAGCTATCTTTTCTCCCTCTATTACTGGCAGAGTCGAAACACGAAAATCAACACCCTCAGCTGTAATTACATTTTCTTTCTTTGTTTTAAATCTTCCGTCTTGTGGTTTTCTAGTTTCATCTATCTTTAAATTAGATAAAATTTTTATATGAGATATAGCTGCCATCCCTACACTCTTTGGCAAAACTAGCGTAGAATGTAACATTCCATCAACCCTATATCTAACTCTGTATTCATTATCTATTGGCTCAATATGAATATCACTTGCTCCTCCCTCTATAGCATGATCGATTATAACTTTAACTAATTTGGAAACTGGAGCATCTTGAATAACTAATCTACCACTTTTCTTCTTCTTTTTGCCTTTATCATCCTCTCTGTCTCTCAAGGCATCTTCAAAAGAAATCATTACATTTTCAACCGCTTTTTCTGCTGAGTGATATTTGCTTATCATTTCTTGAAAAATCCTTGGAGAAGTAATTGAAATATCAAATTCTATTTTATCTCTCTCCGCTAAAAAGCTTAAAATATTTCTAGCTTCTACATCCTGAGGATCAAGCATAGCGACTTTCACTACATTTTTTCCTTTTTTTGCGAAAGAAACTATTTTGTATTTTTTGGAAACCTCTTCAGGTATAATTTTTGAATATTTTTTATCAATATTAACAGGAACTTTGCTTAAAAATCCTATATTCAAATCCTCTGCTATTTCTTTCAGTTCTTCATTTTGTTGTTTTTTATTTGTTTTTTTTGTTTGAGCCATCTTTGAAAATAAAGAAAAAAGTTATTTAAAAATAGAAACTTCTATAAAGGCCTCTACGAAAGCCCCAATCTTAAGATAATTTTTAAAAAATTTAAAAAGCAAATGGATTAAGAATACCTCTTTCGCCTATCTCGCTATTAGGATATTTTTCTGACATTAAATTTTTATTTTCATTCAAAAACTCAAAATTAAAACTCTCAGAAGCAAATAAAGGATTGTTTATTAAATCAACCGCCTCACCTTTCTTTTTGACTATATAGCCAAAACTAACTTTTATATCAACATTCAATCTATTGTTAGTAATAGATTCTCCATCTATCGTATTAACATTTTCTGTTTTGTGAATATCAAAAGATTGTACATTATTAAGCAATCCTATTGTGAAAAGCGAATAAAGAAAATTTTTAATTTGTTCATAATCACCATAAGCATTTATATCAGCCTCAATAAAATTAGGATATTTTTCTAAGTTTGCATTATTGGCTAATAAAGTTTTTTCGCTTTCGGCTACAGAGGTAACTTTATTCTCTTCCTTATCGGGAATCGCTAAAATTTCTTCTGAATCATTTTTTTTACCTATCTTTCCGTATTCAAAAGTCATTTCAGTCAAGAAAATACCTGAACCGAGAGCTATGTGATTTATTTTATTTACTATATCTTCTTCTTTTCTCACAACTGGATAATAATTAAAAATCAAATCTCTATTATCAGTATCTCCTTGAAGCTCACTAGCTAACATATCAACATTTTGTTTTCTTTTTTTCACATTATCAAGTTCTTCTTTTTCAGTTTTTATGTCCTGTCTTAAAGTAGTTATACTATCATCCAAATCATTGTTAAACCAAGTTGGCCAAACATGCCATATTAGTATAACAATAGAAATTACTATAGCTGCTGGAACTAGTAAAAATTTTATTTTCATATTCTTATTTTTATTTTAAAAATTATTTTATTTTAAAGGTCAATTTCTAACAAAAACACCACTCTTCCACTATCATCTCTTCCAGAATCCGTAATTTTTACATTACTAAACACATCACTTTTTTTAAAACTAAGCATCTGACTAGCAGCTAGCTTGAAACTATCACAAACCGCTTCAATTTCTACTTTATTTTCAACATCATTTCTAACTAGCTTATTTAAAAATACCCCTTTGACTATCAATCGTTCAATTGCATCTAGCGTATCTTTAGGATTATTTTTATTTTCTAAATTAGCCGTTGTACCATCTAATCTTAACTGAAAATCAATCAATTCATTGATAGATTTTGTATCAATTGATTTTAATTCTTTTTCTTTAGCTTGAATAATATTAGCCTTAGTATTTTCTAAACTTGAACGATACAATATCGTTGCTCCGTATATTAATAAAATTAAAAACAGTAAACCAAAAGAAATGA
>Ga0209344_10001504_pt1 | contig 29913 bp, 32 predicted proteins | sample Cruoilmetagenom6_FD_187293 | JGI IMG/M metagenome (GOLD analysis project Ga0209344, IMG submission 187293) | Oil polluted marine microbial communities from Coal Oil Point, Santa Barbara, California, USA - Santa Barbara Oil Seep Sample 6 (SPAdes)... | ecosystem: Environmental > Aquatic > Marine... | reverse complement strand
CATCGCCCCTGATCGCGCTGGTCGACCCGGCAAGCCGGCCGGCGGTGATCGCCGTGCCGCCGGTATAGGTGTTGGTACCAGTCAGCGTCAGCGTGCCTGCACCGGATTTGGCCAGCGCGCCTGCGCCACTTATGACACTGCTGAACATCGCATCAGCAGCCTGATCGAACTCAGCCGTTGCGCCAGAGGAAACCGCCACATCACCCTTGACCGCGCTGGCGGCTCCGACAAGCCGACCGGCGGATACAGTCGTTCCGCCGCTGTAGCTGTTGGTGCCGGTCAACGTCAGCGTGCCTGCACCGGATTTGGTGAGCGAGCCCGCGCCTGAGATTGCGTTAGCGAGCGTTCCCGCGGTTGTCCGGTTGATTTCCAATGCAGCGCCAGAGGCTATGCTGACGGCGCCCGACCCGATGGCAGCATCCAATAGACGCAGCGTGCCATCGGCGACAGACCAGTTCCGCGTGGACGTTGTTGTGCCGGTCAGCGACCAGGTTGAAGAACCGCTTTTCTCGTATGACCCAAACCCGGCATAGAGCCCGCCGCTATTGAGCCCTGAAACCGCCAAGCTCGCGTTGTTCGTCCCGCCGAGGACAAGTTTGTCGCCACTGCCGGCATGGGAGATGCCGCCGCTGATGGTCGCAACACTTCCACCGGAATTTGCCTGCAGCTCCAGAGAGTTGGAGCCACCGGTGAAATTAATGGCGCTCCCGTTTGAGCCTGCGGTTCCGCTGTTTTCCGCGGTCCCGCCAATGCCGCCGGAAACCGACGCGCCCCCGGTCAGCACGACATTGATGTTCGAGCCGGAGAGTCCGGCCCCACCGTCTCCGCCCGCCGTGGCATATTGCGAAGACGTTCCCGCATTACCGCCGTCGCCGCCGGTCACAACACCGCTGACAGCGAGCGCTACCGAGCCGCCATTGCCAACAACACGGATACCGGTTCCACCATCTGCTCCGGGATTTTGCGATCCATTCGCAGCATCACCCCCATTACCGCCATCGCCGCCCGTGACATCAGCCTGAACACTTGTGGCCCCGGAAACATTGTTGAGGACGAGGCCGGAGCCACCCGAGCCACCTGTACCGCCGTAGTGAGTCGACGAACCACCGCCATCGCCGCCATCGCCGCCCGAAATCACGCCATCTGAAATGGAAAGGCTCGAGGCCCCGGTCACCACAGCACCGAAACCACCGCCGCCGCCGCCGCCGCCACCGCCAAAGCCGCCCGACGCGACACCATCTCCGCCCGAACTACCGGTCAGAGAAAGCGTTCCACTGGCCAGCGCAGCCCCACTCCCAACATAGGCGTGCGCGCCGCCATCGCCGCCGTCGCCGCCGGTCGAGGTTCCGCCATTTCCGCCCGTCACACCAGCGCCACCACCACTGCCGCCGGTCGATCCACCACTCTCCCCATCTGTCCCCGCCCCGGTCAGAGAGGCCAGCGATGGCACTTCAGGGCCGGAATAAAAACCTCCCCGGCCACCCTTGCCATCTGCCGCATCGACAGAGGGAACCAGAGCGACTGAAAATGAAATCAAGGCCGTGGAGGCCAACAGAATTGCCTGCAAGGATCTAGGGGCAGAAAAAACACCGGCCAGTCCAGAAGTGCGCCCACACGAAATCGCTGCCGTATCAGACTTTACACAGAACATAGAAAACCCACACCTAACAAGAAATCGGCCGCGCGGGCTCCGATCGCCCGAGGCCGCACCAAGGGAGAATCATTTCACCCGGAACACGTGTGGAGATTGAATCAAATCCCGGGCGGCCGTTCTCTAGCGAGACATGCAAAAAGACTCGCAAATCACGACACATTTTCTGCAAAAACCCAAAATTTCGAAGGTAGCAGGATCGTGAAGGCTTGTTTAAGAGCTGCACCGCGTTGTCGCGACACATTGATTTGCCAAGTGCAATCCAAACCATACGAGTTTATGATACACATTCTGAAAACAATCGTGAGGGTCCTTGACCTCGACGAACAGGAACTGCTGAACACGGCAGGCCTGCCGAGCAATTTCCTGCTCAGCGCCAATGATGATGTGTCGCCGGACCAGATCCTCGCCACCGATATCGCCATCGAGAAGGTCAGCGGACGGGACGATCTCGCGCACTACCTGGCGATGTTCAGGGCCCGCACACCACGCCCGCACAGCACGCTGGCCTTTGCGCAATGCGAGACCGTAGAAGCCGGCATCGAAAAACTGGCGATGGGCAGGTCAGCTGACGATTACACCATCATCTCGACATGCCGGCTTGATGAGTGCCTGCGGGTCGAACTGAAACCCCGGTCAGCGGAGGTGGTGTTGCTGCACTGGGTGCTGCTTTGTGAAATTCTCTACATTGTCGAACTGTGCCGCACCTACACCGCCCGGAACATTGTACCGCGCGCGGTCGGCATCCGCGATGCCGTGCGTATGCGACGCGACGACATTGCCTTTCTCGGAGTGGCACCTTGCGATGCCGAACACGCCTTCATTGACTTCGAATTGCAGGATGTGAGCCAGCGGCTTCTCACCGCGGATAGCCCATTTGCCGCCGATGCCGACAAGAAAACCACCGCGCAGCCGGTTTTGCCGAAGCCAGGCCTTGTCAGCCGACAGGTGAGTGACGCTCTGCAGGCAATATTGCCATCGGGCCGCTTTGGCATTGAGGATGTCAGTCAGCGCCTGAACATGAATGCTCGCAAGCTGCAACGGCAACTCAAGGCCGAGGACAGCAGTTTCCGATCTGTGCTTGATGAGACCCGGAAAATGCTGGCGATGCGTTATCTGCAAGAAGAGCATCGCCCGGTGGCGGACGTCGCACATCTGCTTGGCTACAGCGAGCAGAACTCGTTTTACCGGGCGTTCAAAAGCTGGACCGGAACGACCACGAAAAATCTGCGTGATCGGACCTGAGATTTTACCGCTGCTCGCGTCAAGGCGCGCAGGAATTGATCGTCAGTGTTCAGAGTTCAGCCAGCACGACCATCGAAATTGCGGCGCGCTTCCTCCACCGCAGGCATCTTTTCCATGGTCCACGCATAAAGCGCCTTGAACGGCGGCTGGAGCGTGCGGCCAAGCGGGGTGATCTCATATTCGACACCGACGGGTGATGCCGGTATCACGCGGCGCTCCACCAGACCGTTGCGCTCAAGTCGTCTGAGACAGTCAGTCAGCGCCTTCTGGGTGATGCCTTCAAGATGCCGTTTGATGGAATTGAAGCGCATCGGGCCTGAATCGAGTACGGACAGCACCATCATCGACCATTTTCCGGCAATCTGGTCGAACAATTCGCGGCTTGGGCAGGTTGCCGAGAAGCTATGGCAGGTGGCTTTTTCCATGGTGGTTTCCTTGCGTATACCTAGGCACTTCCAAGTGCGTTCTTGATCGTTGGTATAAATTATATACCTAAGGTGTCCGTTAGAAAAGGACACCTTTGAGCATGCCAACCACATCCACGACCGACAGTCTTTTTACTCCCTTCGAATTCAAATCTCTGAAACTGAAGAACCGCATCGTGATGGCGCCGATGACCCGGACGTTTTCTCCCGGCGGGATTCCGGGCAAGGACGTGGCCGCTTATTACCGCCGGCGCGCAGAAGCAGATGTCGGACTGATCCTGTCCGAAGGCACCGTGATCGACCGGCCGGCTTCTCGCAATGAGGCCGGCATTCCGTTTTTCCACGGCGAAGAGGCGCTTTCTGGCTGGGCCAATGTGATTGGCGGCGTGCATGCGGCAGGCGGCAAGATGGGCCCCCAGATCTGGCACACCGGCGCCACACGCGGGATGAGCGGCTGGGCACCCGATGCGCCGGTCGAAAGCCCCTCGGGCCTCAATGGCCCCGGCGACCCGAACGGCGTGGCGATGAGCGATGAAGTCATCGCGGACACAATTTCCGCCTTTGCCAGCGCCTCGGCCGACGCCAAGCGACTGGGTTTCGATGTGGTCGAACTGCACGGTGCGCATGGCTATCTGATCGATCAGTTCTTCTGGGCTGCCACCAACCAGCGCGACGACCGCTATGGCGGCGCCACACTGAAGGAACGTGCGCGCTTTGCCGCCGAAGTGGTGGCCGCAACGCGCGAAGCGCTTGGGCCGGATTACCCGCTTATCCTGCGTCTGAGCCAGTGGAAGCAGCAGGACTACAAGACCAGGCTTGCGACCACGCCCGAGGAGATGGCCGACTGGCTGCTGCCGCTGAAGGAAGCCGGTGTCGACATCTTCCACTGCTCACAACGGCGGTTCTGGGAACCGGAATTCCCCGACATCGATGGCGAGGAAGGCCTCAATTTTGCCGGCTGGGCCAAGAAGCTCACCGGAGCGGCCACGATCTCGGTCGGCTCTGTCGGACTGTCGGGCGAATTCCTGGCGGCTTTTGGCGGGCAGACATCCTCGCCGGTGGGCCTCGACGGCCTGATCAAGCGCATGGAAGCCGAAGAATTCGACCTTATCGCCGTCGGTCGCGCCATCCTTGGCGACCCGCAATGGGCAACCAAGATCAAGACCGGCGACACTGAAGAGCTGAAGAGCTTCGACCCGGCTTCGCTCGCCGAACTGGTCTGACGGGAACGCCGCCGGAAGCTGGTTCCGGCGGCGGTTCTGATCCTAGTAGACCGGTGTTTTGGCGAAGCCTTTTCCGAGGATCGGGCCCGTTGGCAGATTGGTTGGAGAGCCGCCCAGGGGTTCGTAAGTGATTTCGTAGAGCTGATCCGCCCGCGGCGGCGGCAAACCCTCGACCGAGAGCGTACGCGAACGCTGAGCCGCAAGAAGACCGAGTGAGACCGGGCTGCCATCAACGTCGGGCTTGGTCCAGACCTGCATCACCCGATCTTCAGGCACGCGGGCATTTTCCAGTAGCGTGATCAGCGTCTTGTTGTTGTCGTTACCCTCCACAAGCGCCATCGGCTGACCGCGATCATCGAGCAGCACGGCAATCACCGTCGGCTCTGCCACGTTGAGCAAAGACCAGCCAAGACCGGCAGCAAGCAGCAGCGCAGCAGCGATCCCGCTCAGTGCGGTCGCGCGCCATGTTTTCATGGTCCTGTGAAGCGGTGCAAAATTGACAATGTCAGCGGATGCCAACGTGGCGGGCTCATCGACAGCCTCTTCGTCGAGTAAAGTCTCGACCCGGCTCCACAGATCACCGGGGATTGGCATCCTGTCAGCGGTGTCGTCGAGTACAGCAAAGCGGTTGCGGGCACGTTCAAGCTGTGCGGCCACGGTCGGATCGATGGCGCACAGTGCCTCGATCTCAGCCATCTCGACCTCACTGGCCAAACCGAGCACAACTTCGTCAATGCGTTCTGCGAGGGAGCGGTCCGTCATGACAGGCACTCCCGCAAAGTCAGCAAACCGCGCCGGACCCAAGCCTTGACCGAGCCCAACGGCGCGCCCATGCGTCCGGCGATCTCACCATGGCTATAGCCCAGCATATAGGACGAGAGGATGGCCATGCGTCTGTTCGGCTCCAGGGTTTCAAGGCACACGCGAAGATCATTTGTCTGCTCAAGGCGATTATAGGCCAATTCAAGAATCGCATCATCAGAAGCCGTTTCGACTTCCGACGGATCCAGAGCGATTTCCCGATCCCGGTTTCTCAACAGCGTCAGGCACTTGTTGCGCAGGATGGTGTAGAGCCAGGATTTTGCCTGACCCTGGCCATGATCGAACTGATGAGACTTTCGCCACACCAGAACAAAGCTTTCCTGAACAGCATCCTCGGCCAGGTCCTGCCGCCGCAACATCCGGCGGGCGACCCCGAGCATCCGGCCACCCTCGGTTTCCATGATGCGTTTTAACGCAGACCGATCTCCAGCCGCGCAGGACTGGATCAAAACAGCAAGGTCCGTCAAATGTGTGCTCTTTCCGGTTTCACGGCAAAAAGCCGTCTTGTCGAGAGCAGGAGTAGAGAGCGAGCTATCAGCTGTCAAACCGGGATAAGTGGCGCGGGCGCGAGGAGAAAACTCTGCAGCAATCCACCCTCGGCACCCCCCACGAGACAGCTCTTGAACGCCGGTGCGGAAGGCGCCGCACCGGCGTTTGCCTGCGATGAATTACATCGCCGTCATGAAGGTGATGTCGCGCACGGTTGCGCCGTCAGTGCCCTTGAGTTCCCAGTTCTTGTCGACTGCGCCGTTTTCGAGCGACACGGTGTAGAGCATGGAACCCGAGACCAGCCACGCGGTGTTGGCGCCTTCCGCATCGGTCGCAATATCGAAAGCATAAGCAGCAGTACCATCAATCCCGAGCTTGCCGATGGCGGCAAGCGTACCGTCATTAGGGGACGTTTGCTGGATCAGAGCGACGATGGTGCCGTCGATGTCATACATCGCAGTGGTTTCCGGTGTGCCGTAGGAGTTGATGTAAGCGGCCGCAACGATGGCCGGCGCTTCGCCTGCGTGCATGTCGGCATCTTCATAGGCAAGGCTGCCGTCGACGGTCACCGCACCGCTTTCGATGTCAACGCGATGGTTGGTCGTACCGGACATGAAGCGAAGCTTGTTGGCCTTCGGGTTGAAATCCACGATGACAGCCGCGTCGCCTTCGATAGGAAGTTCCTTGTCCATTTTGGAGATAACTGTCGCGGCACCGGTTTCGGGATCGATCTCGACGATTTCAAACGCGTCAGTCACGCCGATCAACTGGCCGGTAGCAGGACGCAGGTCGATGCCGAGCAGCTTGGAGACGCCCTTCACTTCCATGGAGGCGCTCACGGTTGCTGTAGAGACATCAATCGAGTGGATCATGTTGTCGCCTGACAGCGCGATGGCGGTCAGGTTCTGGCTTTGCGCGGCTGCAATGGAGGTGCTGGCAAGAATGGTGGTGGCGGCGACTGCGGTTGTAAACTTGTTCATGGTCAAAATCCTCAGGTCTTCCGGCTACAGCCCATCTGCAGCCTGGATACCCTCAAGACTCTGCGAACACGCGATTTGGATGCAGCGTGGCCAAAAATTTTCTTGGTCAAGCTGGCATCAGATAGAATTCCTTATCATTATCAATGAGTTGCTGGTCAAAAAATGCACGCATTTTTTATCAGAAAAATTGGCCGTGGCCAGCTGATTGGCAGCTACGCAGCTTTGAGCGAAGTTTCTTCCGGTGCCAGCCTTTGGCGCTCAGACGGTGCGGTCGGCCCAGCCGGCGAAAATCTTCTCAAGCGCCACCACCACGTAGTAGAGCACGATTCCCAGGAACGCCAAGGCAATCAGCACGGCGAACATCAGCGGGTAATCGGAGTTGGTCTTGCCGCTGTCGAACAACGCCCCGAGCCCACGACCATGGGGCGAGACAATTTCCATCAGGTTGGTACCGATGAAGGCAAGCGTGACCGAGACTTTCAGCGCGCCGAAAAACTCGGGCAGGGTTTTGGGCAAAGCGATCTTCCAGAAAATCGTCGCCTGCGAAGCACCGAGGGATCTGAGGATATCGCGGTATTCGGGTTCCAGCGTCGACAGTCCGATCGAGACCGAGACAGCAATCGGAAAAAAGCTGATCATGAAGGCGATGAGGACGGTATTGAAATCATGCGCGCCGACAAACATCAGTGCGACGATCGGCACAACGGTGGCCTTTGGCACAGCGTTGAAGCCAACCAGCAGCGGATAAAGCGCATCGCGCATCACCCGCGAAAACCCCATGATCATGCCAAGCGCGATGCCAAAGATCACAGCCAGCAGCAGGCCCACAACCGTGCGCCACAGGGTTTGCCACCCCATGACCAGGAACAGCTCCCAGTATTTTTCATAGGCCGGGATCAGGTCGCTGGGCGACGCCATCTTGTAGTTGGGCCAGCCCATGGCCCAGACCAGTGCTTCCCACAGCACCAGAAACACGATGACCGCCAAAACCGGCACATAGACCTGACGCGCCTTCATGCTGCGGCCTCTGCAGGTGCCCTGCCCTGAGCGATTTCAATCTGATGGCGCAATGTGTTCAGCATGGTCGCAGCCTCGGGCGTGTAGAGATGGTCGAGGGTGCGGATGCCGGTATCGGGAATATCGAGCACGAACTGGGTTTTCGCCGGCCGTCCGGAGAGAACCACCACCTGATCGGCGAGAAAGATCGACTCGCGCAGATCATGGGTGATCAGCACGCCGGTGAAGGGCTCTTCCGCCTTCACCCGGTGCATGATCTGCCAGAGATCTTCGCGGGTGAATGCATCCAGCGCGCCGAACGGCTCGTCAAGGATCAGAACTTCGGGCTTGTGGATCAGGGCACGGCACAGCGAGGCGCGTTGCTTCATGCCGCCGGAAAGCTCCGATGGGCGCTTGTTCTCGAATCCCTCGAGACCGACCAGGGCCAGCAGTTTGCGGGCGCGCTCTTCGCCTTCAGCCTTCGACAGCTTGGTCGGGACAATCTCAAGAGGCAGCAGGACATTTTGCAGAATTGTCCGCCACTCGAGCAGCACCGGGTTCTGAAACGCCATGCCGACATTTGAGCGCGGACCGGTGATGCGGGAGCCATGCACGCTGACCTCGCCGTGATCGGGGATCAGGAGGCCTGCAACCAGACGGGTAAGTGTCGACTTGCCGCAGCCGGAAGGACCGACAACCGCCACAAAACCACCTTCCGGCACCGTCAGTTCAAGACCGTCGAGCACCGGAAGAGGACCTGAGGCGGTGCGGTATGAATGCCGCACCGCCTTGATATCAATAAGATTTTCCAAACTCAGTCCGTCAGCTTGAACCCGCCTGCAGGCAGGTAGGCATCAGTGAAGTACAGCGCCGCATCCGGGGTTGTGGTGAAGCTGTAGGTCGTGGAGATCTGCTCCAGAGCTTCAGCCATGCGGTCGGTGTCGATGACGCCGAAGCCGTTCGCCTTGACCGCGTCAGTCAGCACATTGGCCTCGAGCGCCAGTTCCAGCCGCCGCTGCTCCAGCGCCGCGTCCGCTGCCGGGTTGCGTTCCATCAGCATCGGAATGACGGCTGCCGGGTCGGCGAGCGATGCCTTCCAGCCCTCGGCGGTTGCCGCCAGGAAGCCCTTGACGGCGTCCGGATTGGCTTCCGCGAAGTCGGTGTTGATGATGATGACGTTGCCATAGAGCTTCACGCCGTAATCGGCCATCAGCAGGGTGACCAGATCATCCTCGGGCACACCAAGGCGCGCCGAGTTGAGATAGGACGTGAACGAGAAACCGGTGATCGAGGCAACATTGCCCTCGGCCAGCATCGGCTCGCGGGTGGGGAAACCAACCGGCTCAACCGTGATCTTGTCCATGTCGAGATCGTTCTCGGCGGCGAAGATCGGGAACTGCGCCCAGGCACCATCCGGCGGCGGCGCTCCGAGAACCTTGCCTTCAAGGCTCTTCGGATCGGAGATCCCGAGCGACTTGCGGCCGATGACCGCGAATGGCGGCTTGTCGTAGAGCATCATCGCCGCAATGACAGGCGCATCGGGGTTCTGATCGAGGAACTTGATCAGACTGTTGATGTCGGCGGAGCCAACCGGGAAAGCCCCTGTTGCCACCTTTGGGATGGCGTCCAGCGAACCGTTGCCGGCTTCGACAGTCACGGTCAGACCCTTGTCGGCGTAGTAGCCGTTGTCGATGGCAGCAAAGAACGGTGCAGCCGGTCCTTCGAATTTCCAGTCAAGGGCGAATGGCATGTCGGTTTCTGCATGGGCAGCGGTTGCACCAAGAAGCGCGACAGCCAGCATAGTACGAAGGAACATAGGTGATTTCCCGTCAGGTTGAGGGTCGAATGATGATTACCTGAGTGACCATAGGTTTGGCCTCGAAGCGGAGTCAAGAGACGGACCGAGAGCTTTCGCAAATTTTTTGTGCAGTGTATAATTGATAGGCATGCCGCGCAAATTTCGTGCAATCGGACCAACAACCATCGCGGCCACGCTCAGATTGCTCTGCGAAAACACCTGGTGTGGAGTGGCATACCGGAAATCCGAACGCGGTTGAGCGCGCCCTTTGAAGCTGCCTACCTGACAATCACCAGGCGCTCGGCGGCGCGGGTGATCGCGGTGTAGAGCCAGCGTTCGCGGGTCTCGCGGAAAGCGTAGCTTTCGTCGAAGAGCACGACAGAGTTCCATTGCGAGCCCTGCGCCTTGTGGACGGTGAGCGCGTAGCCATAGTCGAAATCGTCGTAGCGTTTCTTGGTCTGCCAGGGCACTTCGAGATCGGGATCATCGAAGACGCTTTTGAGGAGCTTGATCTTGGCGGAGCCGCGATCCATATCGTCGTCTTCCGGCCTGACCAGCAGGTTGATGCCGGGTTTGACGGTCTCTTTGGATGAAGTCATCACCTGCCACAGCGAGCCGTTGAGCAGCGCCTTGGAGGGATCGTTCCTCAGACACACCAGCTTGTCGCCGGCCTGCGGGAAGGCCTGGGTAAAGCCCTTGAGCTCGCGCAGGCGCTGGTTGTAGCGGCGGCGGGTGCGGTTGGTGCCGACCAGCACCTGATCGGCCTCGAGAACCATGTCGCGGTCGACCTCGTTCTTGCCGATCACCTGGGCGGTGCCGTAGTCGCCATGCATGATTTCGCGGCCTTCGCGCACCTGCATGGCGAGATCAATGATCGGGTTGTCGCGGGCCTGACGGTGAATTTCTGTAAGCAGGATGTCGGGCTCCTGCTCGGTGAAGAACCCGCCACCGGAGATCGGCGGCAGCTGGCCTGGATCACCCAGGACCAGGATCGGCGTACCAAAGCTCATCAGATCCTTGCCGAGCGCCTCGTCGACCATCGAGCATTCGTCAATGATGATCAGCGCTGCCTGGGCCAGCGGGCTCTGCCGGTTGATCGAGAACAGCGGCGAAACCGTGGTCTTGCCGGTTTCCTCGTCGGAGACTTCTTCCTCGCCCTTGGGCCGGTAGATCAGCGAATGAATGGTGCGGGCATTCTTGGCGCCGCGAGCGCGCAGAACCTGGGCGGCCTTGCCGGTGAAGGCGGCAAACAGCACTTCGCCATCGACATTGTCGGCGAAATACTTGGCCAGCGTGGTCTTGCCGGTGCCGGCATAGCCAAACAGCCGGAAGATCGGCGTGCGGCCATCCTTGAGCCAGCGCGAGACGGCCTTGAGCGCCTCATCCTGTTGCGGTGAAAACTTCATATCTTCTCTTGGCAGATTCGGTTCGCCTGCGCGACCCCGGCGGATGGCGCTTTGCGATCTACAGGATCGAGGCCAGATCGTGCTTTCCTAGCGTTTGCAGGAAGGCGGACTTGGCCTGCCCCAGCACACCCTTGAGCCCGCAGCGCGGCAGGAACACGCAATCATCGCCGCCAAAGCAGCCGGCGATGTTGAAATCGGGCTCCATGTGTTCGGCAACCGCCTTGAGATTGATCTCGCCGGGCGGCATGGCCAATCGCAATCCTCCGTTGCGGCCGCGCACTGCAGTGACGAAGCCGCCAGCGGTGAGGTTTTGCGCAACTTTCATCAGATGGTGTTTGGAGACGCCAAACTCTCGGGCGAGATCATCCACCGATTTGACTTCTGCGGGCGCACGGCCCAGCGCCATGAGAACGCGGAACGCGTAGTCGGTGTGAAGGGTCAGGCGCATCGTCTACCTCTATAGTGGTATTTGATATATTGCTTTTCATCGCGGAAACGAATAGTGGTAAATGAGATACCAGAAAAGAGGACATGATGAAAACACTGCTTTGGCTGTTTCTGCTTCCGGGCGATCTGGTCCGCCGCCAGCTCGGCATCACCGTCGAACAAGACGGTGGCTTGATCCGCTCGTTCATCAACATGTGTTTCTGGGGAGCGATCACGCTGCTGATCGCCTTGAAATATTATGGCTGACAGGCCTGATCCGATCATCATCAAGGCGCGCCCCGCACCACCGCGCGTGCCCGCTGTCGAGATTTCTCCGGACGAGATCGCGTTACTGGTTGACCGGTTTTACGGTGCGATCCGCAAGCACGAGCGGCTCGGACCGCTGTTCGAGGACAGGCTGGCCGGCAATTGGGAGCCGCATCTTGAGCGGATGAACAGATTCTGGCGCTCGGTGCTGTTGCATTCGGGCGAATATTCCGGCCAGCCGGTGGTCAAGCACAATGGACTGCCGGATCTTCAGGAAGACGATTTCCGGCTGTGGCTGGAACTCTTTGAGCAAACTACTGCAGCCCTGTTTGAAGCGGACACAGCAGCCCCTATTCTGGTCATCGCCCGGCGCATAGCCCGTAGCCTGTGGCTGGCGCGGTTCGGCACGCCGTTCAACAAGGCGCCCGACTGGCTGGGCTGACAGTTCAGAAAAGTTCCGGTTTCACGCCCTCTCGGGGTCGTTTTCCAGCAGGATCGGCTGGCCGTGCGGGGTGGCGTGGGCGGCGCGTTGCCAGGCCTTTGAGACCACATCGACCATCTCGGAACCGGCCACGCCCTTTTGCGACAACAGCGCTTCGATTGCGGCCAGCCAGTGTTCATAATAATCGCTGCCGTCTGCTGCCGCGTTCGGCTTGGCGACCTGTTGCGACAATTCAGCCGCCCATTCGCTCCAGGTGAACACGCCGCGCTGATGCAGCGCCACGGCCAGCGCGAAAGCCTGCGCCTGCCAGGGCTCGGCGAACACCGGCGCGTCCGGATCCGAGCCGTCGGGCAGCTGGAACGGTGTATCGGCGGCAGCGGCTTCCGGGGTTTCAGGCCGGCTCAAGATAGCTCTCCCAGGCATCGATCGACACGGTAAGCGCCGGGTCGGCCCCCTGCCCCCAGAGTTCGCGGCTTTCAAAACAGACAGTGTAGACATGCTGCGGGTCTTCACCCTTGCCATGCGCATTGGTGTCGGGAAAGACGAAACCGTCGCGCACGGCCTCGATGGTGCCGATCTTGTCACGGGCATAGCGCGGCAGCCGCGTGTGACCTTCCGGGTGTTCGTTGATGGTGTGGACCCGGTCTCCGGGCCTGAAGCGTGGGCTCGCGTCCAACTCGCGGTTGCAGGGCGCGCCACGGGCCAGCACGGCGGCGACATCGCTTTCGTGCAGCACCCGCTTTGGAGTGACGCCGGGCCAGAGCTTATGACCGGCCTGCAGTTCGTCGGCCGAGACAAAGCCATGCCGCTCAAGCAATGTTTCGAGCGCGCGGATCCAGATTTCGTAGTAGCTGGCGCTGTAATAGATCGCGGGAGGGAGACACTCGCGGGCGTGGCGGCTTTCATCGATGGTCCAGGCGCCGAAGGCGCCGGTGGCCAGCGTCACGCCGAGCGCGCGTTTCTCCCAGCCTGCATGAAACACCGGCTCATCGGTTTCGGGCGCCACCGGGCCGAAGCCCATCTGGCCGCCGAGATCGTGCGGCCCGTTCACGACGCCGCTCCCGTGTCATCCGCAGGCCAAAGCGCACCGGGGCCGAGGGAACCGGGCCTGAGCGGCAGACCGGTGCCGATCATGGCATCGCGGGTGACCAGCTTCGCCAGTTCCTCTTCGCTCAGTCCGTCTGTCTCCACAGGCCGCATCGGCACCACCATGTAGCGCAGCTCTGCGGTGGAATCCCACACCCGGATTCGGGTTTCCTCGGGCAGGATGAGGCCGAATTCGGCCAGCACACCACGCGGGTTGATCACCGCCTGGCTGCGATAAGGCGGTGCCTTGTACCAGACCGGCGGCACGCCGAGCACCGTCCACGGATAGCAGGAGCACAACGTGCAGACGATGAGATTGTGGGTGTCTTCGGTGTTGAACACCGCCTGCATGTGCTCGCCCTGACGGCCCATGTATCCGAGCGAGGCGATGGCTGCGGTGGCGTCACGTTCGAGCCATTCGGCGAATTCCGGATCGGCCCAGGCCTTTGCCACGACGCGGGCGCCGTTGCGTGGCCCGACCTTGGTCTCGTAGGTTTCCACAATGGTGTCGATGGCGGCAGGATCGATCAGGCCCTTTTCGGTGAGGATCGTCTCCAGCGCCTTGACCCGGGCTGCGAACGGATCGAGCTCATTGTCGTGATGGTGATCGTGGTCATGGTGCTCGTGTGTCATGGCGTGAGCGTAGTCCTCTCGATCAGCTATCGCAACATCGGCCAGAGGCTCAAGACCAGCAGCACGGCCATGGTGATGTTGAACCATTTGAGCCGCACCGGATCGGCCAGCCAGGACCGGAGCACCGAGCCGAAACCGGCCCAGGCGGTGACGCAGGGGATGGTGGCGAGCGCGAAGGCGAGGAAGATCAGCATCACCGTATCCGCATAATGCTCCGGAGTTGTGTAAATCCCCATGGCGGTGACCAGCATCACCCAGGCCTTCGGATTGACCCACTGAAACGCTGCCGCCTCGAGAAATGTCATCGGACGAGCTCGAGCTTTTGCTTCTGGCAAGGTGTCGGATCTGGCAATACGCCAAGCGATGTAGACAAGATAGCCGCCACCCAGGATCTTGAGCACCAGATAAAGGAATGGAAAGGCCGTCAGCAGCGCGCCAAGCCCGAAGCCTACGCCCAGAAGCAGCACCAGGAAGCCGACACTTATCCCGGCCATGTGCGGCACGGTGTTGCGGAAGCCGAAATTCACGCCAGATGCAAACAGCATCATTGTGTTCGGCCCCGGCGTCCCTCCTGCAACAAAGGCGAAGGCGATCAGCGTCAGGAAGGTTTCGAGTGCCATGGTCTTTCCCGCCGGCCGAGTGCCGGTCTTTCTGTGTTAAACCACGATTGGCGCGAGACAAACAAATTGTCGTCATACCCGCATTCAAGAATGTGATAAAACCCCGGCAGAGGAAACCGACATGAGCTCAGCGCTACCCACCGCCACATTCAGCGACGGACAAAATGTTCCGGCTCTCGGGCTCGGTACGTGGCACATGGGCGAACGCAGCAGCGAGAAGGCCAGCGAAATCCGGGCGCTGCGAGCGGGCATCGATTGCGGCATGACGCTGATCGACACGGCGGAAATGTATGCCAATGGCGGCGCGGAGGAGGTTGCCGGCGAGACCATCGAGGGCCGCCGCGACGAGGTGTTCCTGGTTTCAAAAGTGCTGCCGTCCAATGCCAGTCGTCACGGCACCATCGCGGCCTGCGAGGCTAGCCTGAAACGGCTCAGGACCGACCATATCGATCTCTATCTGCTGCACTGGCCTGGCCGCCACCCGCTGGATGGCACGGTGGAGGCGTTCGAGGAGTTGCGCAGCTCCGGCAAGATCGGCCGCTGGGGCGTCTCAAATTTCGACATTTTGGCCATCCGGCAGCTCTCCGCCCTGCCCCACGGCGAGGACTGCGCAACCAACCAGGTGCTCTACAATCTGTCGACGCGCGGCATCGAGTTTGATCTGCTGCCCTGGATGGCTGACAAGGCTATGCCGCTGATGGCGTACTCGCCGCTGGATGAAGGCCGGCTGCTCCGGCATCCGGGCCTGGGCAGAATCGCCAAGCGGCTCGGTCTGCCGCCGGCGCAACTGGCGCTGGCCTTCCTGCTCAGCCGCGACAATGTGATTGCCATCCCCAAATCATCCAGTCCGGAGCGGGTGGCTGAAAACCGGGCCGCGGCGGATATCAGGCTGACCACAGATCAGCTGGCAGAGCTCGACCAGATCTTTCCGCCGCCACGCGCGCGTGAACCGCTGCAGATGATCTGAAACCCCACTCCGCTCCGGGGTCGAGCCACCTGACAGCGAAACGCCGCCGGAGATGGTGGTCTCCAACGGCGGCAACTAGAGTGTGGTAACCTGCAGCACAATGCTGCAGGCCAATGACATTACATGCCTTGCGGGCCGCGGTTCATGGCGGCGATGCCGGTGCGGCAGATCTCGACCAGGCCGAGCGGCTTCATGATCGAGATGAACTGTTCGATCTTGGAAACCCGGCCGGTGATCTCGAAGATGAAATGCTCGGTGTTGGCGTCAATCACCTGGGCGCGGAAAGCGTCGGCAAGCCTGAGCGCCTCGACCCGGTTGTCATTGGTCCCGGTGACCTTGACCAGGGCAAGCTCGCGCTCCAGCGGCTTTTCGTGGCCGAGTTCGGACGAGCGGACCGTGAGATCCACCACCCGGTGCACCGGCACAATGCGCTCAAGTTGCGACTTGACCTGTTCAAGTACATTCGGCGTTGCGGTGGTGACGATGGTGATGCGCGAAAGATGCGCTTCGTGCTCGGTTTCCGAGACCGTCAGGCTATCGATGTTGTAGCCACGACCGGAAAACAGGCCGATGACCCGAGCCAGGACGCCGGGCTCGTTGTCGACCAGGACCGACAGGGTGTGAGTTTCAGGCCGGGTGGTTTCGGCGGTCATGAAATAGGCCGAACCGGTGGGCTGATGCTGTGCGTTCATGAGATATCTTCCTCTAACAGGCGCGGCTCATACGAGCGCGCGGCCTTTCGCATCGATGGCGTTGGCGACAGCTTCGTCGGAAGCTTCGTCGGGCAGCAGCATGTCGTTGTGGGCCTTGCCTGACGGGATCATCGGGAAGCAATTGGCGAGCGCTGCGACACGGCAATCGAAGATCACCGGCTGCGGCGTGTCGATCATGGTCTGGATCGCATCATCGAGATCTCCGGGCTTGTCGCAACGGATGCCGACGCCGCCATAGGCCTCGGCCAGCTTGACGAAGTCCGGCATGGATTCGGTGTAGGAATGCGACAGCCGGTTGCCGTGCAGGAGCTGCTGCCATTGCCGGACCATGCCCATGTACTGGTTGTTGAGGATGAAGATCTTGACCGGCAGGCCGTACTGGACCGCGCAGGACATTTCCTGGATGCACATCTGGATCGAGGCATCGCCGGCGATGTCGATGACCAGGCTGTCGCGGTGCGCCACCTGGACGCCGACGGCTGCCGGGAAACCATACCCCATGGTGCCCAGTCCACCCGAGGTCATCCAGCGGTTGGGTTCCTCAAAACCATAGAACTGCGCCGCCCACATCTGGTGCTGGCCGACTTCGGTGGTGATGTAGGTGTCACGGTCCTTGGTCAGCTCATAAAGCCGCTGGATCGCGTATTGCGGCATGATCACGTCCTTGTTGGACGCGTAGGCGAGTGAATTGCGGCCGCGCCACTTTTCGATCAGGGTCCACCAGTCGGCCAACTGGCTCTTGTCGGTCTTTTTCGACGCGCGCCACAGCCGGACCATGTCTTCCAGCACATGGCCGATGTCGCCGACGATGCCGACTTCGGTGCGGACGATCTTGTTGATCGAGGACGGATCGATGTCGATGTGGATCTTCTTCGAATTGGGCGAAAACGCATCCAGACGACCGGTGATCCGGTCATCGAAACGGGCGCCGATGCAGACCATGACATCGCAATCATGCATCGCCATGTTGGCTTCGTAGGTGCCGTGCATGCCGAGCATGCCCATCCAGTTGTCGCCCGATGCCGGATAGGCGCCAAGGCCCATCAGTGTCGAGGTGATCGGAAAGCCGGTAAGCTCGACCAGTTCGCGCAGCAACTGGCTGGCTTCGCGGCCGGAATTGACCACGCCGCCACCCGAATAGATGATCGGACGCTTGGCGCCGGCCATCAGTTCGATGGCTTCGCGGATCTTGTCGAGATCACCGGAAACCTTCGGCTGGTAGCTCTTCTGCTCGATGACGGGCGAAGGCGGCGTGTAGATGCCGGTGGCGAACTGCACATCCTTGGGGATATCGACGACCACAGGCCCGGGACGACCGGTTGTGGCGATACGGAAGGCCTCGTGGATGACGCGGGAGAGCTGGTTGACGTCCTTGACCAGCCAGTTGTGCTTGGTGCACGGCCGGGTGATGCCGACGGTGTCGCATTCCTGAAACGCGTCGGAGCCGATCAGCGAGGTCGGAACCTGTCCGGTCAGGCAGACGAGAGGGATCGAATCCATCAACGCATCCTGAAGTGCTGTGACCACATTGGTGGCGCCGGGACCGGAGGTGACGAGGACAACGCCGGGCTTGCCGGTCGAGCGGGCATAGCCTTCAGCCATATGGCCGGCTCCCTGCTCGTGGCGCACCAGAATGTGCTCGACATCATCCTGCTGGTGAAGTTCGTCGTAAATCGGCAGAACCGCGCCGCCGGGATATCCGAAGATATGCTCGACGCCATTGTCCTTCAGCGCCTGCAGAACCATTTCCGCGCCCGTCATTTCCATCTGCTTGCCGGCCATATCGCCTGACCCCTTATGTCCGTCTGTTTGTCGAGCTCAATAGCCCGGTTTAAGCCATAAAAAAAGGCCCCCGGAGGAGCCTGTGTTTCGCGCATGGGAGCTTTCGCCGGGTGGCTACGCCACCCTGCCCATGCGCGGTCCTACCACGAGAATGTTCGCGATCTTGTTCATGCGGGAAGTGGTACCGTCTAGCTGACCCGGCGTCAACGGATTAATTGCAGGAATATGCGTTTCAAAAACGCGTAGCAGCGATTTCTGCAACTCCCCATTAACCTCGTGATGCGATGGTGAACGCGATGGACAATGGGCAAATCAACAACACCGGAATGTCGTCGCTGTCTCCCGATGAGGAAGACGGGCGCGCACGCCGTGGCACCTACCCCGCCGGAAACCGGCTGATGGGCCGCGTTGTCGGCTGCTCGGGCTCCAAGGCGACGATCAGCGCGATTGCCAGCAAGGATGGCAACGGTCTGGCCGAACTCTGGTCGGTGGGCCGGCTGATTTCGATCAGCGTCGGCGAGAACCGCGTGGCGGCACTTGTCTGCTCGATGTCGACCGCAGCCTCCGCCTGGTCCGAGAGCACAGAAAATGTGATGCATATCGAGGTCGAGCTGGTGGGCGAGATCCGTAACGGCATCAGTGGAAAGCCGGAATTCAGCGCGGGCATCACACAGTACCCCTATCTCGGCGCCGTGGCGCACCGGATGCGCTCGTCCGATCTAGCCGTCATTTATGATCCCGGCGTGAACGATACGGCCGTGATCGGCAAACTGACACAGGACACGTCGCTTGGCGCCCTTGTTCATGTTCCGTCGCTGCTGTCGCGGCATTTTGCGGTTGTCGGCACCACCGGTGTGGGCAAGACCACCGCAGTGACGCTCTTGCTGCACAAGGCGTTGAAGGCCGACCCTTCGCTGCGCGTGCTGATACTCGATCCACACAATGAATTCGCCGCCGCCTTTCCCACTGAATCCGTTGTGATCGATACCGACACACTGGATCTGCCGTTCTGGCTGTTCAAGCTCGAGGAATTCACCGAAGTCCTGTTTCGCGGACGACCACCAATTGTCGAAGAAATCGACGTGCTGCGCGACCTGATTCCGGAAGCCAAGCGGATGTTCAAGGGCACCACCGACACGACGCTGATCCGGCGCGGGCCGGAGAAATCCTCGTTGACTGCCGACACGCCGGTGCCTTACCGGGTCGCCGACCTGATGGCGCTGATCGATGAACGCATCGGCAAGCTCGAGGGGCGCTCGGAGAAGCCGCATTTGCGGTCTCTGAAGGTTCGGGTTCAGGCCGCGATCAATGATCCGCGTTACGAATTCATGTTCTCGTCCAACACGATCCACGACACCATCCTGACCACGATCAGCCACATCTTCCGGATTCCGGGCGAAGGCAAGCCGGTCACGACATTCCAGCTTTCAGGCATTCCGTCCGAAGTGGTCAATTCAGTCGCCTCGATCCTGTGCCGCATGGCGTTTGAAATCGCGCTCTGGAGCGCCGGTGGCGTGCGCATTCTGGTGGTCTGCGAGGAGGCTCACCGTTATGTTCCGGCGGATCCGAAACTCGGCTTCTTCCCGACCCGCCAGGCGATTTCCCGGATTGCCAAGGAAGGCCGAAAATACGGTGTCAGTCTGGGTGTGATCACCCAGCGCCCCGGCGAACTCGATCCGACAATCCTGTCACAGTGCTCGACCGTGTTTGCCATGCGGCTGTCCAACGATCATGACCAGGACATCATCCGCTCGGCCATTCCCGACTCGTCGGCTTCGACGATGAGTTTTCTGTCATCGATCGGCAACGGTGAAGCGATCGCCTTTGGTGAGGCGGTTGCCGTGCCGATGCGGATGGTTTTCGAGCGTGTGTCGGAAGCCGTGCTGCCGCGGGCCAATTCGGGCCTGCAGCCGGTTCACCGTGGCGACCCGAACAATGTCGACCTGGGCAAGATCGTGATGCGGATGCGGCATATCGACGATACGCAGAGAGCCCCTGCTCCCCAAGCTCCGTCCGCTGCCGAGGCTGTGCGACCGCAACAGCCATCAATCACCCCGCAGATGCCGTCAATCGATCCTGCACAGGAATTCGATGTGGCAGCGGCACACCGGCGCCTGACCGATGCCCAATCCGAGCGGCAGACCGGTTTTGCATCCCGGGAAAGCGCGCGCCCGCCAGCGCCTGCAGCCGCACCGCGCGGCGAAATGGGATCATTGCGGTCGAGCCTGTTGAAAAAACCGCTGTCTTCGCTGCTCAAGGACTAAGTCCTTGCTCTTCCCCATTTTGAATGGTTTGCATTCGCGCCCACGGACCCAGCCGATCAAATCGGTTGCACCGAACCTGTCCACAGGGTGATTCCCACAGCTCGGATCTTCGCTTTCGTAGAGATGAACTCCGCTACACAGCGCAAGTTTGGCGGCAAAGCGAAACGTGTCTGATACGACGTTCAGGCGGCGCAGACGCGGTTTCGACCCTGGCGTTTGGCTTCGTAAAGCTGCTTGTCTGCCCGCCGGTAAAGCTCTTCTCCGGGTTCGGAACCATCCCAGATCGCCAGCCCGGCGCTGACTGTCACCTTCAGCGTGACATTGCCGTGGACGATACGCAGCTCGGAGACAGCCTGACGAATGCGGTCGGAGAGGTTGTATAGCTGCCGCTCGGAGATGTTGGGCGACAGAATGGCGAATTCCTCACCGCCCAACCGGGCCAGCACATCATGGTAGCGGGTGAAGACCTGCAAGCATTCTGCCACCTCGCGCAGAACCTTGTCACCGACATCATGGCCATGGGTATCGTTGACGTTCTTGAAGTGATCGAGATCCAGAATGACCATGCCGATGGGCTTGTCGATATGCCCGAACGCTTCGAGATATTCCGCCAGAGCGTCGTCAAAATAGCGGCGGTTGTACATGCCCGTCAGGCTGTCGGTGACGGCTGCGTGCTCAAGGCTGAGAGATCTGACCGAAAGAGATTCGGTCATCTTCTCCAGCTTGCCGCGCTCGCGCAGGCCGCGCGACATGATCGGATAGACCAGCAGAAAACCGCAAACAGCCGACAGGCCTGCCAGCACTGCGCCCATGAACGCGAAATTGGCAGCGGTTTCGATGCCGCCAACAACGAAGCCCCCGGTCGCAGCGGAATAGCCCGCCAACGAGAAGACCCCACCGACAACAACAAGAACCATCAGCAGAAAAAAGAACAGTTCAGCCTTGTGAAAACGCATTGTCCCAACTGAAATCCACTATCGTGGAGGAAAGCCTAATCTCAACACCTTAGATTTGGCTTAACGCGGCAGTAGATAACACCCGGCAAAAAGATCAGTTATCTTCTTATTGGTGTATTCTCCGCCATTTCTCGTCCAATTGGTTCCTGAACCATGTCATCTGCCGCTTGGCGTATTGACGCGTGGCGGTGCTGGCAAGCTCTATGGCCTGCTCCCGCGACAGGCGCCCCTTGAGGTAATCAGCGATGTGGCGGACACCAATGGCCTTCATCGCCGGATGCTGCGCCGGGATATCAAGGGCCAGCAATTGACGGACCTCGTCGACCGCGCCCTCCTCCATCATTCGGGTAAATCGCTGATTGATCCGGTCGTGCAACACTGGCCTTTCGGGCTCGAGCACCCAGCAACGGGCGTTCGCTGGATCGACAATCTTGGCGCTTCCGCGGCCCTGAAACCCGGCGATCGAGCGGCCAGTTGCGCGGACCACTTCCAGTGCACGCAAAATGCGCTGCCTATCCGCCGGGCGGAGCCGCTCAGCCATTGCCGGATCGAGCTCAGCCAGTTCGGCGTGCAGGGCTTCGACACCCTCTGTCTCCAGGCGCGCCCGCAGCTCGCTGCGGATCTCATCCGGGATCGGTGGCATGTCGGACAGACCGCCGGTCAGGGCACGAAAATACAACCCGGTGCCGCCGACAACCACCGGGATTGCGCCGCGGCTGCGGATATCGGCAATCATGCGGGCCGCCTGATCAAGCCAGATGCCGGTGGAATAGATCTCGCTGGGTGGAACATGGCCATAGAGATGATGCGGAATGTCAGCGAGATCAGCCGTATTCGGGCGTGCTGTCAGCCGGTCGAGCACGCCGTAAACCTGCATCGAATCCGCGTTGACGATCTCTCCGCCAAGCTCGCGCGCCATTTCCAGCGCCAGCGCGGACTTGCCGCTGGCGGTCGGCCCGGCTATCAGAAGCGCCGAGATATCCTGTTGCTGGAGTTTTTGTTCCATGGCCCTCGTTGCCACGCTTATCGCCAATCCGTCAAACCCTGTTCTTACGTCCAAGCTAGGCGAAGCCGCCTTCACCGCCGTCGATGGCGCGGGGCTGTACTGGCTTGCCGACGGCATCGCTTGCGACATTGCGCTGAAGGAAGGCACCGAGGGGAAAGCGGCGCTGGACCAGATCCGGGCAGTGATTGGCGATCTGCCGATAGACGCCGCGGTTCAGACCGCCGAAACACGGCGCAAGAAGATCCTGATCGCGGACATGGATTCGACCATGATCGGTCAGGAATGCATTGATGAACTTGCAGCCGAAGTCGGCCTCAAGGACAAGGTGTCGGAGATCACAGCCCGGGCGATGAATGGCGAGATCGCGTTTGAACCGGCCCTGCGCGAGCGCGTCGGCCTGCTCAAGGGCCTGCCGGTCGAGGTGATTTCGCAGGTGATCGACAGCCGCATCACGCTGACCCCCGGTGGCCACGAACTGGTCGCCACCATGCGGGCCAACGGGCATTACACCGCGCTGGTGTCGGGCGGGTTCACTTCGTTCACGTCCGTTGTCGCCGCAATGATCGGCTTTGACGAAAACCGCGCCAACATTCTGGAAAGTGCCGATGGCGTGCTGAGCGGCGTCGTGCGCGAGCCAATCCTCGGCAAGCAGGCCAAGGTGGATGCGCTGGAAGAAATTTCGACCCGTCTCAATCTCGATCCCGCGGACGCCATTGCCGTGGGTGACGGGGCCAATGACCTCGGCATGCTCGGCCGCGCCGGCTCTGGCGTGGCTCTGCATGCCAAGCCCTCGGTCGCCGCAGAGGCCGACATCCGGATCGATCATGGCGACCTGACGGCCCTGCTCTATCTGCAAGGCTACCGCAAAGCCGATTTCGTAACGCCGTGACCCCACTTGAAACTGAACGGCTGATCCTGCGCAACTGGCAGGAGCACGATCGGGAGCTGTTTCACCTGATCAATTCCGACGACCAGGTGATGGCGTTTTTCCCAATGCGTCGCAGCCGGGCGGACGCTGACAGGTTGATGGACCGCATTGCAGCCGGCATCGCACAGAACGGGTTCGGTTTGGCCGCCGTCGAGATCGCCGAGACTGGCGAAGTAGCCGGTTTTGCGGGCCTGAACATCACCAATGGGCTTCCGGTTGCAGAAGACGGAGCCATCGAGATCGGATGGCGCCTGGCGCCGCAATTCTGGGGCAAGGGCTATGTGAGCGAGGCGGCACTGCGCTGGCTCGACTACGGTTTCGGGGAGCTGGGCCTCGATCGGATCATCAGCTTCGCGGTCGCCGACAATCACCGTTCGACGGCTGTGATGCGCCGCATCGGCATGCACCCTCGACCTGATCTAGACTTCGATCATCCGAACGTGCCGGACACCCATCCACACCTGAAAAGCCATGTGTTTTACGAGATGCGGCCGGGTGATGCGCGCGGCTCAACAAGCTTCAAGGCCGGACATGAAAAAGGCGGCCTGTGAGCCGCCTTTTACATGTCCTTCGGGTAATCTGTATCAGTCCATGCGAACCGTGACGAAACGCAACTCGCCGGTGCGGCCGGCAAGCATCAACAGCGCATTGCGGCGACCATCCTGTTTCAGCGCGGCAATCCGTTCCTCGACTTCTTGCGGGGTCATCACGGTTTCCTGGGCGATTTCGACAATCACGTCACCCGGTTCGATACGCTTGTCGGCTGCGGCGGAGTCGGGATCCACGGCCGTGATCACCACACCTTCGACATCATCAGCAATGGCAAATTCCTGACGGCCTTCGTCGGTCAGTTCCGCCACGGTCATGCCCAGCACGTCAACAGTCGTGAGTGCATCGGGCAAATCAGGCTCGGAGCCGTCCGCATCAGCACTGGCGAGCTGGTCGCTGTCTTCCAGCCGGCCCAATGTGACCTTCACCGTCTGCTCCTCACCCTTGCGGATAACGATGACATCGACGGCTTTGCCAACCGGGCTTTCGGCGACAACGCGCGGCAGGTCGCGCATTGAATCGACGTCCTTGCCATCGAAGCGGACAATCACGTCGCCGGGTTCGATCGAGCCGTCGTCAACGGGGCCACCCCGAATAACGCCTGCAACCAGTGCGCCCATTGCTCCATCCATGCCAAGGCTTTCGGCGATCTCGTCGGTGACCGGCTGGATCCGCACACCAAGCCAGCCGCGACGGGTTTCGCCGAATTCACGCAGCTGATCGATGACATTGAGCGCAAGTTCCGTCGGGACGGCAAAGCCGATGCCGATGGAGCCGCCCGAGGGCGAGATGATCGCCGTGTTGATGCCGATGACTTCACCATTCATATTGAAAAGCGGGCCACCGGAATTGCCGCGGTTGATGGCGGCATCGGTCTGGATGAAATTGTCGTAGGGGCCGGAATTGATGTCGCGGCCGCGCGCCGAGATGATGCCGACGGTGACGGTGCCGCCAAGCCCGAACGGGTTACCGATGGCCATCACCCAGTCTCCGATACGCATAACATCGGATTTGCCCAGCGGCACTTCGGTCAGCGGTTTGACCGGCTCGACCTTGAGCACGGCGAGATCGGTCTTGGAATCGGCACCGACCAGTTCCGCCTTGAGCTTCGAGCCGTCGGCGAAATTGACCTCGATGTCGTCGGCGCCATCGATGACGTGATTGTTGGTGACGATGATGCCTTCCTCGGCATCAATGACAAAGCCGGAGCCCAGTGACGACACCTTGCGATTGCGCGGGCCTTCGCCCTGGCGATCCTTGAAGAACTCATCGAAAAAATCCTGGAACGGAGACCCATCGGGTGCCTGCATCCGCGGTTGGGACCGCCGGCCGTCACCGACGTTCTGGGATGTCGAAATGTTGACCACCGCATCAAGCAGGCCCTCGGCCAGATCCGCAACCGAGGCGGGGCCGTGGTTTGACTGCGCATAGGCAGGCATTGCCACAGGGGATGCCAACAGCATCGCTGCGGCAAAGGCCGCCGTGACAGCGCGGAAGCGAACAGGTCTCATCGAAATGGTCTCCTTGAGGAACGGTCTATCAACGCAGTTTGTAACAACTTATGGCGTTCTTGCAGCAGGTCCAGTCACGTGTGCGTCATGGTGCAGCTTCTGCGCTCAGGAAAGTCGTGCCAGATAGACCAGGCCAACGCCGATCGCCAGCGCAACAACGCCGAAAAGCCTCAACTGCTCGTCACCGAGCTTGGGCAGTTCTTCCGCCAGGCGACGGATGAAAGAAGGGGCCAGCGCATAGGCCAGCCCCTCCACTACAAGTACAAGTCCGACCGCCAGAAACAACATGCCCACTGGCGGCGCTCCTCAATCAGTTCACAGGCGCGGCAGGCGTCGCTGTTGGCGCTGCCGGTGCCGATGCCGCAGCTGGCGCACCGGCCCCGGCTGCACTGTTGAAGTAGCGGAAGAACTCGGATGTCGGCGACAGCACCATTGTGGTGCCGCTGTCGGCCAGAGAGTCGCTGTAAGCGTTCATCGAACGGTAGAATTCAAAGAATTCCGCATCCTTGGAGAACGCTTCGGCGAAGATCCGGTTACGTTCACCATCGCCCTCACCTCGGATGATTTCCGCATCACGGGCTGCTTCAGACACGATCTCGACAACCTGACGGTCGGCGATGGCGCGAATACGCTGCGCCGCCTCGTTACCGCGTGCACGGATCAGTTCGGCTTCAGCGAGACGCTCGGCCTTCATCCGTTCAAAAGTCTGCTGCGAGACTTCCTGCGTCAGGTCGGTACGGCGGATACGCACATCGTCGATTTGCAATCCGAGCGATGTAGCTTCGGGACGAAGCTGATCGCGGACTTCGCGCATCATCGACGTGCGTTCTTCCGACAGCGCCGCTTCGAACCCGCGCAGACCGTAAACGGTACGAAGGGCCGAGTTCAGGCGGGTGCGGAGCCGGGATTCGGCTGCCACCAGATCGCCAGAAACAGTCTGACGGAAGCGGCGTGCATCGGTGATCTTGTAGAGCACGAACGCATCAACTTCGTAGAACTTGCCGCCCGAGACCTGAACACGGATGTTTTCAAGATCGAAACGCAGGGCCCGGTCTTCGACATATTGCACCGTGTCGGCGTCGATGAAGGCGAAAGGCAGCTTGAAGTAGAGACCAGGTTCGGTCTTTACGTCCTGAATTTCACCAAAGCGAACAACGATGGCCTGCTGGCGCTCGTTGACGACAAAGATCGACGACCAGACGATAAAGACAATGACGGCCAGAAGAATGCCGATAATTGGAAGACGATTAGCCATTAGTTGTTGCCTCCGGCGTTCTTGCGGACTTCAGGCAGCGGCAGATAAGGGACGACGCCCGAGCCGTTTCCATCCTGACCGATGATGACCTTGTCAGATCCGCCGAGAACCTTTTCCAGGGTTTCGAGATAAAGACGCGAGCGGGTGACTTCCGGAGCCTTGGCGTACTCTTCGTAAACCGAAATGAATCGGCCTGCTTCACCGGTCGCCTCGTTGACGACACGGTCCTTGTAAGCGGAGGCTTCTTCGCGAAGCTGAGCGCCTTCACCACGGGCCTGACCAAGCTTCTGGTTGGCGTACTGGTTGGACTCTTCGACAAAGCGGTCTTCGTCCTGCTCGGCGCGCTGCACCTCGTCAAAGGCGTCAGCCACTTCGCGCGGCGGCGCCGCGTCTTCGATCGAGACCTGATTGACGACGATGCCCGATGGGAACGCGTCCATCACAGTCTGCATGATGGACTGAACTTCGGCGGCAATCGCTTCACGATTGTCGCGGAAAATGTCCTGAGCCGGCCTGCGGCCAACAACTTCGCGCATGGCGCTTTCCGCAACCTGGCGCAGCGTATCTTCCGGACGAGCGACATTGAACAGGAATGCCTTGGGGTCCTGAACGGCATAAAGCACCTTGAACTCGACATCGACGATGTTCTGGTCACCCGAGAGCATCAGTCCATCGCTGGAACCGGTGCGGGACGATCCGCCGGTGTCCATTTCGCGTTCAACGATAGTGGCCAGTTCGACGGTTTCGAAAGGCCAGAAAATCATGTGAAGGCCCGGCTGGGAAATCTCGTCCTTGGGCTTTCCGAAACGCAACTCAACGCCGCGCTCATCCGGCTGGACGGTGTAGATCGACTGCATCAGCCACAGGCCTGCGAGACCCAGAACAACCAGAGCAACAATCAGTTTCGAACTGCCCGAACCGCCGCCACCGCCGGGGATCGCCTGGCGCAGCTTGTCCTGGCCGCGCCGGATCAGCTCTTCAAGATCAGGCGGATTGCCGCCACCGCGTGGTGGCTGGGGACCCTTGCCCCACGGCCCCTGATTGTTTCCTCCCCCATTGCCGCCGCCGCCCCATGGGCCGCCGCCGCCTCCGTTTTGATTGCTCCAGGGCATCAATACCTCTTTCCAAACCGTGTTATGGCACGCCCCGGATTCCTCCCGGAGTACGCACGTTGTCCTCGTTATAGGTATCGCATCCGCCGCTTTCAACGCGGCATCGTCACATCCGGGGCGTATTGGGGCTTATTCGTGTCGAATTATCGGTCTCGGCGCTGCCAGACGGCAAAACGGACGGAATGGCTGTCTTTTTCGGACTTCACCGGTTCGGACAGGCTGGTCTTTATCCACAGGCTCGAATCAATGGCAGGAAAGACAGTGTCGCCCTCGATGTCGGCATCAACCTCGGTGAGGATGAGCTCGTCCGCGCGGTCAATGCTGGCCGTGTAGATCTGGCCGCCGCCAATCACCGAGACCTGTTGTGCGCCGGAAGCTTGCGCATGGCTGCGCGCAAGCTCAAAGGCAGCGTCGAGGCTGTCGACAGTTTCGACACCGTCGGCTGAAAAGCCCGAACGCGAAACAACAATGTTGGCCCGCCCGGGGAGCGGCCTGCCGATGGAAAGATAGGTTTTGCGGCCCATGATCACCGGCGTACCCAGCGTGACCGCCTTGAAATGCTTGAGATCGGAAGGGAGCCGCCAGGGCATGTCCCCGTCCCTGCCAATGACGCCATTGCGCGCGTGTGCTGCGACAAGCACGATTTTCACATTCGAACCAGCTTCACTCATTGTTCTGGTCACACCGCAATCGGGGCTGATATCGCCGGGTGCGGATCGTAGCCCTCGAGTTTGAAGTCTTCATAAGTGAAGGCGAACAGGTCGGTAACATCGGGATTGATCCGCATCACCGGCAAGGCGCGCTCCTCGCGCGAGAGCTGCAGATGGGCCTGCTCGAAGTGGTTCTTGTAGATATGCGCGTCACCCAGCGTGTGGACGAAGTCACCCGGCTTGAGACTGGTGACCTGCGCGACCATCATGGTGAGCAACGCGTAGGAGGCGATGTTGAACGGCACGCCCAGGAAGATGTCGGCGGAGCGCTGATAAAGCTGGCAGGAGAGCTTGCCGTCAGCCACATAAAACTGAAACAGGCAATGGCACGGTGGCAGCGCCATGTCGTCGACTTCGGCCGGGTTCCAGGCGGTGACGATATGGCGGCGCGAGGACGGGTTGGTTTCAATCTGGCGGACGACATCGGCGATCTGGTCGATGGTGGTGCCATCGGGTGCCGGCCAGGAACGCCATTGCGCGCCGTAAACCGGGCCGAGATCGCCGTTCTCGTCGGCCCATTCATCCCAGATCGAAACGCCGTTGGCCTTCAGATAAGCGATGTTGGTGTCGCCCTTCAGGAACCACAGCAGCTCGTGGATGATCGAGCGCAGATGCAGTTTCTTGGTGGTCAGCGCCGGAAATCCGTCAGCCAGATCAAAGCGCATCTGGTGGCCGAAAACACTGCGCGTGCCGGTGCCGGTGCGGTCGTCGCGGTCAGAGCCCTGGTCAAGAACAAGGCGCAAAAGGTCGTGATATTGCTGCATGGGATCACTTGATGATTCGAGTTGGGCCAAGCCTAGCCGGTTTGGTGCGGGCTCGAAACGGTAAGGTCTGCTTGTCCCCGACAACCAGCCACCAGCCAGCAAAAAGCCCCGCCGCTGCGAGATGCAGCGGGGCGGGGCTTGCCAACCTAAGGCAGATCAGAGATCGCCGAGCTTGCCGAGTTCCTTGGCGACCAGATAATAGAAGGTAACGCGGGCCTTGGAGTTGTCGCCCTTCATCTGTTCGCAGACAGCAGCGACCGCATCATCAGCAGCCGCACCGGTGACGCCGAGCTTCTTGCCGCACCATTTTTCAGAAACGCGCGCGAGTTCCGAAGGATCGGAACAGGCAACCATCGAAGAGTCACGGCTTCTGAGCGCAATGCCCAGATGCTTGACGATCTTGCCGATGGTTTCGTCAGAAGCGCCGGCATCATATTTCTTCACATCGGCTGCGTAGTCAGTCATGGATAGTCCCCTTTAACTGGAAACCAGCCTCCTCGAGCCGCTTTCCGTTGGCAATTCAATGGGCGCATGTTTGGCATTGTAGCCGATGCTGTCAATAGTCACCCGGACGCAATACCCCCTTTTCATTGGCTGACAGGCACCCTATATTGGGTGTGCTGCGCAAGCAGCTATGACAATAAACGAGCGTTGCAATAAACCATTCGGACCCGGGGGCGGTACCCGGCGCCTCCACCATGATCCGGCCTGTTGCCGGCAAACGGCCTTAGCGGCCGGATGATGATGGGGGCGAAACAGGATCGACGAGGGTGTAAAGAGCGACTTTTTGTTCGGTATTGTACCACCGTTATCGGGCTAAACTTGTAGTTGCAAATGACAACTATGCGGAAGCTCGTCTCGCTGCTTAATTGCGGTGTGACACTTCA
>Ga0209344_10001503_pt1 | contig 29914 bp, 23 predicted proteins | sample Cruoilmetagenom6_FD_187293 | JGI IMG/M metagenome (GOLD analysis project Ga0209344, IMG submission 187293) | Oil polluted marine microbial communities from Coal Oil Point, Santa Barbara, California, USA - Santa Barbara Oil Seep Sample 6 (SPAdes)... | ecosystem: Environmental > Aquatic > Marine... | reverse complement strand
TTTTTGCTGTCTGGCATAAAAGCCTTTAGCTATCAGTTTTAAGCTGTCAGTATAAACAGCATACCCAAATAAACACCACTATCGTTTTGTGTCATACCATGCAACATGGCGCTATTATCTGATTGTGGCCAGGCGAATAAATTCGCCCCTACAGGGGCATAGAGAAGCAGAAGTGACCGTTCTTGTGCCTCCATGCACCCATGGCATTAGTGCATGGGTATTTGTAGAGGCGACTTAAATCGCCTTTTTAAAGGAGGAATAATATAGCCCTATAGGTTAGTTATGTGACAATAATAAAACTGACTTTTGTAAGCTTGAATAGATTTATTACTGTCGGAATTTAAATGTTTTGATGCTTACTATCAACCTTAACCGGTAAGGCTTTAAGTATTCTCCTTATCGTACTGTTTAATAATTCTTTTAATCGTAGTAATTCCGAACATCACCTTATTAATAAAAGACTCTGAGCTAACCACTAAATTAAAGTTTGTGTGTTTCTTCCAGATGTTTTGTAGTTTTGTATCTAATGCTATTGCTGTAGCTTCAGATTCATTCCTGATCGGGTTATTGCTACGAATGCTTTCACCTGACTTTGCCGCTGTCTCAAAGAATATTACCGCGTCATAGCGAGTAAACTCTTGCTCTAGTGAAGTATTCATTTTTTCAAAAAAGTTTTGCTCAGTACCAGGCCAATAAGCGAGTCCGTCCAGGGTGCCACGATCACATAGGATAACGCACTCAGGGTAGGTTTCTCTTTGAATATCTTCTAGGTGCTTCTGTAAATTAAAGATGGCTACTTGTTGGCTTTTTAGCACGTTTTCATTGCTAGAACGTTCAATACCACCACTAAATATCATGGTAGTAGACTCAGGAACTGTTGCTATTTTGCCATTGAACTCGCGTCTAATTAAATCTAGCGCAGTTGTTTTTCCACCACCAGGACCTCCTGTTATTACGATTCTTTTTCTTATATTGACTTTTGTCATCAGCGAGTAGTTTAAGGTAATTAAGTTAAGTATTAGCAGTATAAAGCTATTTAAGGCTAGAAGGGTTGTTAAAGCAAACAATCAATACAAACTAAACTGCTCGCTGAGGTATAAAAAACGAGCAGTCACTAGAATGAGCTACAGCCTAAATAAAAATCAGGAAATAGTATTGCTTAATTAATGAAAATATATAACTTCATAGTACAAGATTAGGTTGAATATGTTATGTTTTTAACTGATAAGCTCTATTAACTATGGCAAACTTATATTTGGCATAGTTAATAGAATAATTTAACAAATGTGAATCATAATAATGAATATTGATGGAAAGTTAACAGCAAAAAAGTTACGAGATAATTTAGCTGTTGAAGTAACTGAGTTAAAACTCCAGCATGGTATTGAACCAAGTTTAACGGTTATTCTTGTCGGTGAAGACCCTGCTAGCCAAGTTTACGTAAAGAATAAGGTAAAACAGACCCAAGAAATTGGCATGATTTCTAACGAAATAAAATTACCTATTGATACCACGCAGTTAGAGCTAATAAGTCAACTTGAGCGGTTAAATGATGATAAGAGTGTCCATGGTATTTTGGTGCAGCTACCGTTACCAAAACATATCGATGAAAGTGCTGTAATTTCAGCCATTAGCCCCAATAAAGATGTCGACGGTTTTCACGCTATGAACTCAGGTCGCCTGTTTAACGGTGAAGCAGGGGCACTGGTACCTTGCACACCACAAGGTTGCGTGTTGTTAGCCAAGCAACATTTAGGCGTTGATCTATCCGGTAAACATGCAGTCATTATTGGTCGTTCTAACATTGTTGGTAAACCCGTAGCAATGTTGTTATTGCAAGAAAACTGTACCGTAACTATTGCACATTCTAGAACACAAAATTTAGCAGAGGTTTGTCAACAAGCCGATATTTTAGTGGCAGCTGTTGGCATTGCAGAATTTGTTAAAGCTGATTGGGTGAAAAAAGGGGCGACAATTATAGACGTAGGCATAAACAGAATCACTACCAAGGAAGGGAAATTTAAGCTCGTTGGCGATGTGGACTTTCATGATGTCGTTGAAAAATGTGGTGGAATTACCCCCGTTCCTGGCGGCGTTGGGCCAATGACTATTGCTTGTTTATTAAAAAATACACTTACTGCGGCTAAACAGAGTGTGCGCTAGTGGGCTGTGTTGTTGAGGTGGCAGACTAAACTTGAGCTTCGCATTCAATCGCTACATTGTCACCATCAGAAATTTGAATGACGTAATTTCTGATGGTTATTTATCACAATCACAATTAACAACACACAGGCGCGTTTAAACTATTCCTCGGTGATTGACAGTTATGATAAAGCGTCAATTTATTTACGTGTTTTTATCTCATTTTTTAATAAATAATCACTACTCTAATGCTTCGAACATCATATTAAGTATGTAAATTACGATGGATATTAGTACAACATTTAGCTCGCGCTATAACAGTAACAGCATAAACTTGGGTGTTTTTCTTGATAACGTGTAAAACGAATCGAAACTCATTCGGCAGTTGTGCAATATCATCAGGGGAGTTGTAATGTACGAACTGATTTGATACATAAAGCGCTTGTAAATTAGGAGCTGCAAAACAAATAATGTTTGCATAGGAGGCTACTTTGGCCTTGCTTTGCTCAATGGCTCTTATTGCTGAGCTACTGTTTTCAGTCAATATGGTACGAAGCAATAAACTTGCGATGCCTTTCTTGCGGTATGTTGGCCTTATTACTAAGGCATGTAACAACCAAAACTGGCTACATTCCCGACCACCGGATACTATGACACAAGCAATTATATTGTCATTGATTTTAATAAAATAACCTTGGTCTTGCCCAATATAGCGAGCAGAATAACGCTGAGATTTATAAAAGCGCATGATATCTTTTTTGTCGGTTTTTTCGGCTTTATATACAATATAGGGTGGGCACTTAGTGGGCAAATCTAATTCCAGTAATTTAAGTCAATATTTAGCTTTAACAAGCGAGAACTACTTAACTAAATGGTTTCGTGCTAAGCCCCGGCGAATGTTTTTGCATAATTTAGCCAAGCGGCTAATATCACCGAGAAGTGGCTGTTCTTCAGATGCTAAGCGAACTTCCCAGTGAGATAGTTCAGTATCAGCCAATTCTAATAGTTTTTTCGGACAACCTACACATTTACCTGCGCATATTTGTGCCTCTGGTAAGGTGAACGGAAATTCATCTCTTACTTGTTTAATTAGTGTACTCATCGCAGTATGTCGATCAGGTTTCATTTTATCAGACCTAGCCCAGCTTAACTTAGTGAGTGTATTAGATTTAATGTGTTTCTATCATAACATCACTTGTAGCTGGGTTTATTTGCTGTAAGTCAAGTGACCACTAATAATATGTCTTCCGGATGACTTAGCCAGTATTCGTACAGGATATACTTTATAAAAAAGCTAATGCTTTCGAAAAATTCGCGATCTTTTTCATACTTTGCTTAATTTGTTTAGCTAAACATGGCCAATAACAGGTTATAATGCGGCAATTGATTTTAGTTTGTCCCTACATACGTATTAAGAAAGTGGAGAGTTAGTTTGCAGTTTAGTGATTTTGGATTAGATAGTAAAATAATGTCAACCGTGGAACATTTAGGTTTTAATGAGCCTACTGAAATCCAGCAACAGGCTATTCCTGCTGCTATGACAGGTCATGACTTGATCGCATCGTCTAAAACAGGCTCAGGCAAAACATTAGCATTTATTATCCCTGCAATGCAGCGGCTAACTAAAAACCGCGCCTTAAGTAAACGTGACCCTAGAGTCGTTATTTTAACGCCAACCCGAGAGTTAGCTAAACAAGTATTCACTCAGTTAAGAATGTTTACTTCCGGCTCGCAGTTTAAAGCAGTACTTATTCTCGGGGGAGAAAACTTTAATGACCAAGTAAAAACTTTGGAAAAAGATCCACATTTTATCGTTGCTACGCCTGGACGGCTAACTGATCACTTGTCACAAGGACACTTCTACCTTAGTGGTTTAGAGTTATTGATTTTAGATGAAGCCGATCGCATGTTAGATTTAGGCTTTGCTGAACAATTAGCGCAAATTAATAAAGCTGCAGATCACCGAAAACGCCAAACGCTGATGTTTTCTGCCACCTTAGATCACGCTCAAGTTAATGACTTTGCACTGGCATTATTGAAAAAGCCAAAACGCATAGCGATTGGCAGCGCTCACACAGAGCATAAAGACATAACCAAGCGATTCTACCTTTGTGATAACTTAAGTCATAAAGAAAAGCTACTTGAGCACTTCATTGCTACTGAAGCTCATCAACAGATGATTATTTTTACCGCCACACGTTCCGATACCGATAGGCTTTCGACGTTACTGACCGAACAGGGTTTAAGTACCGTTGCGTTAAGCGGAGAGCTTAACCAAGGGCAGCGTAATCAAATCATGGAAGGATTTAGTAAAGGTCAGCAAAAGATATTGATCACAACGGATTTAGCTTCTCGAGGTTTAGATTTAATTAATGTTTCGCACGTGATCAACTTTGATATGCCTAAGCATACAGAAGAATTTGTCCACCGTATCGGTCGCACGGGACGTGCAGGCAGTAAAGGTGATGCCATTTCATTGGTCGGCCCAAAAGATTGGTTAAGCTTTAAAAATGTTGAAGGGTTCTTGCAGCAAAAGTTAAAGTTTGATGTGGTTGATGGTTTGAAGGCCAAGTTCAAAGGCTTGAAGCCTAAGAAAATTAAAGTTGATAACAAAGTAACAGATAACAAAAAAGCAAAGGTAGCTACCAAGCAACCTAAAGCTAAGAAAATTGTTAAGAATAGCTTTTTAGCTCAAGATGCGGGCGACTTACCAGTATTAAAACGTAAGCAAGCAGTCGCTCCTCAAGACATTGACAATACGGATATTCATGAGGAGGATTAATCCTAACTCATTGTGCTAACGATTAAAGCTTAATAAACCCGCGTACTCTAATGGAACTAGGTATAGCGGGTTTTTGTTTTTTTATTGCTAGCTATTGGTTTACTTCAAACCTTTAGGGGAAAAATTTAAATACTGTCATGTTTTAATGGCCGTAGTTGCTATAAAATTTTAAATTCGGTTGTGGTTATACTGAGCTAATTAAGTTCATAGTGGCCTTTTAATGACTATATATACTCGCTATTTTTTCTATTGTAAACAATACTAATAACTTGTTTTTAAACCTTTAAACTAAACTTTATAAAGAGTTGCCAATTGGCATGCTGTGCTCTTTTCATAAGGCTAACATTACGTGTCAGCTAGAGATGAACCAGAAGCTAAAGTCTCATTAGAAAGCGCCAAAGGGCATTTTGTTGTAGATACTGAATTACATCAAGGCTTTCAATTAGGTAGCCTAGTTATTGAACCTGATTTAGGTGTTGTTATCCGCAATGGGCAACGCTATCACTTAGCGCCAAAGGCTATGGAGGTTTTACTATTTTTATCATCAAGCAATGGAGAAATAGTTTCGAGAGAAGAAATACTGGCTTTTGCTTGGGGCGATATTAACGCAGCCAAGACTAATGTGAGCCATGTCATTAGTGAAATCAGACATGTGCTCGATGACCACAAAGAATGTCCTACTTATATTCAAACCATACCTCGTAAAGGCTATCGTATGCTTTTGCCTACGGTTACCCGAGCAGGCAATAGTATTTGGCCGTTCCCCGTTAATCAAATAGATCAAACTACTGGCTCAGAAAAAAAATGGAAATTGTCATTTTCTTTGTTAAAAAGTAGTCGCTTAATTAATGCCAGCGCGGCATATTTAGTGGTGTCTTGGGTTTTATTACAAGTATTTTCTATTATTTTACCAATTTTCGATGTACCAACTTGGGGTGGCAAGGTGGCTGCCTTATGTTTAGTGATTGGCTTTCCCGTTGTGATCAGCTTTCAATGGTTTAAAGAATTCAAACTCAGAAAGAAGTTCGCTTATGAAAACGATAAAAAGCATCGCTTTGTTTATCGACAATTTGCAGTAGATGGCTGCTTTGTATTGCTTATATTGTTTGCTATATCTTACATATCTACCCATTTAATTGAAAAAATAGAAAGTGAAAGCGCACTACAACCACTCAAGATTGAACTTGACAATAAAGTACCTAAGGCTAATGTGATTGAAAATGCAGTGGCTATTTTACCTTTTTATGCGGCTGATGCCGCTAACACTCAGCAGTACTTTGTTTCAGGTTTGCAAGAAGAGCTAATTACTTCATTAGCGATAAAGACGGTGTTTAAAGTATCGTCAATGCGGGCGATAAATGCTTTAGATCCTGCGGCAAGCATTGAAAAGATTAAAGATAGTCTCGGGGTTAAGTATATCGTTGAAGGTCGTATTAAGCTGAAGCATGATACCTTAACAATCAACACCATCATGACAGATGTGGTTAGTGGTTTTCAGGTTTGGTCTGATGAATCTATCGGCTCAACCAATGAATTGGTGTTACTTTATAGTGACTTGTTGCGGAAAATAACCAATGCGTTGCATTTACTGATTGTCGGCGATAAATCAGTCAATAACAGTAATTACATGCCAACGAAAAGCTTTGCTGCCTACGATGCTTATTTGCAAGGCAAAGAAAAGTATCGTAGTTCAAAAAGTATTAACGCTTTGCTAGCAGCAGAGCAGCTTTTTATTACCGCATTACAAATTGATCCTGAGTTTGTCCAAGCATCATCGGCATTATGTCAAACCTACTTAGATAAATATGTACTCAATGATGATACTAATGAATATGAGAAAGCGCTCAATGTTTGCCAATTAATTGCCAGTAATGAAACTGTTTCTTTTGAATCTCAATTAGCCCTTGGCAAACTTTATCGCGTTAATGGCCAATATCAACAAGCCGAAATACATTTAAATAAAGCAAAATTAATAAAACCAGACGCCAGTGAAGTTTTTATTTCATTGGCTGATTTATATGCAAAACTAGAGCAAACAGATAAAGCGGAAAGTTTATATCAACACGCAATCAGCCTTGAGTTAGGTAATTGGAAAAACTACTATGATTACGGTTTGTTTTTGTTTTATTCAGGCCGTTATGAACAAGCAATCAGCCAATATAACAAAGTCATATTAATCAATAAAAATACCGCCATGGCCTATAACGCCTTAGGTGCTGCTTATTATCTGTCACTTAATTTTGAACAGGCAAATATTGCTTGGTCAAAATCACTGGCCATTAAGCCAACATCACTAACATTTGCAAATTTAGGTACGGTATTGTTTTTTATGCAACGCTTTGAAAATGCAGCTGAAATGTATTTGCAAAGTGCTGAATTATCGCCTTTAGATCATGTGCTATGGGGAAATTTAGGTGATGCTTATAAATACAGTCATAACCAAGAGCAAAGTGCTAAAACGGCTTATGAGAAAGCATTAGCATTAGCGAAAAAAAATGCCATCATTAACGATAAAACTCCAAGTCTACAAGCACAAATTTCGCGTTATTATTCTGAATTAGCACAATGTCAACAAGCACGAAAACATCAAGAAATAGCCCTCAAAAATAATCTGCAAGACCCTTATATTTATTACGATTTAGCAATAGTCGCCATTAATTGTCTTGATGATAGTAGTTTGAAGCTATTTATCGAAAAAGCGATAACATTAAGCTACCCCGTGAAGCTTTTATTGGCGGATCCTCAATTTTATGACTATAAAGAGTGGTTAAAAGAACTTGTCTAAAGTCTTTAACCTAGAAAAGGGAAACTCAATGAATATCCAAAATAGAAACATATTCAAACGCATGACTAGAAGTTTCGCGCTGTTAATTGCGATATTCTCCATGGTTGTCTTCGGCGCTGATAGAAATGGGGCAAAAGATAGAGAATTAATCATAGTGGTTGATGCCACAAACCATTGTGCTGTTAATGTCGTTCCTTCAAATAATGAAAGTAATTGTGCATTACTATTCGCGGTAGATAAAAACCCCTGTAAGAATGATCCCGAATGTGTCTGTTCTAAAAAAGAGAAATATATTACTTGGCAAACCAGCAATGGCGATGAATTTGATATTCATTTTACCAATGGTTCTCCTTTTAAGCAGTGTGCATATAGTGCCGAGCGTGATGGTAAAGTACGATGTAAAATTAAAAACCAAGGTGATTATTACTATGAAGTCAATGTTGAAGGTTGTGCAAAGAACCCATACGATCCACGCATTGTCGTACAATAATTATTTTCAATTACTTAGTCTGAATTAGCTTTAAGCGGTTTTTAACCGCTTAAAATGATTTTATTTATCAAACTGAGCAGAGATTAAATGCTTATTCCGCGATTAATTGCTGAACGCTATAATGGCTTTCAGTATTGCCTAATGTCGCTTTTAAATACGGCAGTATTTCAGCCAGTTGACTACTGAGCTGCCATGGAGGGTTAACGATAAATAAGCCAGTACCTGTCATGCCATATTCAAGCGTATCGGCTTTTTGACAATATTCAACTTGCAATATATTTCGTACATCACTGTTACTAAAGCCTGCTTGCATCTGCTGAACAAGCTCGCGTTTAACTACTGGATACCATAATATGTATGTGCCAGTGGCAAATTTTTTATAGGCATTGATAATAGTGCGCACGGCTTTTAAGTAATCTTCTTTTAACTCATAGGGCGGATCGATTAAAATCACCGCTCGCCTGTTTGGTGGCGGCACTAAGCCTAATACCCCTTGATATCCATCCGATTGTTTTACATGAGATTTATTCCAGCGTTGGCTGTAGTCTCTTAAATGTCCTAGATCTGTTGGATGCAATTCAAATAAATGCGCACTGTCTTGTCGACGGGTGAACTGTCGAGCAATGCCTGGCGAGCCTGGGTAAAGTGAAATGTCACCATTTTGCGCAAGGTCCGCTTGATTCAAGTTTTTTACTAAATCAATGTAGGGCTGAAGCGCTTCGGGTAAGTCTGGGCTAGCGATTAATTTTGCAATACCGTCTTTATATTCACCTGTTTTTTGCGCGTACTCATCGGCTAGTTGATACATACCTGCGCCTGAATGACTATCAATGTAATAAAAACCCTTGTCCTTTCGGGTCATGTATTCCAAAACCAACGTCAGGACAGAATGTTTTAATACATCGGCAAAATTGCCGGCGTGAAAAGCGTGGCGATAACTGAGCACTATATTTCCTTAAAAGTGGGGCATTTACAATTTAAAAGGTATTACCTAAAGCGCAGGTAATACCTTTTTAGTATGGTATTAATGCTGCTTATTCTTGTGACGCTAAGTACTCGTCGTAACCACCCGCAAAATCAGTGTAGCCACCGGTTTTTAATTCGATAATACGGGTCGCTAAACTTGAAACAAATTCACGGTCGTGACTGACGAATAAAATCGTGCCTTCAAACTGTTCCATTGCCATGTTTAATGACTCGATAGACTCCATATCCATGTGGTTGGTGGGTTCATCCATCACCAAAATGTTTGGACGCTGCATCATGATTTTGCCGAATAGCATGCGACCTTGTTCACCACCAGATAGTACTTTTACTGATTTATTAATATCATCAGCCGAGAATAACAAACGCCCTAAATAGCCACGTACCGCTTGTTCGTCATCGGTTGGTTGACGCCATTGGCTCATCCATTCAAATAAGGTCATGTCATTTTCAAATTCATGGGCATGATCTTGCGCGTAGTAACCAATGTTGACGTTTTCTGACCAAGTGTATAAACCAGATGTGGGTTTATAGTCACACTCGCCCATAATCGTGCGTAAGAAAGTGGTTTTACCAACGCCGTTTTCACCGATAATTGCCACGCGCTCACCCACCTCAATCATCATATTCAGCTTGTGTAACACCTGATTATCATCAAAGCTTTTGCTCATATTTTCAATCACAAGCGCATTACGGAATAACTTCTTTTCTTGTTCAAAACGAATAAACGGATTAACACGACTTGAGGCTTTGACATCAGCCAATTGAATTTTATCAATTTGCTTAGCACGCGAAGTCGCTTGTTTGGCTTTTGACGCATTTGCTGAGAAACGTGCAACAAAGGCTTGAAGTTCGCCAATTTGGGCTTTCTTCTTGGCGTTGTCAGCCATTAATTGTGCCCGGGCTTGGGTAGACGCCAACATGTATTCGTCGTAGTTACCTGGGAACACCCGCAACTCACCGTAATCTAAGTCGGCCATATGGGTACAAACACTATTTAAAAAGTGACGGTCATGCGAGATGATGATCATGGTTGAATCACGTTCGTTCAAGGTTTCTTCTAACCATTGAATGGTGTGAATATCCAAGTTGTTGGTTGGCTCATCTAATAGCAGAATATCTGGATCAGAGAATAGCGCTTGTGCCAATAACACCCGTAGTTTCCAACCCGGCGCTATTTCGCTCATCAAACCGTAATGTTGCTCCACTGGTATACCAACACCCATTAACAACTCACCAGCACGGCTTTCTGCACTGTAGCCGTCCATTTCAGCGTATTGTGACTCTAAGTCACCAACACGCATACCATCTGCTTCACTCATTTCAGGTAAGGCATAGATGCGATCACGTTCTTCTTTAACCGCCCATAGCTCGGTATGACCCATAATGACAGTATCAACCACTGAAAAACCTTCAAAACCGAATTGGTCTTGACGAAGTTTACCAATACGTTCATTAGGATCTAAGTTAACATTACCCGACGTTTGTTCTAAATCACCACCTAAAATTTTCATAAAGGTTGATTTACCACAGCCGTTGGCGCCGATTAAACCATAGCGGTTACCGCCACCAAATTTTTGTGAAATGTTTTCAAATAACGGTTTAGCACCGAATTGTTGGGTAATATTATTTGCAGCTAACATATTTGTTCCATAGCGAGTTTTTAGATGAGTTCAATAAGTCGAACTATGCTCATCACGATGATAATGAATAATGCGCGCGATTATATACGATAGGGCGTCATTAGCCAATGCAACTGTGATCCCATTGCAGATAAAGAGCTGCTCTTTGTGCAGGGTTACTTCTTTATCTAGCTTAGTGTTATAGCGCCGAAAAGTGACAGCTTGCGGATTACGTTAAGTGCGAAAATTCGGCCCTGAATGCATGCTAAATTTACTGCTATTGATAAAGTGATGCAAGATAGAAACAATATTGCACCGGCGCTAACTCAAAAGTACCACCTACAATCCATCCCTCATTTAATTTTAAGGCGGTCCATGGTTAAGTTGCGTGGGTAACGCAGCGGCCGAAAAGTGTGCTTGACCGGTATCTGTATGCCATTGCCGCGGGCAGAATTAACGCGCGTTTACCGGTAATAACATGGCTACGATTTAATTTAGTACTGATATGCACCAATAAGTCATTTTCATTTTTTCAGAAACGCCATGATAAGCTTGAAATATCGTTATGGTAAGGAGATTTAACAGCTATTTATTAACCTAATAGCCTGAAAAGTCATTATCGAAATTTCAGGCTTAATAACATTATTACCTACGGGGTAAATTGGCGGATTAGCGTTTTTTAGCCGGTTTTTTACGGTCGTTAAACTGATTATCACTAAAGCGCGTTAAACCTTGTTTTGCTTTATCGCCCGGTTTAGCTTTCTTGGCTGTTATGGGCTTTTTGCCATAGCGCTTTTCTTGCCCTGGCGAGGTTTTATTGCCTTGAGCGTTGTTTTTGCCTTTGCCGTTATTTTTGTAATGCACTTGCTGAGTTTCATTTCTGCTTTCATGCGGAACTAAGCAACCTGGTTGACTACCAATCAGCTTTCTCGCTAAGCCCATTTTTTTCAAGGCCTCGCGGATCATCACCCAGTTCGCCGGATCGTGATAACGCAAAATGGCTTTATGTAAACGGCGCTGTATTGTGCCTTTTGGCACAGCGACCGAAGCGCTGTCTTTTTTTACATTACGCAATGAGTCGATTTCTGTGTGATAAAGCGTCGTCGCATTGGCTAAAGGTGAAGGGTAGAAATTTTGTACTTGATCGAGTTTAAAGTCGTTTTTCTTCAACCATAGAGCAAGGTTGACCATATCTAAATCGGTAGTGCCCGGGTGAGCGGAGATAAAGTAGGGGATCAAATACTGCTTTTTACCGGCAAGTTTAGAGTAATGTTCGAACATTTCTTTAAACTTGTCATAGCTGCCCATACCTGGCTTCATCATTTTATTTAACGGTCCTTCCTCGGTATGCTCAGGGGCTATTTTTAAGTAACCACCAACATGGTGAGTGGCTAATTCTTTAATATATTCAGGATCTTGAATTGCTAAATCATACCTGACACCTGAGGCGATAAGTATTTTTTTAATACCTTTCACTTTCCGTGCTCGGCGGTATAAATTAATCGTCGGGCTATGGTCGGTCTCTAAATGGCCACAAATTGTCGGCCAGACACATGATGGCTTGCGACATGTGGCTTCGGCTTTTTCACTTTTACAGTTCAACTTGTACATGTTCGCCGTTGGCCCGCCAAGGTCAGAAATAACACCAGTGAAGCCAGGCACTTTCAATTTTATATCTTCAATTTCCGCGATGATAGAGTCTTCAGAGCGACTTTGAATAATACGACCTTCATGCTCGGTAATAGAGCAAAAGGTACAACCGCCAAAACAACCACGCATAATGTTAATCGAGGTTTTGATCATGTCATACGCAGGAATTTTAGCTTTACCGTAAGTAGGGTGTGGTACGCGCTGATAAGCTAAACCAAATACGCCGTCCATTTCTGCTTCAGATAATGGCGTAGCAGGCGGATTTAACCAAATAAGTCGACTACCGTGTTTTTGCACTAAAGGCTTAGCCGATGTAGGGTTAACTTCTTGATGAAAAATACGTGATGCATGGGCGTACAAGGTTTTATTGTCTCTAACTTGCTCAAAAGTTGGCAAGTTAATATAGGTTGTTTCCCAGGGTTTTTTCTTATCTGCCCAGGATTTGTTTTTATGGGCTGTGGCGCGAAATTCACTTAATTGGATTGGTTGCGCGGTTTTGGTGACATCCTTTTCGGCGGCGTTTTTTATCTCGCTTTCAGCCGCATTAGCGGCAGCATTGGCTGAGGTTGTCGCGCAATCAGGCGATGTCATATCTTGATATGGGCTATAAATAGGATCAATTTTTCCCGGCTTGTCAATATTTCGAGAGTCGATACCTTTCCAACCCGGTAATACTTGGTTAGCTAAAAATGCGCTACCGCGTACGTCGGTGATATTTTTAACCTCTTCGCCATTAGCAATACGATGGGCTATTTCGATTAACGGGCGCTCGGCATTACCATAAATTAACAGGTCGGCTTTTGAGTCAAATAATACCGATTGACGCACTTTATCAGACCAATAATCGTAATGGGCAATTCGGCGCAAGCTCGCTTCGATTCCGCCAATAATAATAGGCACACCTTTGTAGGCTTCTTTACATTTTTGCGTATAAGCGGTTACTGCACGATCAGGGCGTTTGCCCCCTTCATCATTGGGGGTGTAGGCGTCATCGTGACGCATACGACGTTCAGCGGTATAGCGATTGATCATCGAGTCCATATTGCCGGCGGTGACACCAAAAAATAAATTAGGTTTGCCTAATTGCATAAACGCGTCTTTTGAGGTCCAGTCAGGCTGTGCAATGATACCAACACGAAAGCCTTGTGACTCCAACATCCGGCCAATAACCGCCATGCCAAAACTGGGGTGATCAACATAAGCGTCGCCAGTGACAATAATTATGTCGCAACTATCCCAGCCTAATTCATCCATTTCTGCACGAGACATAGGTAAAAATGGCGCGGTTCCATAACATTCTGCCCAATATTTAGGGTAATCGAATAGTTTTGGAGTGATTTTCTGGGTTGACGCTAAGTTCATACAATACCTAAATTAATTTTCATGAGTGACGAGTGTGATGTTGCGCACTTTTACAGCCCGGCAATGACCTGTTGCTCGAAACAGTAAAGCGCTTTGATGATAAATGTCACATTTATCAGGGTCACCGAGGCGCGCGATTATAACAGAGATAACCGTTAAGCCCAAATATGCTGTGCTATATTTGCAATCATAAATTGTAAAGCATTCGGTGATAGTGAATTTCATCGCATAAAATTCGTAATTGGTCGTGTTGTCGGACACTTTAATTGAAAATCAACTGATAGCTTAGTATAACTAAGGGTAAAGTCGGTGATTAGTAATAAAATACACTCAGCGCTATTAGTAGTGATAGTCGTGAGTTTCACCCGTTTTAATAATTAAACCCAAACAAGCCAATATAAGTATCAATAACCTATGAAATTACAATTAATTGCCGTTGCTATTAGTTTTTCTTTAGCTGCTTGCGCATCAACAGACCAGAAAAAACAAGTGTTAGACCATAATGGCCAAGTTACGAGCGAAGTATCTGCCACACCTGCTGCAGGCATGGCAAGTACCACTACAATAACCTTAGAAAAAATTATGTCAGACCCAGACTGGTTTGGCCGTTCACCTGAGTCATGGTATTGGGGCGACGATAGCGCAACGGTTTTTTATCAGCAAAAACGAGTTGGTAACCCATTACGTGATTTAGTGCAAAAGAACATCAGCACAGCGGGCAATGGTGAATTAGTAAAATTAGCACAAATGCATATCGTTGCAGATCAAGATTCGGTATTAAATCGTGCCGGTACCCATGAGGTGTATACCTTTGAAGGTAATGTTTTTATTAAAGAATTATCAAGCCAAAAGGTGCAGCAACTAACCTATACCTCGGCAGTTGAATCATCGGCGATGTTTTTAACCAATGGCAATGTCGCTTATCGGGTCGGTAATGTTTTTTATGCTCATGATATGAGCAGTCAAAAAATTATTGAGTTAGCGAACTTGAAAATGAGCGATGGAGAAATGCCTGCTCAAGAGAGTCCAAGTTATATTGCGACAGAGCAACAGCAACTGATTGAATATGTCGCGCTTCAGCAGCGCAACAAAGATTTACGTGCCGAGCAAAAGCGTCAGTTGCGGGTAAATAATAATACCGTGACCCAAAGCAATTTTTATTTAGGTAAAGATAACGAAGTGGTACACGCTAGCCTTTCTCCTGCCGGCGATAAAATAGTGGTTAGTGTTGCTCCTGAAAAATCAGCAGGTAATGACAGCGACATTATGCCTAACTATATTGCTGATGATGGCCATATTAAGGCTGAAAAAGTGCGTGCTCGCGTGGCGGATAACCGTCAATATGCGGAGCAACTCTACCTATTAGATTTAAGCCAAGGCACAAAAACTTTATTAACTTATAACAACCTGCCAGGCTTTGATGACGATGTTTTAGCTAGTGTCCGTGAAGAAAACTATGCTCGAGAAGGTAAAACATATAAAACAAAAAAATCGCCACGTAATATTCATGTCATGCAAGCTTGGGACCCTATTCAATGGCAAGATAATGGCCAACAAGTCGCTATTATGTTGGAAGCTTGGGACAACAAAGACCGTTGGATAGCCACAGTTGATTTTGCTAAGAAAAGCTTAATTTCACAACATCGTTTACATGATAATGCTTGGGTAAATTACAATTTTAATGAACTGGGCTGGTTAGATAATAGTGAGAGCTTATATTATCTTTCAGAAGAAAGTGGCTATGCGCATTTATACCTCAAACCGCTGAACGGTAAAGCCAGAGCTTTAACCTCAGGTAATTTTGAAGTTAATGACTTAACAGTATCTGCCGACGAGCAAAGTATTTATTTTAAAGCGAATAAAAAGCACCCAGGAATTTATGAAATTTATAAAGTGGATGTTAATTCCGCGCAGATCACCGCATTAACAGATTTAGGCGGTATGAATGATTACGCCTTGAGTCCTGACGAGTCAAAGTTATTGCTAGCGCATTCAAAAATTACCATGCCGCCAGAGCTTTATGTCAAAGATCTTACCAGCAACGCAGAGGCCATTCGATTAACGCATACCGTTACTGAGGAGTTTTTAGCTATGCCTTGGGCGGCGCCTAATGTTGTCGCGATTGAGTCATCACATCAAGAGCAAGCAATATATTCAAAAGTGTATTTACCCAAAGGCTATGAGCAAAGCGAGACGAAAAATAAAGCCGTGATGTTTAGCCATGGTGCCGGCTATTTACAAAACTCACATTTAGGTTGGTCAGGGTACTTTCGTGAATATATGTTCCATAGCATGTTAGTACAGCAAGGCTATGTGGTGATTGATATGGATTATCGAGCGTCAAAAGGCTATGGTCGCGATTGGCGTACGGCAATCTATCGTCATATGGGTAAACCTGAAGTGCAAGATATGCGCGATGGCGTTAATTGGTTAGTTGAAAATGCCAATGTAGATGCTAACCGTGTTGGTACTTATGGCGGCTCGTACGGCGGCTTTTTAACCTTAATGTCGATGTTTACCGATCCAGAATTATTTCAATCGGGTTCGGCGCTACGTCTAGTATCAGACTGGGCTTATTATAATCACGGCTATACGTCTAATATCTTAAACATGCCCGGCGATGACCCGATTGCTTATGAGCGTAGTTCGCCGATTTACTTTGCAGAAGGTTTAGAAAAACCGCTGCTGATAAATGCCCCTATGGTTGATGACAATGTTTTCTTTCAAGATACGGTGCGATTAGTTCAACGCTTAATTGAGTTAGAAAAACAAGACTTTGAAACGGCAATTTATCCGGTTGAACCGCATGGATTTGTCCAACCGAGTTCTTGGTTAAATGAATATCGGAGAATTTATAAGTTATTCGAAAATACCTTATAAGGCTATGATAGTCTGACATTAAAGCCTCTTCGGAGGCTTTTTTATGTTCAGGATGAACGGTATGTCACGATCACAGGGATGTGAAAGAGTGACGATGTTCAGGATGAACGGTATGTCACGATCACAGGGATGTGAAAGAGTGACGATGTTCAGGATGAACGGTCAGGTTATTAGTTCCAGACATAACCTAAGTACCGACATCCCTGTCGGCAATGTCACGATCACAGGGATGTGAAAGAGTGACGATGTTCAATTTACTACATCGAATCCAACGCTAGCCAAGTCATTAACATTAAAATCAATGCTTTACTTGATGTTTAATATCCCTTTGGCCATGATAGGTAATAACTATACCGCGACTATCTTTTTTAACGGCAAGTTACCTGATGAAAAACAAGATTCATTTAGCAATAAACCACAGGTTCTAAGATTGATTGGCACTGCGATTAAATAACTAGTTAGCCTCAACTCGGGCTTGTGTCTTTTGTAAGTGATTGATTTTTCGAGTAAAGTAGGTTTGCCCGAGGTGAGGTTAGTTAGCACTAATACGAGTTAGTCACACATGCAAAAGTAATGATGCTCAACAGATGTTTTTTTAAGCTCTGTAACTTTTGCATGCCATCTTTTACCTGAGCATTGTGATGTAGTAACAAGCACCATTTATATTGTGATAGCACTATGAGTTATCATCGCAATAGCAAGCTCAGATTTAATTCAGCTAAACTAACATAACAATAACGAGTATCATTAACGAGGTAATCATGGATAACTTCTACGGCATGCTTGGCCACTTAGAAAAGCTTTCGACCTTATTTATCCTATTTGTAGGACTGGGCGTTTTAGCAATAGTTTATATGTATATCGTCGATAAAATGCAGAATAAACAGGCGATACGTCATAACTATCCGGTTATTGGTCGATTCCGTTATTTTTTTGAAAAGCAGGGGGAATTCTTCCGACAATACTTTTTTGCCATGGACAGAGAGGAGCTGCCTTTTAATAGGGCTGAGCGTAGCTGGGTTTACCGAGCGGCTAAAAATGTAGATCGCACTGTCGCCTTTGGCTCCACACGTAATCTTGAACCCACCGGCACCATCATGTTTATGAACTGTGCGTTTCCAACACTTGAGGAAGACGCTGTGCCGCCTAGTAGCATTACCTTTGGTCGTAAATGTAAACACCCCTTCACCACGGACTCACTGTTTAATGTTTCAGGGATGAGTTATGGCGCGCTTTCTGCGACCGCAGTAACGGCACTAGCAAATGGTGTTGCTAAAGCCGGCTGTTGGATGAATACTGGTGAAGGCGGCGTTAGTGAGTATCATTTGGCTAGTGGCGCTGATCTTGTTTTTCAAATCGGCACAGCAAAATTTGGCGTCAGGGATGAGCACGGGCAATTGTGCGATAAAAGGTTAGCTGCTTTAGCGGCTAGACCACAAATTAAAATGTTCGAAATCAAGCTATCACAAGGTGCTAAACCCGGTAAAGGGGGGATTTTACCTGGCAAAAAAGTCACGGAAGAAATAGCCAATATACGTGGGGTAATGCCAGGTGTTGACGCCATTAGCCCCAACGCCCATCCTGACATAAAGTCAGTACAAGATATTTTGACTATGGTTAATCGCATACGTAAAATTACAGGTAAACCGGTTGGCTTTAAGGCGGTTATTGGCGAGTCGTTGTGGTTAAAAGATTTATTTGAAGAAATTAAACTGCAAGGGTTTGAGTGCGCGCCAGATTTTATTACCATAGATGGTGCTGAAGGTGGCACAGGGGCGGCGCCGCAGGCGTTAATGGATTATGTTGGTTTACCATTAAAAGAAAGCTTACCCTTAGTGGTTAACTTATTGGCTGAATATGGTTTACGAGACCGCATCAAGGTCATTTGTGCTGGCAAGCTGATCACACCGTCGAAAGTTGCCTGGGCACTGGCAATGGGGGCGGATTCGGTAAATTCTGCCCGGGGCTTTATGTTCTCGTTAGGGTGTATTCAAGCCATGCAGTGTAATAAAGATACTTGCCCCACCGGCATTACCACGCATAACCCTAAGTTACAAAAAGGCTTAGACCCGATTGATAAAGCTGAGCGGGTTGCTAATTATCATAAATATATTCAATATGGGGTTGGCTTATTAGCACACTCTTGTGGTGTTAAACATGCGAGAAAACTCGAACGACACCATATTCGAATAATTCAAGATAATGGCTTATCGATCGCCCTAGATAAGCTACACCCCTATAATCAAATAACAAATTGAGCCGATTAATCGGCAAATTTTTTCGATTGATTAGTGCTAAAATAAGTTAACAAATAGGCCAAAAAGCCACCAATGGCACCATACAAATGCGCATCGGTGGCAACATTGGTGCCAATAAGTATCTCGACTTCGGCGCTGGCGCCGTAGACTTGCTCATGGATAATTTTCGCAACAACCCCGATGAGTAATAAGTAGCCGGTTTTTTCTTGCTGCTTGATGTCCATCAATGCACCCCAAACGAAAAAGCCATGTAAGACCCCTGAAAGACCAACATAAAGTCCAATATTTAATGACCACCAATAAATGCCAAGGCTACAGGTCATCGCACTGAGGATAAAAACCAATAGATAATTCTTATGGTTATAATATTGACCATGCAATGCCCACAATAGTACAACCGCCGAGGCATTCAGCATAAAATGGTTACCATTAGAGTGGAAAAAGTGCCCTGAAATTAAACGCCAATACTCGCCAGCTGCGACCAAATTACGATTATAAATTAACAAATCAGATATTTGCTCATCGAAAATAAAGGCGATAGTAGCTATTATAAAGACCAACAAAGGGCCAAGGCTATGAATCACCTGTATGGGTAAAGGTTTTACTTGCAGCATGTGAGATTTATGACTTATTCAGCTTCTATATAAATTGATGATATAGCGTACTTTAACAGTTGCTTGAGGCTTTAGAAACATTAGTTTTAGCGCTAGTACTAAGTTTAATCACAGGTGAATATAGACTCTCCTTAGCTTTTTACCGACAAAACTTTATCAACCGATGTCAACAAGTAACAGCAATTACGAGTACACTTGATTACGGCCTCGCTGCTTTGAAATATATAGTAGTTTATCTACACGTTGAAATAAGTCGTTGATTGAATCCCCTTTTTGATACTGAGCAACGCCAAAACTGCAGGTCATAGCAACATTTGCAGTGGTTTGGTGCCCGCTAATAATTGCCCGCAGCTTTTCGCTGGTTTGATGTGCTTGTTTTTTAGATAGCTCAGGAAAAATAATAACAAATTCATCACCACCCCAGCGAGCGAATAAATCCATATCTCTAATGTTATTAATCACTAGTTCAGCGATGCTACAAAGAATACCATCGCCGACTTTATGACCATACTTATCGTTTATTTCTTTAAAATCATCAAGATCAAACATGGCGAGGGTTAATGGGTGATGATAGCGATTTGCGCGCGTTATTTCTTTATGTAATTCGCTTTCAAAATACTTACGATTGGCAACTTTTGTTAAAGGGTCTATGTTAGAAATTGATTCTATCTCAATGATTTTTTTTTCTAACTGTTGATTTTTTTTTGTTAACTCATTAATTTTTTGTTCAATGACTTTATCTAAGGATAAGTCACTCTCAGGTAATAGCTTGTTTTTTTTAATCAGTTCAGTTTGAGCAATAATTTGTTGGTGAATGTCATGATGAGCCCCAATCATGCGGGCAACGCTACCATCAGGGTTTCTTGCCACAATAGCGCCGCGATCAACAATCCATAAATAACTACCGTCAGATTTTTTACAACGATATTCAACTTCGTAAGCGCTAATTTTTCCGCTGACATAAGCTTCAAATTGATGCATAACCCTAGCATAGTCTTCAGGATGGATAATTTTTTCCCAGGTAAAAACATCGGCTCTAAAAGCGCCAACTTCGTAACCTAGCATTCGATACCAACCTGGACTACGGGTCACTATTCTGGTCTTGCCATCCCAGTCCCAGACGCCTTCATTAATAATATTTAAGATATTATTTAACGTTTTATCTGCGGCAATAGTGGTTTTGTGTTGATAAGTTTTATGCACAGCGCCCCCTTGTTAAAGTATTAATTCTTCCTGAAAATTGTCGTTAAAATCCATTTTATTTAACTACTTTATAACTAACGGCGCAGATTCATTGAACTTGTTGCAGGATAAATTAAATACCAGAATACAACATAAAAGTAATTTAACAAATCACTTAAACTTGTCGATAAAATTTCGTAAACTTAGCTGCTCTGTATTCTGTTATTTGAAATATATGTCTAGAGCCTTATGTCAGCAATGTCAGCGCCCAGAAAAAGCCTGCATTTGCGCTTTTTCCATTCATGTCGATAATCACACACATGTCCTAATACTTCAACACCCAAGTGAAGTTAACCAAAGTAAGGGGACGGTGAGTTTATTACAACAATCGCTAACTAACTGTCAGGTAATTATTGGTGAAGTCTTTGATAAAGAAAAAATATTATCAAGTCATCTTAGGCACTATGGAGACAATATAGCGTTATTATATCCGAGTGAACAGGCATTCGAAATTAGTTTTCAATCGGACAAAATATCGAAAAAAAAGGTGTTGCTTGCGGGTAATAAAAGTAAAGCCGGTGCAATAAAGTGTATTATTATTCTTGATGGAACATGGAAGAAAGCGTATCGAATGTTTATGCTTAATCCATGTTTGCATGATATTAAGCACATAGTTTTACCAGTAGGGATTAGCAGCCTTTATCAAATAAGAAAAACTAAAAAAGATAATGCCCTCTCATCTTTGGAGGCATGTTGTCATGCCTTAGCGCGTTTGGAAGATCAGCCGGAAAAATACCAAGCGTTGCTCAATAGCTTTATAAAGTTTAATCAATTTCAACAATCATTCTCAGAGCGTACTGAGTAATTACTATATAACGATTATTTAACTAAGGAATATCATGTCAAATTCAGCCATAAAAGGGCTATTATGTGTACTTTTTTTCTTCACTAGCTTGGTAGTAATTGCCGAGCCAGATAAGAAACGTGAAGACCGTGAACCTGAGGCGGCAACAGGTATCTTAGTAAAAAAAACGGCTATTACAAAACATGCCATGGTAGCTACCGCCAACCCTTATGCCAGTAATGCAGGGCTTAATGTCCTCAAGCAAGGTGGTAGTGCGATAGATGCCGCTATTGCGGTGCAATTGGTGTTAACCTTAGTTGAACCACAATCTTCAGGTATTGGTGGCGGTGCGTTTATCCTGCACTGGGATAAAAAATCTCAAAAGCTAACAACATTTGACGGTCGAGAAACGGCGCCTGCGGCGGCAACGACCGATATGTTTTTAGATGAAAATGGTCGTGCTATTCCTTGGATAAAGGCGGTTGTAGGTGGCCATGCCGTCGGCGTACCTGGCGTATTAGCAAGCCTTAAAAAAGCACACGATAAATACGGTAAGCTCCCTTGGGCATTGTTGTTTAAAGACGCTATAAAGCTGGCGGAAGCCGGTTTTATTGTTTCTCCTCGGCTAGAAGAGCTTGTTGCAATGGAATTTAACCCAGGTATTACTAAATTGCCGACCATTAAAGGTTATTTCTTTCCTGATGGCAAAGCAGTAAAAGCAGGGCAGTTATTAAAAAACCCCAAGCTAGCCATGGTCTATCGTAGTATTGCAAAAGATGGCATAGAGGCTTTTTATCAGGGCTGGATCGCCAAGGAAATCGTTGCGGCTGTACAAAATTCGCCGATAGCTCCTGGACGTTTAACACTCACTGATATGAAAAATTATCGTGCTATACAACAACCAGCAGTCTGTGGTCCATACCGACAATATCAGATCTGTGGTATGGCACCACCGAGTTCTGGTGGTGTAGCGGTTATTCAAATACTCGGACAACTTGAACAATTTGATATTGCGAATTTATCGCTAGCTGATGCTCAGTTCGCGCACTTATTTAGCCAAAGCTCTCGTCTGGCTTTTGCCGACCGTGATCATTATATCGCTGATAGTAGTTTTGTTAATGTGCCAACACAGGGCTTGATTGCCAAGCCTTACATGGTAAAGCGCGCAGCATTAATCAGACTAGATAAGGATATGGGGACGGCGGTTGCGGGTAGTCCAGCAGGAGCATTAGCACAGGCAGACGATAATGCATATGAATTGCCGTCAACCAGCCATATTTCGATTGTAGATCAGGCAGGGAATGCCGTTTCTATGACCACCAGTGTCGAAATGGGCTTTGGCTCTGCACTGATGGTTGAAGGCTTTATTCTTAATAACCAACTGACCGACTTTTCATTAGCGCCGAAAAGAGATGGCCTATGGGTCGCCAACCGTGTCGAGCCTGGTAAACGACCACGCAGCTCGATGGCCCCTATGATAGTGTTTAATCAAGATAACTCACTAAAACTGGTCATTGGCTCGCCAGGGGGCAGCCGAATTATTAATTATGTGGCTCAAGCCATGATTGCAATTTTAGACTGGCAACTTGATCCACAAGCAGCGATTAGTCTGCCGCACCTAACTAATCGTAATAAAGTGACCACCTTAGAAAAAGGCACTGACTTAGAGAAGTTAAAACCTGCACTAGAAGCGAAAGGACATAAAGTCATCGTTCGGGATTTAAATAGTGGTATTCAAGCGATAGAGTTATCTAATGGCTACTTAAGAGGTGGCGCTGATCCACGCCGGGAAGGCACAGCCATTGGCTATTAACAGTCATCGCTATCAATACCATTGCATGAGCAAGAACAGTTCCATTAATAAATTAAGCTATTCTATGCGAAGGACAAATAACCAAATATAAGGCATTTATTTAACTCACAAGTTGTGCCTATAAATAACGAAGTCGTTGGCGATTTAAAGCAGTAGAAATTAATGGGATTGATATAACCTGAAAACAAAACGTCGTCAATATTGACGACGTTTGTGATTATTCTTCGCCTAATTTATTAAATTTGCTATTAGAAAGGATCTTTTAAGATCTTATCAATAACCCATTTATTGTCGATTTGTATTAACGCCAATTTTTTAACATCTTTTAGATGCTCATCATGGTAATAACCGTCAAAGAAAATAGTAATAATTGCAGCGTTTTTGAATTGTTCTCTGACTTTAACACCGCTACTGTCGGGTTTGATCTCAACCTTGTCGTAGGACATATTGAATAAATGGCGAGCAACTGCTTTGGTTGATTGATAGTGCAAAATAATACGAGATAATTGCGGGCTACAAACCGATGCAGCTTTTTTAATGTTTTTTTCATTATAAAGGGCATTAAAAAATTCAATCGCGACGACCTCAGGGTTGTCAACGTCATCAATTTTGTCGGTGTTTTTTTCACCACAAGCAGTTAATAAAAGTACTAAACTTAAGATAATAAAATTTAAATAATTCATAGGCTAATAAGGTAAGTATGAGAAATATAACTCATGTTACCCCAAAGGTCGCAGGCAAATCTAATGTTTTAAATAAAGTAAAGGCGTGATTTGATATAAATCACGCCTTGATAACTTTGGCTAGCAGTTAGTATTAACCTTGCCATCGCTCTATATTTTGGCTACTGGACTAATTCTTCATCAGTAAATGTATCAGCAAATAACGCACTTGAAAGGTAGCGTTCAGCTGAGCTAGGCAGAATAACAACAATGTCTTTACCTGCATTTTCAGGTCTTTCAGCTATGCGCTTAGCAGCAACAACCGCAGCACCCGATGAAATACCGGCAAGAATACCTTCTTCTTTCATTAAGCGGTGAGTCATAGCGATAGCGTCATCATTTGATACTTGTTCAACCGCATCGATAATCGAAAGGTCTAAGTTACCCGGAATAAAACCAGCGCCAATCCCTTGGATTTTATGAGGACCTGGTTTTAGTTCTTCGCCGGCTATCGCTTGGGTAATAACTGGAGAATCTGTTGGCTCTACTGCTACTGACGTAATCGTATGCTCGGCAACACTTTTAAGGTAACGACTGGTACCGGTAATAGTACCGCCAGTACCTACACCAGCAACGAAGAAATCAATCTTACCTTTAGTATCTTGCCAAATCTCTGGACCGGTGGTTTTTTCATGAATTTCAGGGTTTGCAGGGTTGTCGAATTGCCCTAGTAATACCACGTTTTCTGGATCGGCATCTTTAATTTCTTGTGCCTTAGCAATTGCACCGCCCATACCTTTAGCCCCATCGGTTAATACTAACTTAGCACCGAGAGCGATTAACAGTTTTCTGCGCTCTAAGCTCATGGTATTTGGCATGGTTAAAGTGATTTCATAACCACGAGCTGCGGCAACAAATGCGAGTGCAATGCCAGTGTTACCACTGGTTGGCTCGACAATAGATTTACCGGCACTAAGTAAACCTTTTTTCTCTGCGTCCCAAATCATATTGGCGCCAATACGACACTTAACACTAAAGCTTGGATTACGTGCTTCAATCTTGGCGTAGATATTTGCGGTATTTTCACCGGTAACGATGCGGTTAAGCTTTACCAGTGGGGTATTGCCAATTGAGGTTGAGTTATCTTTAAATATAGTCGACATTTTTTAATCCTTTTTTCAACGTATTGACTGAGCATGCAATACGGTTTTAATGATTGTATGGGTTAACGAACCAAAGTAATTTTAGTTTAGTCAATACTTTGCCATTAGGTTAACGCTTTATAGCAGAAAAAGAAGTGATATTTCGGTATCTTATATGCGAAAAAGGAATAGATACCCAACAAATCGGTATTAAAGCGCCAAGCTTAGAGTGCTCAATAACGACTTTAATATTGCACACTCAAAAATAAACCTGGGTATGCAGCTCGCCTGTCAAGTGCTGATATTACGGTAACCAAGCATAACTTATTTTGCTATAAATTGTCCGTTGGTTTCGCTCTAGCGTTTTTAATCGGTCATCTTGGTAGCTATGGTCAGAATAGCCTAAATAAAACACCGTTTGTGGGTTTATCTTATAGGCATAGATAAGCTGTGTAGATAGCGTGTTATCTTTTGCTGTGTAGGCACTTGGATTGTTTGCTAAATTAAAATCAATATCTGTATAGATGACATTGAATTTCAAATAGCTATTGATATTAAATTGATAGGAGACCCGTAACTCGGTTAAATTTTCCGTATAAACCTCGGCATTATCAGCGCTTAAATCACTATAGGTGTGGGAGAACTCAAACTCTAAATGTTTATTGACGTTATAACTTACACTGCCATAAAGTTCGACGTAATCGCCTAATCTATTGTTATCGTAATCAATTTTATCACCAAACGTTAAGTCAATATGAGTTATTATTTGCGCGGTTGGCTGAATAGTGCCGTAGATAACTAGCTGATTTTCTTGGAAACGATCTGTATTACCATCAATACTACTGTCAATAGGCAAATTATAGTCTAGTTCATGACGGCGTAAGCCAACTTTATCAGCAGCAATGATCATAACATCAAGCATAGATAGCATAGGGCCATCAATATTGAAACTGCTGGCAATCGAGCGCTCTAAAAGTTCGCCATTTTCGTTATGTAATATTTGCCATTGGCCGGAAAATTTCATTTCTTGCCAAGCACTGTCCTGATCGCCATACATTAAGCGGTTTACTAAAACTTTACTCTTTTGGTAATCGGCGCGCGGCATATAACCTAGGTCTGCACGAAATTTTTCCCCAATTTCTTGGTGCTGGGCATCGACTTGCCAATATTCCGAGTCATGCTCATATTCGACTTTAAAAGCATGGTCAGTAAATTTTTCTTCGCTACCGCTAAGTGTCATACCTGCAGCGTCTTGGGTATCAGCCACTAGGATTTGTGCTTGCAAGGTGTTTGAGTCGTCTAAACGATATTTAGAGTCAACCCCTGAGACAAAGTTATGATAGTTGTCAGTTTGGCGCAGGGTAGTAATTACACCGACAGATAAATCATCGTTGATATCATAGCGATATTTTACCGCACCAGACTCACTTTTTTCATCTAATGCTATTAATTGAGAGCCAGTATTGCCAGGCAAGATAATATTGGTCTGGGTGTCATTGCTGATAAACGCACCATAGCTATGGTTGCCACGGGTGCCGGTTAGCTTAGCGCCATATTCGGGATCAGCGATATTTCGCGTGTAAACTAAGTCAAAGTTACTGGAAAAGTACTCAGAGTTTTCAACAAAAAATTGCCGTTTTTCATCATAAAATAATGAAAAAGTTTTGTTGACACTGAGTTGCCCAGCGTCTGACTCAACATTAGAGAAATCAGGGTTTACGGTAATATTTAACAAGGTGTTGGCGTTAATACCCCAACGTACATCTAAGCCAGCATCAAGTTCATTTTCACTGTCCCAAGCGGTTTTTTTAATTTCCCCGTCATCATCAGCAAAAAAATACCTTCCTTCACTTCTATCGGCAACTAACGTTGGGGTGACCATTAAATTCTTACTTGCTGTAGCGTCTTTAAAGCCGGTTATTTCTGGGATTTGACATAACCAGCAAGCGTCATCGCGATCGAGTTCTATATGGGAAATACGTAAACGAGAATCACGAGGGTATAAGCGGATTAGCTCCATCGCCCAGGTTTTAACGTCATCATTGTCATCAAAATTTAAAATATGGTAAGGAATCGCAATTTCTACTTGATAACCAGTATCGGTGAGCTTACCAAAAGACTCCCAAATACCATCCCATGCGGAGTCAGAGTTGCCGGTCATTTCATTAGCAATACTGTCGTGTTGAACGCCGTAAGGGTTGACAAAAAATTCGTAATTTAAGCGGCGATTATTGTAAGTATCTAGTTTAAAACCAACTAAATCGTCGCCCCAACGGGTATCTCTGTCACCTAGAAAGCCTTGAATAAGCTCAGGATTTGGGTCTTGTGCGATAAAAGCAATATAGAGGAACTCGCCATTTTCAACAACTTTCGCTGTGGTTTTAACGGGACTAGGCTGGTTATTCCACGGGCTATTAACGATATCAAGCGGCACTGTTAATGCGTGCTGCCAGATGGGGTCGTTTAAACTACCATCAATTTCAACCGCCAGTTTTACATGAGGAATGCTAAGTTGCGCCAATTTAATATTACTATCTTGGGCAATACTAGGTTGTATAAACAGGCAGAGCACGAAGGCGAGTGTTGATAGGCCACGAATACAAAACTTCAATTTTACCACTCCAATATTATTATTATTATTTTAGATCTTAACGTAACTTATTATGCGCTAAAGATAATTATTTTTTTAAATTGTTGCAAATTTGCTAACGAATGGCAATAAATTGTTAAACTGGTGATAAAAATCACGTTAAAAAGAGTGTTTAGCGAACATTAAGAGGCAATAATGATAATCAGCTAGTTGTTACTTGTGTTATGCCGAGGCACTTGTTTTTATAAATTAAGATAAGTGGCTGGTTAATTGTCGCTAAATTTCATATAAAGCGTGATCTGGCTGTCAACCACAGGTAACGTAAAAGCTTGTAACTTTAGCGCGAGAATAAAAATGTCATGTAAAATTCATTAATAATCACTCGAATCTTAAAATTTTCTAGAGCATAATAACTTTATCTTAGCTAATCATAATAAGACCTTGTAAATACTATGCCATTTTCTGTACTTGATGTGTTCGCGTTTAGCTGTTTTATTGTTTGTTGGGTTGGCTATACCGAGTTTGCCCGTAGACAAGCTAAAACAACAAATTGTGTCGCTAGATGTTTGCATCAACATCGAATTCATTGGATGTATGAAGTGATTGGTCGTGATGTTCGCGTAGGAGAAGCTGCGTTACTAGCTAATTTAGAACGAAATATTGCTTTTTTTGCCTCGTCAACCTTATTAATCCTAGCGGGCGTGTTAACCTTATTTGCTCAGGTTGAGCGACTTGAGTCAGTTATAACTTCAATTCCTTATACCGAACTACCTAATCATGCCATGGTACAGTTAAAGTTAAGTTTGCTGGCACTTATTTTTGTGATGGCTTTTTTTCAATTTACTTGGTCAATGCGACAATATGGTTTTGTGAATGTCATGATTGGCGCTTGTCCGTTTGACCGCAGTGGTCGTAATAAAAACCTTCAACAATATGCTGAGCAAATGGCGATAGTACAAGACCGAGCAGCCCATTCTTACAATTATGGTTTACGCTCCTATTATTTCTCTATGGCGGCTTTATGTTGGTTCTTTCACCCACTAATTTTTATCTTAGCCAGCCTATTTGTGGTTTATACCTTATATCGCCGAGAGTTTAATTCCAAAGCGGTGCGTGCAATAACGTTAGGACAACAATATTTAGAACATGAGCGAGCATTAAAGTATAATGAGGCGGAGCATGTAAAGAATATTAGCCTTAATAATGGTGATAAATAATCGTTTATGTCAGCTAAGTATTACGCTAATTATTTGCCTAAAGACTTTGATAGTTATGACTGTTTAAAGCTAGCGCCTGCTATTTATCTTATTTTATTATTTGTGTTGCGCGCCTACATTGTTTGGATCATGTCTGTGACTAATATGCGCGATCATGTTGGTATTATTCAGTGGATTTACCCTCAAACCGCACTATTTTATTTAAATTTAGTCTCAGGTGTCGTTGGCTTATTTATCGTACTTATTTTAAGCTTGCGCCGACCCAAGGCCGAAGCTTGGGTACGTGTTTGCTGGCAAAAATGTAAAATATTGCTCATTCTAGCGTTAGCATTTGACTTGCTTATTGGTGTCTTAGGCTATTTTATTTGGCAACTGCAATCGATATCTTGGTTAATCGTTCATTGCACGTTGGTAATGTCAGCTGTTAGCTATATATTAGTTAGTAAAAGATTTACCATTAACATCACGGAGTTTCCCGAAACATTACCTGAAAAATAAGCTGCTTTATGTGGCGGTGACCAACAATTGTAAATTTAAGGGTTAGACATTGACTGAAGAAAACACACAAGATGAGCGACTGATCATACTTGATACGGAAACCACAGGTATTAATCCTCGTGAAGGGCATCGTATCGTTGAAATTGGTTGTGTAGAAATGGTCAACCGGCAACTCACGGGGCGAAACTATCATGTATATGTCAAACCCATGGCTCAGGGCATGCAAATGGTCATGGACCAAGAGGTTATTAATATCCATGGTCTGACCGATGAATTTTTACGTGACAAGCCAGTTTTTGAACAAATAGGGCAAGAGTTTGTTAACTTTATCGAAGGTGCTCGTTTAGTTATTCATAATGCAAAGTTTGATGTTGGCTTTATGGAAAACTAAACGAGC
>Ga0209344_10001502_pt1 | contig 29941 bp, 28 predicted proteins | sample Cruoilmetagenom6_FD_187293 | JGI IMG/M metagenome (GOLD analysis project Ga0209344, IMG submission 187293) | Oil polluted marine microbial communities from Coal Oil Point, Santa Barbara, California, USA - Santa Barbara Oil Seep Sample 6 (SPAdes)... | ecosystem: Environmental > Aquatic > Marine... | reverse complement strand
GAGCCGTTCGTTTTGGAATGGGCGCAGTAAAAGGGGTGGGTAGCAGTGCCGTAGCAACAATTGTTGAACACAGAAAAGACGGAAAGTACAAATCGGTTTTTGATTTGGCCAAGCGAATAGATCTGCGTTCCGCAAATAAAAAAGCTTTTGAAAACCTAGCTTTGGCGGGAGGTTTCGACAGTTTTGATACGCACCGTGCGCAATATCTTCACGATGATGGCGATGGTGTAATGTTTATTGAAAAGGTGCTTCGCTATGCCGCAAAATATCAGGAAACGCAGAATTCTTCACAAGTAAGTCTTTTTGGGGATGCCAGTGAAGTGCAAATTCCCGAACCCGAAGTTCCACCGTGTGAGGAATGGGGCACAATGAAAAAGCTAAAACAGGAACGCGAAGTGGTGGGCGTATATATTTCTGGGCATCCTTTGGACGATTTCAAAATTGAAATGAAAAGTTTTACTAATTGCAAGGTTTCGCATTTCAATCATTTGGAGGATTTTATAAATAAGGAAATGTGTTTTGGCGGAGTGGTTAGTGATGTGCAGCATAGAGAATCCAAGGCCGGAAAAGGCTGGGCCATTTTCACTGTTGAAGATTATGAAGATAGTTATGACTTCAAAATTTTTGGAGAGGAATATTTAAAATGGCGCCATTTCTTGGTTCCGAATAGCTTTATTTATGGACGTGTTTTTGTGAAAGAAGGTTGGACAAATCGTGATACAGGTAAAAAAGGTGAACCGCGACTTCAGTATAACAGCATTCAATTACTTCATGATGTGATGGAAACCCATGGAAAAAAACTGACCCTTACAATTCCTTTAAACGATTTAAAAGAAGGGAAAATAAATTCGCTTAAAAATCTTGTAAAAACCCATAAAGGTGAAAAGCAGCTGTTTTTTGTGGTTTATGAAAATGAGGAAAAAATCCATTTAACAATGCCCAGCAGGAAACATAAAATCAATATTTCAAAGGAATTGCTTAATGAATTGGAGCGTGAGCAGTTAAGTTATAAGCTAAATTGATCTATCCATTTGAACCTACAACCAGAAACCATAGCCAAGAACAAAAGCCATGAACTAAGATCTCAGAATCTATAACCCACAACCGACAACCGATTATAGAAATAAACAATACCAACATTTCCTAAACATATATTAACCTCGTAAGTTTTCGTAAAAAATATGACTACTTTTGTGAAATCATTAAAAAACAAAGATTATGGCATTAGAAATAACAGACGCAACATTTGAAGAAACGGTTTTAAAAAGCGACAAACCGGTATTGGTTGACTTTTGGGCAGCCTGGTGCGGACCTTGCCGAATGGTAGGGCCCATCATTGAAGAAATTAGTAAAGAATACGACGGCAAAGCTGTGGTAGGAAAAGTAGATGTAGATGCAAACCAAGAGTTTGCCGCAAAATATGGAGTTCGTAACATTCCTACTGTTTTGGTTTTCCAAAATGGCGAAGTAGTGGGCCGTCAAGTAGGCGTTGCTCCTAAAAATGTTTACGCAGAAGCGATTGATTCGCTTTTATAATATATTTGAAAAAGAAAAATTAAAACAAAAAGGCTTGGCGTATTGCTGAGCCTTTTTCTATATTAGTAAAATGTCAGGTCGAGCGCAGTCGAGACCTCTTTTTGAAAAACAAGTTTATAAAAACCTCTCGACTGCGCTCGAGGGGACAGCCCGAAAACTATGGAAAAAACAAATAAAATTCAGGATAAAATAGATGGCAAATTACTAGAGGAGCGCAAGGTTTTCCTTTGGGGAATGGTTGATGACAAAAGCGCACGCCACGTTGTGGATAGATTGATGTATTTAGATGCATTGAGCCACGACGAAATTAAATTCTACATAAATAGCCCGGGGGGATATGTTACTTCTGGATTTTCAATTTATGATACCATTAAAGAAATAAAGAGTCCCGTTTCAACAATCTGTACCGGCTTGGCAGCCTCCATGGGAAGCATTTTGCTTTCAGCTGGCGAAAAGGGAAAACGATTTATTCAGCCACACGCCCGTGTAATGATTCATCAGCCAAGCGGTGGCGCAAGAGGTGTTGCCAGCGATATTGAAATTACTGCACAGGAAATTTTGAAAACAAAGGAAATCAGTGCACGAATTTTAGCTGAAAATTGTGACCAAAAATTTGAAAAGATTATGAAAGATTTCAATCGCGATCATTGGATGGGCGCTGAAGAATCTGTTGAATATGGAATTGTAGATAAAATTTCCAAATAAAACATATGAGAAAAGTATTCTTAATATTTGGAATTGCCGCTATCACTTTAGTGGGTTGCAAGAATGTTGAAAAGAATGAGGTTTCAACAGAAGGAGCTCCAGAAACTCCAGAAACGGTAAATTCAAATATAACTGAAGTGGACTCTCACAACTCCGAAAATTCGTTGGATTGGGCAGGAGTTTACGAAGGCACTACACCCTGTGCAGATTGCAGCGGTATTAAAACCGTTTTGGATTTGAGGAAAGACAAAACTTTCATCCTTTCGCAAACCTATCTCGGCAAACTTGCGGGTGAAAATGAGTTTACACAGACCGGAAACTTTGTTTGGGACCGAGCTGGTAAAATGATCCGCCTTAAAACTGAAAGTGGTGCTTTTCAGTATGATGTTGGTGAAAATAAATTGTGGATGTTGGACGTAAAGAGAAATAGGATTGAAGGAGATTTAGCTGATATGTATATTTTGAAAAAACAAATTCAGTAGAAAAATTTGCAGGTGAATATTGAGAAAGAAATAAATGAGATTACGGGTTTTAAAAATCTGGAACTGCTTGCAAAACAAGTGGTTGAAGGGTTTATTTCTGGGCTTCATAAAAGTCCGTTTCACGGATTTTCAGCGGAATTTGCTGAGCATAAAATTTATAATAATGGCGAAAGTACTAAGCATATAGACTGGAAGCTTTTCGCTAAAACGGACAAGCTTTACACAAAGCGCTACGAAGAAGAGACCAATTTGCGTTGCCATTTGATTGTTGATAATAGTAGCTCGATGCACTATCCAAAACTGAAACAGTTCAACATAAATTCTTTGAACAAAATTGGTTTTTCGGTGTTGGCATCCGCGGCAATTATGAACTTGATGAAACGACAACGCGATGCTGTCGGGTTGAGCGTTTATAGTGATGAATATGAATTTTATACTTCGGAAAAAGGAAGTGAGCGACACCACCAAATGTTGCTTCAGAAGCTGAATGAAGCCTTACTTTCTTCCCAAGAAAAAACCGAAACCAAAACATACGAGCACTTGCATTTAATTGCTGAAAAGCTAAAACGCCGCTCTTTGGTTTTCCTTTTTACGGATATGTTTCAAAGTGATGCCGAAGCGGAAAAACTTTTTGAGGCACTTCAGCATTTAAAGTATAATAAACACGAAGTCATACTTTTTCATACTTTCGACAAAAAGCGGGAGGTAAATTTTGATTTTAACAATCGTCCAAAGCGTTTTGTTGATGTTGAAACGGGCGAATTTATAAATCTTTACGCGGATAATATTAAAGAACAATACGAAAAAGGGGTGCAGGAATATTTTAAGGAACTTCAACTGCGCTGCGCACAATACAGAATAAAGTACGTTCTGACCGACATTAATGAAAGTTTCAACAAGATTTTGACAACCTATTTAGTGGAGCGTCAGAAGTTTGGATAAAAATTATTATTTTTTAAAAAAATAGTTTGCGAAAATGAAATGGAGTGGTATATTTGCCACCGCTTAATACGGCAAGGGAGCAATTCCAAAATGTATGGTAACAAATTTTCACTTTGCCCAACTGTTGTTGGGGTTTGTCCCGAAGCTTCGGGATAGATTGAAAACTTGGTCTGGTAGTTCAGTTGGTTAGAATACCTGCCTGTCACGCAGGGGGTCGCGAGTTCGAGTCTCGTCCAGACCGCAACAAGATGTTGTGTTGAGTCACTTAAAAGTGGCTTGTGGTTTAGAAATAGACCGATGAGAAGCTTATCCATATGGATGGGCTTTTTTTGTTTTTGGGTGTTTCTGCCTATTTTACCTTAAATTCTTACAATTAAAAGGAGTCTTTTTAGGAGGCTTTTTTTCATAAGGTGTTCCATTTTAAATTAAATTAAAATGAAACCAAAAATCCTATTTCTACTTTACAAATCAAAACCAAATAGTAAGGGAAAATGTACAATTAAATGTAGAATAACTTTCCAAAAAAAGAGAAAGGAGTTTTCTACAGGAATTTTAATTACCCCAGATACTTGGCAAAGCGAATATCAGAAAGTCTCTAATAATCATATCAACAGTAAATTTATAAATACCCAATTAGATATTATAAAGCAAGAACTTAATCAAGCTTATCTTTTCCTTCAAGTAAATAGCGAGAATTTTACAGTTATTGACATAATCAATAAATTCAAGGGTGATACTATTTCTAATGAAGTGGGTGTGGTTGAAAATCATAGGCAGTTCTGTAAATACTTGAAAAAGCTTATTGAAAAAGAGTTAAACAAAGACACTTATGATAAATATGTAATCTATGGTAAGCATCTGGAAGGTTTTGTGAGATGGAAATTTAAGACATCAGATATTCAATTAAACTCTATTAAGAGCAGCTTTTTAGACCAATATGAATATTACCTCAAAACTGAAAAAAACTTTCAGCAGAGTACCTTAAATAAGGTAATTCAGAGATTTAGGAGGTCTCTTAAATATGCTATTTCAGAAAATCATTTGGATAGAGACCCATTTATGATGTACAAAGCAAAGAGGGTTAAAAAAGAGGTTCTGTACCTTTCTCAAAAACAACTTCAAGACTTGGAAAATAAGGATTTTGGAATTGAGAGAATAAATTTTATTAGAGATTTATTCGTGTTTTGTTGTTATACAGGTTTAGCGTTTAAAGAAATGGATAACCTTAAAAAGAGTCATATTGTTAATGAATTTGATGGAGAGCTTTGGTTGATAATTAGGAGAGCAAAGACCTCCAGAACTTATAAAGTACCATTATTATCAAAAGCTAAGGAAATTATTAAAAAATATGATAATGAATCTTCAGAATATCTATTTAAGCGAATATCAAATGCAAGGTTTAATGGCTATTTAAAGGAGATTGCGGATATAATAGGCATTGAATTTAACTTGACTCATCATATTGCGAGAAAAACATTTGCAACCACAGTTTTGTTATACAATGATGTGCCTATGGAGGTTGTGTCTAAACTATTAGGACATAGCAAGATGCAGACTACTCAAGAACATTATGGACAAATCATTGATAAAAAGGTAAGTGAACAAATGCAAAGGATAGCAGGAAAATTAAAATAAATTTTTAAATTAGTGTTGTAAAATACTTCTTACCAGTATATTAAGCCCTATTTGAATTAATCATTTGGGGTTTTTTAATTTATAAATTTATTTTTTCCAGCTCTTTCCATAAAAAAATTCTAGAGAATATACACTTCTTTATTGTGCCAGCTTAATGATTCAGGAGATGGGTACCATAGAACTTTGTCAGGGAGGAATATTTTATTTCCTTCAAATTGTGTAATTGAATGTGCTGAATCATTTTCTGTGACAGTAGGAGATAGCCTAATAATATAATCTTTATTAATGGTTATTAAACCCCTGTCAAAGGCTCTGTGAAGATTAGGTGAAAGAGAAATTCCATTTGGTATTGTATCATCAAATGATAGGCTAAATGGGATTATATGACAAGCGTCAACCATCTGTATCTTTAGTGTATTATCTATTTTCATACCTGAAATACAACATTTGTAATTATAAATCTTAGGTATTGTTCTTTTAAATAAACCACCTCTAATGAATATCTCCTCTTGAAAATCATCATCATCCAAAACTCTCTTTAATTCCAGAATATGGCTTTGATAATCTTCTTTTGGTTCATTCAATATTTCATTTTCTATTTTGTCTTCTTCTTCATTTATGTATGTTGATGAATAATTAGCTTTAGTTGATGGAAAATAATCTATAAGTAAAACTTCTTTAAGAAGATTTCTTGGTAAATCATCATTCAATAGAACAAATAATTCTTTATCTATTTCCGCAAATGCAATTGATTCCTTTAAATTTTTAAAACTTTTTATGCTTTTGGAACTATTGACTGATATTTCTCTTCCTGGCTTTGTAACTAGAAACCAAAAAGGCTCACTTCTCATATGAAAAAAAGGTAAGGAGAAATTTGGAATATGGTTTGTATCAACAATCTTTGCCCATATATTTTTAAAAGTAGAGACTAATTCTGGTGTTATAAATACTCTATTTGAATTATACTGACCTTTTTCAAAAAGTTGGATAATTGAAAGCAGTAATATAGGTTTGTGAGGCGCTCTTCCTAAGCCTTTATTAAATCCTCTATTTAGACTTTTAAATGTCTTAATGTATTTTGAAAGACTTTCTTCCATAGAAAAACCAATATTATTCAAATTAATTTATTCGATTTAATGATTGCGTGGTTAAGTTAATACAAATCTTATATGCTCTTGTGATATTAATAGAATTAGTATTTAAAAAATTAATCTACTCAGAAATATTATTGAGAAAATAAAAATTTTAAGAAATAAATTAAAAAATTTATTTACCTTTGACGGAAATTAGTCAGAGGATTTCATTAGATAGCCTCATACTACTGCTGATTTTATACGAGTTTTCTACATTTTAATAAGAACAAACAGTTTTTATTACGAGTTTTCTTATTTTAAATGAATGAGTTCATTTGAAAATTAATCATTTAATATTATAATGATGAAAGAACAAAGCAATATTGCTGGACCATTATTCCAAGCAATAAAAAATGAGAAGACTGCTTATACTCCAGAGCAGCTTGAGTATTTAAACCAATTTCCAGCCCTTACAGTAAATAGGGATGACTTTGAAATTGATGTTGTTTTAAAGACAATCAATAATTCCGAAATTAATTTAGAAAATAATCACTATATCTGTGAAGAAGATGACTTTGATGAAAATGAAGATTGGTATGGAAATACCACAAAAAAAGAGGAAATCAAAGAAATTTTACTTTATGACCATACTTTGACTAAAGAGGAGAACTTCGCTGATAGTGATGAGAAATACGTGCTTTTTAAAGTTGATAAGGATGGAGAATTTGGTGTTTGTGACAAAAATAATGTTATACCTTCTCCTCAAGCCAAATGTGTTGTAAATCTATCTACAATTGAAGACTACACCGAGGAATTAACATTTATGCCCGTAGCTTATAATAGTTTTATGGGCGTTGAAGTATTAAGTTTTATGAAGTACAATCCAAATTTTTTTACTTGTGATGAAAGAGTATTCTTTATAACGTTATTGGTAAAGTTTAAAAGCTTCGATTTCAAATCTTTTTATTGGTCAAAAGAAAGTATGTTTCAAGAAATTGGAATAAAAAAGGACAGAGCAAATAAGATTATAAACAAATTTAAACAGTTGGGAATCTTATCAACTAAATTGGTAAAATCACAAATAGATGGTAGGCCTATGCAGATTACTTACTTTGATATTGATGCAAGCAAAGTGATAGATTTATTACCTCAGATTTTAGTTAGTACTGAAGATGATGATGGACACAATTATACCCTTCCAGACATTGAAAAATACCTTAAACCTGCTATAAAAAAGGAAAAGAAGTCAATTTCCTTAGTTATGCAGTAATGGTGTTTTAATTTATTTATCAAAAGGCTACTATCCAGTAGCCTTTTTTTGGTTAGCGGAATTCCTCCAATAAAAGAGTATTTATTTACTTAACAAACCTTCACTTAAACAGACCTTCAATAAATTATATGTCCTTTATTAATAATACAAACCCTTAATAAATATAGTACGCTAATTATAATAGAGTTAGGTGAAAATATAATCTATACTCTTTTATTAGAGGTTTTCCGCCAATGACTTTTAGCATCTCATTTTCTGAGATGCTTTTTTATGCAATTAATATAAACCTTCAAAAAATTAAGAATATGCAATTAAGACAATCAGAAAGAAAACAAGCCAAAATTAAAATGGCTTTACAAGGTTCCTCAGGCTGTGGAAAAAGTCTAAGCTCCCTTTTACTTGCTAAAGGACTAACTAATGATAATTTGGCTAAAGTCGCTGTAATAGATACAGAAAATGGCTCAGCTGACCTTTATGCCCATCTAGGTAATTACAATGTGTTACAACTCCAACCACCTTTTACACCAGAAAAATATATTGAGGCTATTGAGGTTTGTGAAAAGGCGGGAATGGAAGTAATAATTTTGGATTCCATTTCCCAAGTATGGGATGAACTTTTGGATTTTCATTCAAAGTTACCCGGCAATTCATTTGCTAATTGGAACAAGGTAACCCCTAGGCAAAAAGCATTTATCAATAAGATTCTACAGGCTGATGCTCACATTATAGCTACAATGAGAACAAAACAAGATTATGTACTGCAACAAAAAGATGGAAAATTTGTACCTGAAAAAGTAGGACTTAAAGCAGTGCAAAGGGATGATGTTTCCTATGAGTTTACCATAGTTTTTGACTTAGACATCAAACATTTTGCAACAGCAAGCAAAGACAGAACCAATTTGTTTTCTGGCAGACCAGAATTTTTGATAAGTACAGCAACAGGAAAGCGAATTTTAGAATGGTGTACATCTCCTATAAAAGAGCAAGATGTAAAACAGAGAATAGAAGAATGTTTATCGGTGAGCCAGTTAATGGAATTGTACAAAGAGCATCCTAGTTTTCAGTTACCGTTAAAAGCTTTGTATCAAATAAAAAAAGACCAATTAGAACAATTAGTTAACCCTCAAAATTTTTCACAAAATGGAAATCACACCAGTAGCACAGCTCAATAGGCAGAACAATGGAAATATTTATTTTAATGAAGGTCAGCAACAAACTGCACCAGATTTAGAACTACCTTCAGAAAATAAAGTATATAAAAAGAACCCTTTTATAGAGGCTAATACGAAAAGTGTTAGCCTCTCTCATTTAAAGGAAGATTGTGTAATACCAGTGTTCAGCAAAGACAATGAAATAACTATTAGCCACAGTCAGTTTATAGAAACTGCCTTGGCCAGTGTTTCAAATGTTTTGGGAACAAGCCTAAGTAAACCTGATATTAGAATTAGCCATCAAATTAAAGGTAGAACACCAGATGCACTTCAATTGCCAATTTCCGAATTACAGGACCATCAAAAGACCACTTATTATGAAAGAATGGCTTGGATTGCTAGAATACCATCCATAACTTCCAATATTGATGGAAATAAGCTTGAATTGACGATCGGAGGTGTAAGAGCTTACAATCAAGAAAATCTGTATAGTAAAAAAAGTCCTGAAAAGTTCAAGTTCTTTATTGGTTTTCAGAATATGGTTTGCTGTAATCTGTGTATTTCCACTGATGGTTTTAGCAGTGAAATGAAAGCTGAGAATGTTGAGGTTTTGAAAAACAATATTATTGAATTGGTTGAAGGTTATAATATTGACCAGCAGCTGACCTATATGACCCAATTTGAAAAGCAAAAGATGTCAGAAAGTCAATTTGCAAAATTGATAGGCCGCGCAAAACTATTTCAATATTTACCAAAGGCTGAAAAAGCGAAATTGCCAGAACTATTGCTCACAGATAGCCACTTCAACACAATAGCAAAGGACTTTTACGAAGATGAAAGTTTTTGTAGAAATAAAGATGGAGATATTTCCTTGTGGAATCTTTACAATCTTTTCACCGGAGCCAATAAGAGCTCTTACATTGATACATTCCTGGAAAGGAATGAGAATGCCTTCACATTTGCTGAAGGTCTCTCAAAGGCAATTGAGGGTGACAATAGTTACTCTTGGTTTTTGAGTTGAATGATGCCCAACTTCTATTTAGTTAGAGGTTGGGTTATTATTTATTTTGTTCTAAATATCTGTCATTTTTTAATTTCATTTGTTCAATTTTATCAGAAGGAATATCATATTCAATAAATTTATCCTGGATAATTTCTAATGTAGATGGAGAAATAACAATATTTTCAATATCCAACAATTCCAATAAATACTTAGGATTTTCTTTTAGTATTTTTTCAAGTTTTTCACCTCTAAATTTCCCAAAATCTAATTCACTATTCAGTCTATATTTAATCAATTTTGTTGAAGTAGATTCATCATCAATATTTTTGTGATTTAAGTCTAATTTTAATTTGTCTAATATTTTTTCTATTTCCTTTTTGGAAAATGTAAATGTCCTTTCAGAGATAATTTCTCCTTTTTCAACACATTTACTGAATTCAATTAATCTATTGTCAGCAATTATATCATTCCTGTTTATCTTTTTCTTTAAAGTTAGACCTTCAATAGTTCTACATCGGCTTAATGCTGTATAAAGTTGTCCATTTACAAAAGCTCCTCTTCCTAAATCAATATTAACTTTATCGAAAGATAATCCTTGACTTTTATGGATAGTTATTGCCCAAGCTAATTTTAGAGGAAATTGTTCAAATGTTCCAATGATTTTAGACGTGATTTCTTTTTTGTTATTATCCCATTGAAACTTTCTGTTTTCCCATAGCTCTTTATATACTTCATAAGTTTCCCCATTTGCTAATTCTACTTCAATAAAATCATTTTTTATAAAATTAACTTTCCCTATAGTACCATTAACCCATCTTCGTCCATTTTCATTAGAATCATTTTTTACAAACATTACCTGAGCACTTCTTTTTAATTCGAGTATTTCTAATGTAGGGTATTTGTCTTCGCTAAAGTCTCCGTCAATCTTTGCTTTAAACCAATGTGATGTATAAGGGAGTTGATTAATTCGTCTTTGGTTTTCAGTATTTGCAACATAATTTGTGCTAGTAAGCATCATAACGAAATCATTCATATTTGGAATGAAAGAAGGATAAAATCTTTCATTAAAATATTCTATATCTTCATTTCTAATTTCGTAGTTTCTAAATTTATTTAAATGCATAATAAACTTACCATCAGACTGTCTGTGAACATTTTTAAATTCAAAAAGTTTAGGCTTTAATATTTGAAAAGATGGTGAATCAAAAAAATATTCACTTTCATATATTTTGGAAAATATTTCTAATTCTAACGAATTCCTATCAACAATAGGTGGTAATTGGAATGCATCTCCAACAAAAATCATTTGTTTCCCTCCAAAAGGTTTGTCTTGTGAACCACCATTTATTCTTAAAGAAAAATCTAAACCTTCTAAAATATCTGACCTTAACATAGAAACTTCATCAATAATGATAGTTTTTGCCTGTTGGATAATTTTAAATTTTTGAAAATTAACATTAAACTTCCTAATCTCAGAATCTTTTGGAAGAAGTGGTTTAAAAGGAAAACCAAAAAATGAGTGAAGTGTCTGACCACCTACATTAATTGCAGCAATACCCGTGAAAGCAAAAATTAAAGTATCTTTAGAAGTGTTTTTAGTAAAATAATGAATAAATGTTGACTTACCTGTCCCCGCCTTTCCAGTAATAAAATAAGAATTATTTGTATTTTCTATTTCTTCAAATAACTCAATAGCTACTTTGTCATTTTCATAGTTCTCAGGAAGCTCTATATATTTATTATAAAAATCAGGCAAAGGAACTTCTTCAAACAGGGAAAGCTGGGAATTGTTATCCGTACTGGAAGCTTCAATTCTCATAAAAAAATAAAGGTCTCCAAGATTATCATAATATGGATTTCTTATATCTAGACTTGAATCGTAAAAAGCCAAATGTTTTAATAAGTAGAAAGTTTTCTTCAAAAGAGAATCATAAGTGCATTTTCCAGATTTCAAAGACTCCTTTAAGTTATTCTCCTGTATTATTATACCTATAAAGCTTAAATATTTTAATATATCTGTAAGATTATTGGATGCATTTGAAAAATCGAATTCATCTTTAAAATCCTTAAACCCTAATTTAAATTCTTTTTTATATATATTTCCTTCCTCAAATCCATAAAAAAGTTGATATGCAACTTCAGGGAGATATATTCCATTTTTCACAAGTGGACTAACTTGAAAGTTTGATAACCATTTCCTTTCTATATTCTTTAGATTCATATTTTTTAACTCAACACACTTTAACAAATACTAAAGTATCGATTTTTTTAAAATTACTTATAGGATTCCCAAATACTGAAAAAAATATAAAACTTATTAAATAGAGTTTTTTAAATTGGTCTGCTTAAAATAATTACAATGGAATGGTTATATATAATTTTAATATTAATTCTGATTTATGTTATTTATAGAATAGGATTAACATTTGGCTCTTGTCTTGGAGGGATAATTTTTGGAGTAATTGGTTCAAGTCTTGGAATTGCAGGAGGTGGAGCAGCAGTTGGTGGAATGATAATATTTGCAATGGTAGGATTTATTATAGGTGGACTTTTACAGAAAAATAGAAAGAAAAATAATTGAACTATATGATTTAAAATGTATTCAATTTCATAAATACTTCTTCGGCTATTATACTAGATTCACGTAAGGATTTTGATTGGACAACTGAAACAAAACCCAACCTACATTTGTTTTTTAATATAATAATTTCATTATTATCATCTTTATGCATAGGCTGAAAATGATAATTTCCATAATCTAAATCTTTTTGGACAGTTCTTGGATAAAGCAATAAACTTTTCTCAGCTTTCCAATGTAGATTGTAAGTAAACATTTGTTTAAGGTCATCATCAGATGGATTATTGTTTTCTACAATTTTCCATTTAGTGTCTATTATAAAAATTTCTTTTTCTTTATTTATTATTACAATGTCAGGTCTGATTGTCTTTTCATTCCAGAAATTTGTTGAATTTTGAAATGAGATTGAATGACCTTCAGGCTTATGTTTTTGTAATATCCTATAAATATATTCTTCCCAAAGCTTATTCATATCAAAGAGCAAAGTCAGCATATTATCACTACCGGAACTTAAATTTGGAGAGTAATTTAGTATCAACATTTTAGCAATATCAATGGCTCTTCTATAAGGAGTAGTTTTTCTATTTATGGTTATCTGTTCAAAATGATTAGAAGTAATATTAATTTCTTTTATATTATCAAATTCAAAAAGCAACCTGTTTAACTTATCCCTTAAATTATGATTTATCAAACTATCTAGGACCTTCAAGCCCTTTAATAGTATGTGATGATGTAAATGTTCTTTGTCATAAATTTGATTTTCACAATAAAAACGCTCTTTATGGACTAGATTATACTGTATGTTTTTAGAAAAGACTAGTTTACCCTTTAATGCTAATTGATTATGCTGTAATCTTCTATATTTTTTTATTAACCCTTTTTTGACAAGCTCTTCTATCTCATTTAAATACATTTCAAAATAAACATCCAAGATGGAGTTATATCTTTTTTTGAGTGAAGTTTCTGAAACATTATCAATCTTTATATGCTTACAAACACGCAACATATTTAAAAGCACACTTTGCCATAAATCTTTACTTGCTTGCTCATACTTATCAGCTTTTGGCAATATTTCAATTGTAAGCCCAGCTATTTGAATTACGCCTACAAAGCTTTTAAAACGCACCCCTTTGTGAATAATATCAAAATATTTATTGTTATTCCTTTCATTAAATTTTACCATAGCATCAAAATGATGTTCCTCAAAACCTTTGAAGTCACCATTATACCGTAATTTTTGGTATTCAAAAACTTGTATGAAGTTATTCTTGCTCAATTTGTTTTAAAATTGAAGCATCGTAAATTGAGATAAAGGATTCTAAAGTCCATTCTTCAGCTGGTATGAATTTATACATTACCCTCTCTCTCAAAGATTGTTTGTCGTCATAACTAAAGTCTGCAAAATCAGTTTTATTTTTATCACTTATCTTATCTACAAATTGATTCCCTAGAACTAAACCTATTTTACCGTAATCACCATAAAAATATTCTTCAAGCAAAGGAATAATATTTTTATTAAACACATTCTTTAATTCGCTCAATGATAATACTTTGAGGAAATAGGAATGACCAATTTTATGGTCTTTGTTGATTAATAAATCAATTCTGCGATTAATACTATCAAGCAGCAATGCTATGTCTAAATCACCTTCAATTTTTCCAGCAGTAGGATGTTTTTCTAAAATAATATTTGTGTTAGGAGAAACTTCATTAAAAGAAAATCTTCTTCTTAAGGCTGTGTCAAGTGCTTCAACACTTCTATCTGCGGTATTCATAGTTCCAATGATATATAAATTGTCTGGAACTGCAAATGTCTTTTTAGAATAAGGTAATATTAACCTTATTGATTCTTTACTTCCTATCCTTTTATCAGGCTCAATAAGTGTAATTAACTCACCAAAAATGGAGGAAATATTTCCACGATTTATTTCATCAATTATTAAAACATAATTTTTAGGTAATTTAATTTCAGTATGCTTTTTAAAAGTTTCATCAAATGCCTCCAGTTTTATATCTTCAATATCAAATTTATAAATGGTCTGCTGAGAGATACTTTTCTTTAGAAAAATCTCTGGAGATATATTCATATCTTTAGATAGCCATTTTACTTTCCTAAACTGATAATTGTCAATTTCTTGAGATTCATCATAGAAATATTCGCTTTCAATAACACCAATTGCGTCAATTATGTGGTTCCCTTTAGACACAATTATAATATCCCCTATTTTCATTTTTTGAAATATATAAACAGCTTGGATTACATATTTCGATTCTTCTACTAATTCCGGAAATTCAGTTTTAAATTTATCTCTGAAATCTTTCCAGTTTTCAATATCTTTTAAATGAGTAAAATTCTTGTCATTTCCCCATCCCAAAAAAATCAAATTATTTTTTATACTCCATTTGTGCTTTTCTAAATTATTTTTCCCACCTAGACTCATTTTATAGAAATCTTTACTGTCGAAATCTATATTCTCTATGGTTTCTACTTCAGTTTTTACGCCTTCTGCTAATTGACAAATATTTTTAAAAATTCCATCTTTTATTTCATATTCAATCCTAGATTCTCCTGTTGTATTATCAAATTCATTATCTGTTTCAATCTCATTTTTGAAGACGGGTTTTATACCTTCGATGAAATCTTCATAGCTTAAACTCTGATGGAATGTTGTAAAATGTATTTGTCCAGTATCAACTAGTGATTCATATTTATCTAGGATAATTTTTCTATCTTCAATAGAATCTGAGTATTGCTTATTCTCAATTATCTCTACTGCAATTTTTTTAGTTTGGTAAGTTTTCCCAGTACCTGGTGGGCCATATAGAATTTGATTGAGTGGAGTTTTATTTTTCATTAAAATTTCATTTAAAAATTCAGTAAAATAATGAGAGTTTTTATCTGTGATTATTTCGGTAAGGTCAGATTCTAGTAAAATATTTAAAGTATGTTTATCAAGACTATCTAAAAGTGATTTGTCAATAATGTTCTTTTTTATCAGGCCATCAATTAAGATTTTGACCTGAGTCAATAAGTTTACATATAGGTCAACCTCCTTTTTATCTAACCAAACTCCAAAATGTTCCAAAAACCCAATTGAATTTTTGATGCTTTCTTCTTTATATTCCCAAAAGAAAATTTGAGCTTTATAAATATCATCAAATTGAATGAGATTTAGGATTTCCTCATTTCTTTCTATTTGATTATTACTGGCTAATGAAATATTAAATTCAGTGTCAAGTTTATTTATAAGTGATTCAAAATGATTTGGAGCATCTACTGAGGTAAAATGATTAGGAAATAAGGCTCTCAAAAATCTATAAATTACACTCCAGTTATTACCTTCTATTAAAGTATGTACTAGTTCAAAAGCTTCCTGTTTATCGTTTTCAATCAATATTTCTTTTAAGAAATTAAAATCATTATTTAATTTCTCAGAAATAATTTTTCTTTGCCCTAATTTAATTAACTGCTGTTTTATGGTTGAAAATCCATTATTTGATTCAAATAAGTATCTCTGTAAAAAATCTTCAGCATCATTTTCCGCCAGTTTTTTAAAATCCAAGTTGAGTTCTACATAACTATTATACCTATTATTGTAGCATCTCTCTTTTATTATTTTCATTATCTCAGAATACCTTGAAAGTGATTTATACCAATCCCAAGATTCTGGAACTTCATTTTCTATAAAATAATTATATCTTTTTTGTAATGAATTTGTCATAACTTCTCTAGTTATATAAAGTAAAAAATCTTGAGTGATGAAATTCCAATGCAACTCTGTCAAAGTTTCAACATTCAAAATTTCTTTAAATATTGTTGTATCTAAAGAGCTTTCTTTCAGTTCTTTTTTGATGTTTGTGTAAAATTTTTGGTAAAACCGAAATGCCTTAAAATTTCTTTTTGGAGCACTTTCCTTCAATCCTTTCGAGAAAAACTCATATGATGGTAAAGATTCACCATCATAAGCCATAAATCTTTCTGGCGCAAAAAGACATAAGAATGCACTTGTTTTTGGAAAACTACCAAATGAAAATATAAGATTTTCCTTAATAAGAGGAGTGTTGTTTTGAATTATGCCTCTGAGTTTTTTTAAATCATCAATAGTTATATAATCGTCTTGATATCTTATAATAGTTTGAATAAAATTGACACCTTTTGCATTGGAATTAGGACTAAAAGGAATTTGCTGAGATTCTTTAATCTTTTTCTGGATTTCTTCATTAGAGTCCTTTTCAAAATCGATGTTGTTTTCTATCCAGTTAATGAAATTGAATTTATAAACCTCATCTATTTTTAACCAATTAGTATTTTCAATTGCACTTTGATATTTCTTTGTTTGTGACTCAATGAGAGAAGCATCATAATTTATAACATCTTCATCACCATCAACAATATACTTTAGTCTTTTAAATGGAGCATTAGCTTCTCCACCATTTAATGTATTTTCAATCAAGGTAGTGTGTTTAGTCCTTGCTATAATTCTTATTATTTCTTTTGGGGGATATTTATTGCCATTATTTTTATTTATCACAGCATAATCCCTAATTTTTTGCAATGCTATTTCAGATGTATCCACAATTTTAAATGCTTCTTCAATATCTGGTTCAGTAATTTTGGAATAAAATTCTTTTGCTGAAATTGCAGGAAAAGTTTCATAAAATCTAATCAATGCAACTATTGCATTTCTATTAATACCTTTTGAATTACTTCCAAACTCGGATTGATTACCACCAAGGCTATATAATTGCTCAGCCTTTTTTAAAGTATTAAGGTCGGAGTAAAAAAAGTCAATGGTTTTACCTTTTAAGTCTGAGAAATGTTTTGATAATTTAGGTATAGCATTTTTATAGCTATAAGCTGTATTCTCTGTTTTATTATCATTTACAATGAGCCAATTCTCAAATTCTTCTTTCATAATTGCTTTTATCTAAATAAAACTCTCATTACAAACAGTTTTAGCGGAGTATTAACCCATTTATTAAAAATTAAAAACTAAATTATTATAATTATAACCTTCAGCCCACATCATTGATTCTTCAATATTGTCTTCCCAAATAGGGTCTGAAATTAGATTTCTAGCGACATTTTTAAGTTTTATTACGAAATCAATTTCTATAAAACTTTTATCTTCATCATTGTAGTCAGTACCAATATTATTTATTAGAGAATAAATTATATCAAATTTTTCTATTTCTTTAATATCAAGAAAATAGACAAGTTCCATTAAAAAGGAAATGAAAAGTTCATAGGTTGGACAATAGGATTTAATATCACTCCTATCAATTATTATATATGAGTATTTTGATGAATTCGTAATTAAGTCGTCATTAGACTCCGATTTTTCTTTTAAATCAATATCATTATCAATTAGATTACAATAAAAAGCTTTTAATAAATCTTTATAAATGAACTCTGAATATTCCTTTGATTTTACTTCGATAATTGAGTCATATTGATATGAACGAATATTTTTATAATATACTGAAGGCGTAATTATATTAAAGCCTGAATTATTCATTTTTCATTTATTTTAAATTATAATTACACATTTTTTAATTGTATGGATTTACTTTCAACATCAAATGTGTAATTAATTATAGCTTCGTTTAATATTAGCTGAACAGCTTCCTCTATAACCTCAAAAGGCACTACAAACCACTCTCTTGGGTTTATTCTTTGCCCTTGAACATTAGTGAACTCTATATCTAAACAAGCACTTGCAAAGAATCTATGCAAGAGAATTTCTAATTTATCTGCATTTCTATTGTAAACTTTATAAGTAGCTACTTTTTGAACTTCTGAGAAAAAGTAGGTGGCTTCATTTTTTGCATTTTTTATTCTATCATCTACAGAAGCACTAGAGAATCCTATTTTGTATAAATCTTTTATTTTTGAAATTTCTGAATGAGTAGATTTTGATTTCAAAATATAAATCCATCCAGTTTGAACATCTTCTTCTTTTACTAATCCGGTATTTAAAAATAATTCATTTTCACTATTCTCAATAGTATTGGTTACCAACTTTCCACTTTTTTGTATTTGCTTGCCTAAAGACCTATAAAGCATATTGCTATATGTGCCATTTTCAAAAATCGTCTTTGTTCTGCCTTCAATTCGTACTCTATTCCCAGAGTTTTGTTCCCACTCTGTTCTTTCTAAATCTGCTGATTCCAAATAAAGAAGAATACCATCCATTACATAATAATTGCCCACAATTAGGTTTTTTTCAATGTTTTTAAATGGTTTAATCTTTCTTTTTCCTTCTTTAATCTCCTTATGTACCTTTTGGAACATAACTTCATAAAGTTTAAAGTCCTTTTCTTTTAGCGGTGTTCTTTGAGCTACAAAATCTGTTTCTGCTCTTTTTTCTTGAGAAGGTGTATGCTTATATTTAAAAATAGAAAGGTCGTCATCTGTATCCAATAAGCCTAAATCATCATCATTTAATATTTCATCTAAACTTGGCTTCTCGATTCCTACATAACCCAACAAATTATGTCTATCAAAGGGTTTCACTATTTTTTTCTTTACCTCGTCTTGTCTAAAATTTTTAAGTTTAGCCAATAACCCATATTCAGACATAGTTGAGGTGCTAGGCTCTCTTTGGTTTTTGTCAAAAAAAGCATTTATCTCTTCAAATGAATCAATAAGCCTATCCTCTTCAGATTTCACATTTGAAGTTTTGGCTTTTGAATCTAGCAATCCAAATTCATCATCATTAAAGATGTCATCTATTGTTGGCTTCTTCTTACTCATTCATCATTTTTTGACGCTTCAATTCTCTTAAAAATATTATGGCTTCCGCCATTCTTTTTTCTTTATAATCAAAAGCCTGAAGGTTTGGCTGTTCACCTGTTTTTGCTATAAACTCTTTTATTTTTGGCCATAATAAAATAGCCTCTTCCTCTGTCATTTCAATTTTAATGGACTGGATATGGTCATCAATCAATCTCAAGGTTTGAGCAGTAACAGATTTGGATAATATTTCAAAAGCTTTTTGAAAAGGATTTACTGCATCTATTAGGTCAATATGGATATCGTCTATATTAATAAAGCTATTTGCAGTTCTTATAAATTTTTTACCTCCTTGTTCCTCAATTGTACTATTTTTAATAACAGAATCAACTACTACGTGTTGTCTTACAGCTTCAATATCATCTTCATCTAAATCTGGATAAACCTCCCTTATTATTTTTGGTATGAGAACTGTATTAATAGTCTCTGGGTCTAAATTCCCAGGCATTGCTTTTAGCATTTGGTCATCTTGCAGTATTCTAGCCTTTAGGTCATTTAGGTCAGTTTCAATAATATCTTTAGCCCTTTTAGAAGTTGGTAGCTTAAACCCTCTAATCCTAATGGTATTTTCGTCATCCTCATTTTCATCTTCATCATCCATTTTTAGTTTAAAATTAAAGTTGGGAGCCAAAACCTGCTCCATCAATAAAGAAGCTGTAATAGCTTTTAGCATATTATTCACAGCTACCTTTACATCATCACTTTCTGCCTCTGGTTCAGCTACTAAATTGGTAAATTGGGCGTGGGTTTTATTGTTGCTGTCTCTTGTTGCCCTACCAATAATTTGTATAATTTCAGTTAGTGAACCTCTATAACCAATAGTTAAAGCGTGTTCACAATATGGCCAGTCAAAACCTTCTTTTGCCATACCTAAAGCAATTATAATATCAATGTCCTCTGGAGAGTTAATTTCCCTTAAATAACTCGCTATTTTCTCTCTGGATTTTGGGTCATCGTTTACTAAATCTGCTACTTTAAGTATCTTATTAGCTTTTTTACTTTTTATATATAAAACACCAGTTTTTTCATCTTGATATTCAATTGTTCCAATAGCATCAATAATATGTCCAACCTCTTCATACTTTTCTTTTGAAGATTCTGCTGAATTTACACTAGGTATATGGATTATTGTTTTTTTATCAAGGTCTAGAATTTCTTCCAAGGCAGACATATCTTTATCAAATGGTTTTTTAAAATATCTGCCTGTATAAAAATGATAACCAATACCTAAAGATTTTAAAAATTCATAACCATTGAGCTGTTGATAATAATTGTAGGTTATTTTGGTGAATTTCGCTTCATCTTCTGGCATTAATACTGGAATATTATCACCTCTAAAATAAGAGCCTGTCATAGCAATAATATGTGCATTCGACTTAGCCATAATACTTTTCAAAACCTCTCCCAATCTATTATCCAATTCAGCAGAAACGTGATGAAATTCATCTATAGCTATTAAAGTATTATCCAACTTCTTTTCATCCAATCCTTGAAAAGCAAAACGTAAAGTAGCGTGAGTACATATTAAAATCTTCTCATCAGAGTCTAAAAACTCTAAAAATGCAGTTACCTTACTTTTTTCTGGTCCAGGGGTACATAGATTATATCTTGGATTGGGATTCCAATCTGCATAAAAGCCATATTTTTTTAACTCTGTAGTGCCAAAGGAAGCACCAATAGCCTTTTCTGGAACAGCTACAATTACTTTTTTAATGCCTTGTTTGTTTAGTTTTTCTAAAGCAATAAACATTAAGGCTCTGGATTTACCAGAAGCTGGGGGAGCTTTGATTAATAAATACTGAGCTGTATTGGCAGCAAATGCTTTTTCCTGCATTTCACGCATACCTAAAGCATTTGTTTTTTTGCTTTTTCCTGTTTGTTGGTATTGTACATTTACTAAATCTGGCATAATTAATCTTTAAATTCCTTTACTAATTCCAATTCTATAATACAAGTATAAATTTCTCCATCTTCAACCCATTTACCTATTAAAATTGCTTGAGATTTATTATTATAAAGAGTCATATTTACCGAACCTTTAAAAACTTTATCATCTAAATATTTAAAAGAACCAGCAAAAGAAATTCCATCACTTGTCTTTAATTTTATTTCACTATCGGGATAATCATTTGGGTTTGTATGGTCAATCTTAAATATTCCATCCTTTAGAATTGCTCTTCTAATATTTGCCTTTGACACTCCCTCAGCATCTTCTTGTTTGTAATATCCACTTATCCAAAAGATTTCTCCAATATATCTTTTCATCTATCTTGTATAAATTAATTTATAATAATTGGGTTTGGTTTTAGGTAATTTAGTAACTATATTTTTTAAATCATTTTGCAAATACAAATAGTCATAATAAAAATCTTCAATTCCATATTTTAGATGTTCTTCAGTTAGTATAGTATCCAATGTAACATTTGGAAATTCTTTTTGTAACTGAGCTAAATAGTATTCTTTTTCATATCTAAGCTCCTTTGCAAATTTTCTCAATGTTATGTCACTTTTTAGAAAAACTCTTTTTAATTTTAATAAATGATAATGTGAGTCTGGATGCTTTTTTATTTTAGTTAACCCTTTTTTTGGCTTTATTTGTTCAAGAATTTTAGCTTGATAATTTTTATTTTTCCAATTGGAAATTGATAATTTTATTTTTTTTTCAAAAGCCTTTTTTTTCTGAACATTGTTTTTTCCTTTTTTCTTCTTTACCCCCTGTTTAATAAGTTTTTTGGAATGGCTTTTATCTGATTTTGATACATTGAAATCTAAAACATTTATAATATTTTTTGGCCCATTATAGATATCTTCTACAAAGTGATTTTCAAGCTTTTTAAATAAAAAAAGTAATTTATTTTTATCCTTTAAATTATATTTTAAACAGTATTGGAGCTTAAATTCATCAAATTGTAATTTTGTAATCTTAGGTTGATTTAAAAAATTTTCTATATCGTCTTGAAAACCAAAGTCCATTTTTTATATTTTTTTTCTCTTTCTTGTTTTCTTCTGTTTGGCAAATAGCGTGTCTTTTTTTGTCATTTCCTCATAGAGTTTAAAAAGATATTCTAGCCTCTCTGTATCACTCGTAAATTCCTGTAATCTGTAACATTTTTCAATTGCCTCATCTAAATTTTGATGGGCTTGTTTTAAACCTTTAGGCATAGTGTCTGGATTATATAACCAAGCCATAGTCTTACCCGTGTGTTTAGCTCTTTCATCTAAAATATCAAAAACATATTGATTAAGTAATTCTTTCTGTTTTTTTGTAATTTCAGGAAAAGGAAATGTGTTATAACAAATGTTTTTGGAATATCTATAACGTGATTCTAATTTACCACCAACTGCTTTAACCCAAACCATATGCATTCTTGAGTTAATAATTGAAAACATAAATGGCTCGGCATCATATATTACCTGAGCAGAATTAGAAACAATAGTCTCATTTCCTAAATATCCACAAGGAATGTATTCTCTTCTTTCAGATGATACACTAGGAATAATTAATTGATTTTCTTTAGCTACATTCCTATCTCTAAATTGATGGGCTCTGTTTGCCAATTCATTTGTTCCTTTATCTTTACTTTTAAGTCTATGTTTTTGTGAAATTTTTATTCTTTCAGCTATTGAATCAATTTTAATTGCTTTATTTAAATCCTTATTCTCAATCCATAAACAATATCGTTTGTCGCCTCTGATGAATTCTGAAGAGCCTAAAAGGATTTTTATGAATTTTTCAGCTTCAGGGTTTTTAGTAATTATTTTTTTTCTCTCTTCTTCTGTTAAGATTAATCCCCCACCATCATTTGGCATGTTTCCAAATTTCATTTCAGGAAAATCAGAAATAGGCGTATTTCTACCATCTACAATAATATTAGAAGAATCCATTAAGTATGGATTGATATTTTTTACTAATTTTTTTAAATTAGCTTGATAAAGATATTTAGGAGCAGTTGAGAGATTTCTAAGTCCAAGGATTATTACAGTAACTCCTGCATTTCCTTTAGCGTTATTAGTCCATTTAAAAGATTGATGAGCAAAACTTATTTCAATATTCTTTGATAAAATATACGGCCATATTAATGGTACTTGTTGTCCTTGACATATTGAGTTTGTAGTTACAAAGGCACATTCTGCATTAAAACCCAATATATAATTTGCTCCTTTATAAATCCAGCAATTGATGTAATCTAAATCTCTATACTTTTTTAATTTATGGAACACAAAATCCATATCACTTTTCTGTTCAGAATCTTGTACTCTTGCCCCCTGATAGGGAGGGTTTCCTATTATATAAACCTCATCAGCTAAATCTATTGGACATACCTCTTCCCAATTTTTTCTAAGAGCATTTCCTTGAATAATTTTCCCTGCTTGTTTTAAAGGTAGTATTGGTTCAGATTTACCATAATCAAATAGTTGTTCTTCAAATATCCTGTTCATTTGGTGTTCTGCCAACCATAGCGCCAATATTGCCATTTCGTGAGCAAAATCATCTAACTCAATGCCATAAAATTGGGATAAACGCATCTGTGTAAATACAATTTCAGGATTTGGGGTTAATTCAAGTATTTTCTTTAAAATTTTTATTTCTAAAACCCTTATTTCCTTATAAGTTATAATTAAGAAGTTACCACTACCACAGGCAGGGTCAAAAAATTTAATTTTTGATATTCTATTAATAAGCCTTCTTAATTCAGTGACATTATTTTCGTTTTTCTCAAATTCTGCATAAAATTCATCCAAAAATAAAGGCTTGATAAGCTTGAGAATATTAGGAACAGATGTATAGTGCATTCCTAAATCACTACGATAGTCATCTCTAACCACAGCCTGAATCATAGAACCAAAAATATCTGGATTAATGTCTTTCCAGTCTAAATCTCCTAGCTCTATTAATACTTTTCTCGCCTTAAATGAAAATATGGGGGATTCAATATTGTCTTTAAACAAACCTCCATTGACATAAGGGAATTTTACCAAGTATTCTGGGAATCCAGTTGTCTTTTTGCTGTTTAGCCTCTTAAATAAAAGGTTTAAAAAAGCGTGAGTGTCTTTACCATTTGAATTGGTGTGTTGGGCTAAGGTATTGGTGAAAATGCTTTCTTCCTCAAAGATTTCTGTGTCTTCAGCAAAATAGCAAAATAATAATCTAGATAAGAATATGTTGAGGTTATGAATACTCTCCTTTGATTTATAAATTTCAGGATTTTCCTCTCTTAAAAAGTCATAAAGCAAAGCCATTTTATAGGCAGCATCTCTATCAGCTTTATTGTCATTACTTGAGTTGTAAACTTCACTGCCAGCAAGAGGTAAAAAGAAATCAAAGTGATTTGCTAATTCTTTTAATTTAATATCTAAACTTCTACCAGTTTTTAAGTCTTTAGCTACAAGTTGTTTATAATCTGTAAGTATTGCAAATCTTGGTTTGTGCTTTAATATTCTATCATCTTTAGCAGTATTGTCAATAGAACTTAAAAGTTTTTCAGCGACCTCAGTTTTAAAAAATATTTTCTTCTTATAAAGGACCTCACCATCAATTTTAGATAAATTAAAATCTCCTTTTTTTAATCTTGTAGTTACAGATTTTGAAGTGCCGTATGCAATCAATAAATCATATATAAAATCTTCTTTGGAAAAATTGTTGAGAAGGGTTTCAACATTATTCTGTATTTCTTTTGAGTTCATAAATTGCCTTTCTTCAAAAATGGTTAGTTCAGCCAATAACTTTTAATAATTTCTAAATTTAACTATATACTTTGACCAAAAAAATTTAGTGAAAAAAAATTTTGGTCTTTTCTGTGAATGTTAAGTACCCTGCTCAAAACCCCCACTCAGTTCTGGAAAGGAAACTCCCCCCTACCACTTTTCAAATAAAAGTTTTTTCTGGCAGTCTATATTATTTCAAGTTGATAGCTGAGGTAATTTGTTGCGTGTAAAAAACAAAACAGGGAGCATTTATTCACACTCAAAAATCAAAAACAATGGTAAGAATTATTAATTACAAAGAAAGAGAAAAGGAAGATGGCACTTCATTCTTCGTTTTGGAACTGCAAGGAGGAATTGAAATGGTATTAAGCAAAGTTACTGGCAACTTCTATGCAACTGCAAAAAGGGCATTTATACCTTCAACCTTTGATGAACAGACCTGCAATGGGCTAATTGGCACAGAAATGCCGGGAAGTATCATTAAAGAGGAATGTGAGCCTTTTGAATATGTTGTCAAGGAAACTGGTGAGGAAATTACACTTTCCCACAGATGGGTTTATACAACAGATGATGCTGTAAAGCCAAAGCAGGAACAAAAAGTTACCGCTTCATCTAATGTGTTCTCCCAAAATGGCATATTAGAGCCAGCAGAATAAAATAACCATAGCCTAGTCTATTTAGATAGATTGGGCTGTGTTTTAGAATTTTATAAAGACCCTTACTTTATTATTCTTAATTAAACTGACCTTCAAAAAAAAAAATATGGTTACAAGTAGCCTAGCTTATAATAATTGAAGCTAATTAGGCATATGGAGATATATTAATAAACCTGAAGGTAAGAGTAAGTAGAAATGTCAAACATCTAAATTTGAAATAATGAAAATATCAGAAATAAGTGTTTCATATTCAAGTAATAACAATAATAAATTAAAAATAAATAATAGTCGGCATTCTTATGATATATTAAGAGCCTGTTGGAGTGATTCTACCATAGAATTACAAGAGGAATTTAAGATTTTGATGCTTAATAGATGTAATCAGATTTTAGGTATTTATCCCCTTTCTAAAGGTGGAGTTTCATCCACTATTGTAGATGCTAAATTGATATTTAGTGTTGCTTTAAAATGCAATGCATCAAGTATCATTTTAGCCCATAACCATCCAAGTGGAAATTTGAACCCAAGTGAAGTAGATAAAAAGATTACCCAGAAGTTAAAAAGGGCAGGACAGTACTTAGATATTGAGCTTCTAGACCACATTATCTTAACAAAGGATGATTTTTATAGTTTTTCAGATAATGGATTGATAAAATAGTCCTCTTTTTTCCATTTATATATATAGTGAATTGGAAAAAAAGGGACTTTTGTCTTTTGTTTAATTGTGAAGGGAAGAGAATACAGCTTTTTAAGCCTAAAATTGTATGAGTGTAAATCTTATAGATTAGTATTAATAGCGAAATTTTATATTTCTTCAAGGTTTACTAAATCACACAGACTAACACCAAGATTATCTGCAATTCTTTTTAAGGTATATAAAGTAGGATTAGTTCCACCAGCTTCAAGACGACTTAAATTTGATTTTTCAACATTACATTTAGCAGCAAGGTCTTGTTGAGGAATATTTCTTTCTTCTCTTAACTTTTTTACTCTCTTTCCAATTGCTTGCTGAAGTTGCTCTTTATCATCCATTTTAAAACACCCATTTTCTAGTTACCAAATATGATAATTAGGTTTAGCCATTTGGTTATCAAAAATGATAAAATAAGTATGTTTGTTACTCACTCAATAAAATGGTAGAATGAAAAATATTAAAAATAAATTCCTTAAAGTTTCAGCATTTGTTCAGGAGCTTGGTAGAGAGGTAGATTTTGTCGTTTCTAAGCTTTTTAAAAATATTGGTATTCTCATCATCAGTATCTGTTTATTATTGTTGTGTTTATTATGGTATATCGCCTTTATATTTGAAAAGGAGAGTTTATTCTTCCTTTTGGTATTTTTTTTAATTGTCATTTTGGTTAATAACATCATTCATCATCAATTACCCGCGAATAGTAAATTTAGATTAGTTATAAGATTTTTAACCATTCTGGGAATTTTAATATTTATTGGCTTTATTATGATTGGTGTAGGCTGGGAAGTTTTTGGTTATCTTAAAGGAATATATAATTGGGTAGTAAATTTATTTAGTTAAGGCCATAAAGTATGAATGAAATTTTTGAAGAATTAGAAAATTTGTCAGATAACGGTATCTATAAAAAAGATAAAATTGAATGGTGGCTACTTAAATTTGAAGAAGAATATAATAATCAATTTAATTTATTAGAAGCTGAGAAAATAAATTTCACTCATCCACGAAATCTAAGTAAATATAAAGAAGAAGCACAATTTTTAGATACCTATGAAATGCTACTTAAAGTTGCAGATTTTTACAGAAATGAAATTTATTTTAAAGAGCAAGTTGAATTGTATCATTCCATAGAAGATAGTAAAGTACAGTTAGAATCTTGGCTGGAAAGAAATAAATTAGTTGAAGGTAAGAGATACAAAGAGTTTGTTTCTTTGTTTCAAAATACTACAAAATTATCTGGGTATGAATTGGTAATTCGCTATCCACTTTCTTTACCTCTAAGCATCACATTGGAGGAAGCAGATTTTAAATATACGCTTCAATTATTAAAAATCTTGGAAAGGTCAAGCAAGGTTCAAATCATTGGAACAGTAAATAAAATTAATGATATGGAGGTTTTTGAGAAAAAGATTACAAAAACTGCTAATGGAGAAAGTTATAGAAGAGCCTTTACAAGACATAATATTATAATTTCTACAGATGACGGCTATGGAAATGAACTGCTAATTAAATTTATGGATGATAGAACTCATCTTTTAAATAGCCTTAAAAAAGGTCACAAAATAAAAGTATATGCTGACTTAACAGGAGGGAAAAATGAATCTGAAAAATTGGGATATTCTTTGAGCCTTTTAGGTTGGGATATTGAAATTTTAAAATAAACTAATAATGGAAATAACAGGAAAAATAAAAGTGTTGAATGACACTCAGAATATAGGGGATAAAGGCTTTAGAAAGCGTGAAGTAGTTATTACAACAGAAGAACAGTTTCCTCAGCATATCCTTATAGAATTCACTCAAGACAAATGTGATTTACTAAATAAATATGCTATTGGTCAGGATGTGAAAATTAGCGTCAATTTTAGAGGCAGGGAATGGATAAATCCTGAAGGTATGGCTAAATACTTTAATTCTATTCAAGGCTGGAGAATTGAACCGTTAAATATTCAACAGCCAATAGTGGATAACTCTACAGAAATAGAACCAGTAAGTTTTTTGGATGAACCAGATAATGATTTGCCATTTTAATTGAGTTATGTGTAAATCATTATTAAAAGAATTGCGCTTTGAAATTGGAGAGCAATATGAGTTAAATGAATTCAATTTAAAAAGTATAAAATCAACTTTTAGTAATGGTTTGGAATATGATAACTACGAGTACATAAAAGATGATTTTAAAGCTTTCTGTGGATTTGAATTCTCAAATAATATAATTCTTCAATATAATGGAGATATACTCTGTAGCGTTATTTATGAATTTGAGATAATTCATTTTGAAGAACTATCTATAATCGTCTCCCAAAATTATTTTGAAGATATAATTATAGAAGTATTAAAGAAGGATAACAATTATTGTCAAATGATTGTAAAGAGTAATAAGTAAGCATTTCAATTAGAATCTTTAATAGCTTAAAAAGCTTGAAGGTAAGAGCAAAATTTTATATAAAAGGAAGCTTTTAAGGAGGTGCAAAAATATATGTCTAACAGGAATGCCTGTAGAATATAGGGTTTAATAAAGAATAAGATTTCTCGTCCAGACCGCAACAAGATGTTGTGTTGAGTCACTTAAAGTGGCTTGTGGTTTAGAAATAGACCGATGAGAAGCTTATCCATATGGATGGGCTTTTTTTGTTTTATCCCTAAAATAAGTGTCTCTCCACCTTTAGTTCATTTTAAATTCTCACCAAAATGTGTCGCTATAGGTATAATACAATTATTTCTTATACGCAGATTAATATTAAATTAGTCTAACAATAGTTCTGTTTATATAAATTTATTGGTTGTTTTGTGGGTTAATCATTTAGTATGTTTGAAAAATACGTATCATATCTTCAATTTTTTAACAACTAACCAATGCTTTATTTTATAAAAAATATATTATATACACTTGTTTTTTTTAGTGCAGCACTGCTTAATTCCTGTAAAGATGAAGAAACGTCTCAAAATAATGATAATGGCACCTTTGTAGCTTCTGTCAAATGCCAATCAGTGGATTTTTCATCTTACACCAGCGCATACCTTGGGGACGCTAATGGTATAGATGCAAAATTCTTAAGTGTAGAATCTTCTGACAATGCCCACAGCGTAGATATAATACTTATAGATATTAACGGACCAGGAACATACGATATTGGGATTCCAGATGGAACCTCTGCCTATTATGATTATGTGCCTGGGGGAAATGGACAGGTAACTTCATACGTTACGAACTGATAATGGGGGAGAAATCATTATGACTAGTTATGATGGAACCAAAATCAAGGGTACTTTTAATTTTTCCGCAGTTAATATAAGTAATCAACAGGATGTTATTTCTGTTACAAATGGAACTTTTGAATTAATTATTTCTGATTAGTTTATATCAGCGATATTTGAAAGACAACATTAAAGACGAATAATCCTTGAGCTTGTATATTTTAATTAATTTTCATTAAAAGACGTAATTTTTTTAACTTAGGATTATTTTATAAGTTCTAAATAATATGCAATCATCAGATCCTATATTAATCAAAATGGGCCAATATGTGTCGGATTGGAAATCTGCCAAGGATTCCCGATACGTATTTTTAAGCTGTTATCATTTAATGAGCACTAATATGGTTTCAGCAATTAATAACAAAGAATTTCACGATCCGGTTTGGGTAGATAAATTACTTAGACACTTTGCAGATTATTATTTTGAAGGCTTAACGTGTTATGATTGTGGAGACTTAACCC
>Ga0209344_10001501_pt1 | contig 29968 bp, 29 predicted proteins | sample Cruoilmetagenom6_FD_187293 | JGI IMG/M metagenome (GOLD analysis project Ga0209344, IMG submission 187293) | Oil polluted marine microbial communities from Coal Oil Point, Santa Barbara, California, USA - Santa Barbara Oil Seep Sample 6 (SPAdes)... | ecosystem: Environmental > Aquatic > Marine... | reverse complement strand
GCTCTTATCGCTCGCGATCGGGGCCACCACTTATAAGCTCCCTTTCGGGCATCGCGGTGCGAACCATCCGGTCCACGATCTCGAGCACAACCGCATCCAGATCACCAGCCAGAACCACGGCTTTGCGGTGGATGAAGCCTCGATCCTCAAAGTCGGGGGGATCATCACCCATGTTCATCTCAATGATGGGACCGTCGCGGGGTTCAGGCACGCGACCCGTCCGGTCGCGAGCGTACAATTTCACCCAGAATCTTCCCCCGGCCCGCACGACGCCTCGGCCTTCTTCTCGGATTTCCGAAATCGTATAAAAACATGCGAGATTCGGTGTTAAGGCACCCGTTCGGGTTATCAGACCGATCGGCAGAATGAAATCTCCCACGCAATCACGGTTTTTCCGAGCTCTGAAATGGAAAATCTCAGCAGATTCCGCCAATATGGGCTTGCATGAGATCGGGGATGCGGTATATTCGTATATGATCCGTAGTGATACGGTATGCGCCGATCCGATCGGCAAAGGCTCTCCGTGGGGGAGAGTGCCGCAAGGCTTTGCATTTGATCTCACTGATTCTTCCCAGAATCAAATCAGATGTGAATCCTCAGGGGAGAGAGAACCTTGACGCGGTACAGATTTATGTTCGATGGCTTTGTGAGTATCTACTCATTAAGTCTCATTTTGTTCGTTTCTTGATGCCTCTTCATGGCATCAATAGTCGAGTTGTGGTTTTTTAACTGTTCAGTCTAACAAAAAAGAGGAGCTTTTCCATGAAGAAGAGTGCACTAAGTATTGTCGTTGCAGCTGGTATCGCCAGCTCAGCAATGGCAAACGAAACCAACGAAGCATTCGAGAACACCCGTATCGGGCGGCTCGTACCAATGTCACAGGTTGGCTCAGTCAAGCATGTTTACTTTAACGTCGGCACCGGCGAGCGCATCGTCACCGCCATGGCAGACGGCCAGACCGCTGCTGCGGACACCGGCGAGAGCGAACTCATCTGGGACAACGATCTCCTGACTCACCAGTGTGAAGGCATCAACGGCTTCACCGGTATCTCAGCAATCGGTCTCGGCGACGATATCGACGGCACCGATCCTTGGGATGTTGCTGGTACATGGCAGTCAATGGGCGACATCGCCTCAGACACCGTCGTGGACTGTATCGGGTTCAACTACTGGTCATCAATGGCCGACACCGACCTCGACTCTGACGGCAACGCAGACGGTATCCCAGGCTTCGGTATCGTCCTTGACTGGTGGGACTCAGACAACGGCACCGGGACAAGCGTCTCGACCCGCGTCCCCCTGATCCAGCTCACCTTTGGTACACTCCAGGGCGGCTTGGACCTCGCTGAAGGCTTCTTCGCAGGCTACCTCTTCACCGTGGACCTCACCGCTGAAAACCTCGGCGTTGACCTCACCATGGAAATCGGTGACTCCGACGGCGACCCACAGACCGCAGCAGTTGCCAACTCCATCGCTGACCCAGGTTTCCGCGATTACCCAATCGGTGAACTCGGTCATGACTACGACCTCGACGGCAACGACGACGCGGATATCGATGGTGACGGTCTCTTCGACTGGGCCATGGGCACACGCTTCATCCAGCCAGGCACCTTCGACTTCGATGATGACGGCGTCCTCGACGGCGATGTGGCTTCACAGGGTGACACCGCAATCGGTATGGGCAAGCCAGCTGGCTACACCCTCGTCGATGACGGCACCGGCGTCTGGGACTGGGATATCGACCTCGGCGCTCCTGCAGTCGCCACCGGTACCCGCGCGTTCTCTAGCGTGTTCCTCCCACCAGATCCAGTCACTGGCGACATCATCCACTCCGGATTTGTCTTCAACTTCGCTGGCTTTGTTGATGGCGTCCCCCTGACTGGCAGCTGTGACGCTGGCGCATTCGTGCCCGCAGCCGCAATCTCCAAGAGCCTTTACACCCCAGGCGGCCCAACTCCATGTCCTGGCGACATCAACGATGACGGCCTCGTCGACTTCTTCGATGTGTCGGACTTCCTTGATGCCTTCGGCCTGGGCGAAGACTACAACGGCGACGGGGTCACCGACTTCTTCGATGTGTCAGACTTCCTCGATGATTTCGCACTGGGCTGCCCAGGCTAAACCAAAGTGATTGACTTGACGATCTGAAATGATCGACAATACAAAATGAAAACCGCCCGGAGCCTCGGCTTCGGGCGGTTTCTTTTTTGCCATAAACCGACGCACTCACCCAACCCGAAACGGTTCAACGCAACACCATCCGACCGCGATCAAACGCACCCATCTCGGCTCGCCCACAACATGCTGACACAGCAAGATAACAGTGATAGTTACGAGACCAGACGGCCCAGCCCCGCTGGGTCGATCAGACCCGCACCCGCAGCCAGCCGCCCTGATAGAACCGACCCGTGAACAGCACACCCCGGAGCACCATCTCCGAGCACAACGCTATCCAAAGGGCCGTCAAGCCAGGGGTGAGCCCAAACCAAGCCTCCATCAGCCTCGGGTTCACGATCATGCCGCCGCCGAGAAATCCCGGTATCGGGATATCAACACCTGAAACAATGTACGCCATGGGCAGGCGGAGCACATAGGTCGAGAACCAGGTCAGCCCCATCACGGCCTTCACATCACCCGCCCCGCGCATCGCCGAGCGGAACACGATCCCGATCGCGAACGGGACCTGGATGATCCCACAGATGACCAGCAGCGGGGGGACCATCTCCATATGGGCCGGCTGGGTCGAGAGTGCTTCCGTGATCGGGCGTGCAAACACAATAAACAGCACCCCCAACGCCCCCATGATGACCGTCGCGATCAGGGTGCACCGGAACACCGCCTGCTTGGCCAGATCAGGCCTCCCCATGCCCAGGTACTGCCCCGCGAGGGTAGCCGCCGCGATCCCCATCCCGAACCCGGGCATGAAGCTAAACGCCTCGATCCGGATCGCGATGATGTGGGCCCCGAGCATCCCATCCGTCTCCATCTGGCTCGCCAAAAGCCCAACGAATGTGATGATAAAGAAGTTCCCGATCCACATCCCGAAGGTCTCGAAGAAGTTGGGCACACCAAGCCGGACCAGGCGCCACGCCATCAGCGAGTGGATCTTCATCCGCCGGAGCTTGAGCCTGATCGACCACCGCCCCGACATCGCCATCGAGAGGATGATCACAGCCCCCACAGTGTCGCCAACAACCGTCCCGATGGCGATCCCCTTCACACCCCAATCGAGCCCCAGCGGGCTTGTGAGCCCGCCCACGGTGACGCCCGAGAGCAGCCAACTCACGATGATGTTCACAATATTGCGTGCGATCATCGCCAGCAACGGCGACATCGAGTCCCCCGCCCCCCGAGAGCACGCGATGAGCGCAAAGAGCACCGACGCCATGGGCACGCCCATCGCGATGATCTTCATGTAGTCATCAAAGAACACCGCCGCCTCATCCGTCATATTGAGCAGCACAACAATCGGATGCGAGAGGAAGAAAATCAAAATCCCGATGATCACCCCAGAACCCAGCGCCAGCGTCAACGCCTGCCCGAGCACCACATTAGCCGTCCCGATGCGCCCCTTGCCCACCGAACGCGAGATCAACGCCGTCGCCCCAACCCCGATCGCCATGATAACCAGCCCAATGAGCCACATAATGTAGCTCGCCCCGCCGATCGCGTCCGTCGCGGCTTCGCCGTTGACGAGCGACGCCGAGAGCTTGGTATCTACGATTCCCACGAGTGAGTTGAGGAACGATTCGAGCACGACCGGCCACGAGAGCACGAAGATCGCCGCCCCCATCGTCAGCCCCTTGAGCCTGCCCGTGCGAAAACGCCCATCATCCGAAAGATCGACCGACGCAACCGACTCGGCCGTTGGCTGCGCAAACGACGGCCCACCAACGAGTTCCTCGGGTTCGCAATCGTGGATCGGCAGGTGCACTTCCGCCGGATCGAAGTCGTCCTCGGGCAGCGGGGGGGTTGGATCGCCGTCAGGTTGTCGTGGGGGGGTGCTCATGCGTTGGCCATGCTCGTGGAGTTCACAGAATCACAACTTTATGCCCCACGAACTCTCGGGCGTTGCACATTCTGCGCGAGAACCCGAATTCTGTTCAAATTTGACTTTCACATGGAACCGATCGGCCAATATGAAGGAATATAAGACTGATAGATTTATTTCTTTCGATCAGTTCTACGCATGATTCAAAGTGCGTTCTGACCGATTCACTCTCGCAGCCGACAACTCAAGTGCCACCCAGATAAAGTGTCACTAATCGGCAACCTCGTCAACGATTGACGACCAACTCAACAGGAGATTGTTATGAAGAAGAGCACGATGCTTATCGTTCTGGCCGCCGGTGCAGCATGCGCGGCCAACGCAGCACAAGACACCATGGAGCACGCCGATGCACGCTCCATCCCGACATCACAGATCGGGTCACTCAACCATGTCTACTACAACATCGCCACCGGCGAAACCATCATCTCCAATGTCGAGCATGGTCAAACCGTGGCCGCCGACACAGGCAGCAGCGAACTCATCTGGTCTGTCAACATGGGCGTCCATCAATGCGAGGGCATCAACGGCCACACCGGGATCTCCGCGATCGGGCTCGGAGACGATCTCGACGGCACCGCTCCTTGGGCAGTGGGAGGCACCTGGGTTTCGCCGGGCGACATCGCCAGCGACACCGTGGTCGACTGCGTTGGTTTTAACTATTGGTCAGCACACCAAGACATCGACCTCGACAGCGACGGCAACGCCGACGGCGTCCCCGGCTTCGGCATCGTCCTCGACTGGTGGGACGCGGACAACGGGTTTAGTTCCAATGTCAGCACCCGTCTACCACTGATCCAACTCACCTTCGGCACGCTCCCGGGCGGACTTGACCTCGAACCCGATGTGTTCGCCGGCTATCAGTTCACGGTGGACCTCACCGCTGAAAATTTGGGCGAATCGCTCGTCATGGAAATCGGCGACTCCGACGGCGATACACAGGGTGCTGCCGTATCCAACGGGAACAACGGCGACTACCCAATCGGCGAACTCGGCCACGACTTCGACCTCGACGGCAATGACGACGCCGACATCGATGGCGACGGGCTCTTCGACTGGACCCGAGGCATCCGATTCATCCAGCCAGGCACCTTCGACTTCGATGGTGACGGTATCATCGATGGCGATATCGCCGCTCAGGCCGACACCGCCATCGGTATGGGCAAGCCCGCCGGCCACACCCTCGTTCAAGACGACGAAGGCATCTGGGGATGGGACATCGATTTCGATGCACCCGCAGTCGCCACCGGCGCAGAAGTCTACACCCCAATCATGCTCCCACCGGACCCGATCACCGGGGAAATCATCCATTCCGGGTTCGTAACCAACTTCGCGGGCTTCGATGATGAAGGATTCATCAACCCACCGAGCTGCGCTGAGGGCCTCGGGTTTATCCCAACGGCCACCATCGCCCACTCGCTCTACACCCCGGGCGATGTGGACCCATGCCCCGCCGACCTCGATGGCAGCGGCACGCTCGACTTCTTCGATGTCTCCGAGTTCCTCGATCAGTTCGGGTCCGGCGCTGATTACAACGGCGACGGCGTCACCGACTTCTTCGATGTCTCCGACTTCCTCGACGCATTCGGTATCGGTTGCCCATAACCCGGGAATAGACAAGCAATAGACACCGATAACCGTCGCAAGAAATCAAAAACATGATCGTATATTCATTCCCGAGAACCACGATCTCATGTTAGAATACACCCATAGTGCCCGCGAAAGCAGGCACTATGGATTCGAGCACGGAACCCACTGTTAAAACTGAAGAGGATTAGACCATGAACCAACACATCGCACTCGTTCTCCTTGCCGCCGGCACCGCAAGCGTCGCCCATGCCGCCGATGAACTCCCTGAACAACTCCAGCATGCTGAGCACGCCCAAGGGCGTCTGATCGCTCCGTCGCAGCTCGGCCCTGTCAAGCATGTCTACTACCATGTCGGCACCGGCGAGACCATCATCTCATCGGTCAAGCAAGGCCAGACCGTCGCCGCCGACACCGGCAGCAGCGAGCTCATCTGGTCTGTCAACCTCCTCACCCACCAGTGCGATGGCATCAACGGCTACAGCGGGATCTCCGCGATCGGGCTCGGCGACGACATCGACGGAACCGATCCATGGGATGTGGGGGGCACATGGCAGTCGATGGGCGATATCGCGCCCGACACCGTTGTTGACTGCATCGGCTTCAACTACTGGACCGCGCACGCCGATGTGGACAACGACAACGACGGCAACGGCGACGGCATCCCCGGCTTCGGTGTCGTCCTCGACTGGTGGGATTCTGACAACGGCCTCGGCACAAGCCACTGCACCCGCCTTCCCCTCATCCAGATCACCCTCGGCGGACTCGAAGGCGGGATCGATACAGAACCCGGGTTCTACGCTGGCTTCCTCTATACCGTGGACCTCTCCGCAGATAATCTCGGCGTGGACCTCACCATGGAGATCGGCGACTCCGACGACGATCCACAGGGCGCCGCCGTCTACAACAGTGGCGTCGGCGAACTCGGGAATGATTATGACCTCGACGGCAACGACGACGCCGACATCGACGGCGACGGGCTCTTCGACTGGACCCGAGGCATGCGCTTCATCCAGCCGGGCACCTACGACTTCGACGGCGACGGCATCCTCGACGGCGATATCGCCGACCAAGCCGACACCTCCATCGGCATGGGCAAACCCGCAGGCTACACGCTGGTCCAAGACGACGAAGGCGTCTGGAACTGGGACATCGACCTCGGCGCTCCCGCAGTCGCCACCGGTGTCCGCTCGTACACCAGCGTGTTCCTCCCACCAGATCCCGTCACCGGCGCGATCATCCATTCCGGATTCATCTTCAACTTCGCGGGCTTTGCTGACGGCGTCCCCTTGGTCGCCAGCTGTGACGAGGGCGCATTCGTGCCCGCAGCCGTCATCGCACACGATCTCTACGGGCCAATCGGCTTCATCTGCGAACCGTGGGATTACAACTGCGACGGCCTGACCGATTTCTTCGATGTCTCCGACTTCCTCGATGACTTTGCCAACGGAGCCGACTACAACGGCGACGGCTCATCCGACTTCTTCGACGTCTCCGACTTCCTCGATGACTTCACCCTCGGAGCCCCCTAAACCTATCCACACCACATAATCTCCCTTCGAACGAAGACCCTCGCCAAGCAATCGCTCGCCGAGGGTCTTTTCAATACAGATACTCAACACATAGCAATTTAACAGAAGATACACTCTGATAAGTTCCCGCACGACAAGGACTTATAAAAGTGTGTCAAAAACGCTCATAGTTTGACAGGCTCATTCTTTCTCGCTATTCTGCCGAAGAATGATAAAGGGAGCCGCCTGTATGTAGCAGACGACTCCCGATAGGCCAGCGGCATTAGGCGTGCCCTGACCCGTGGACCCCAGTGCGTATATCACCGGAGCCGTCATGATGGTAGCATTAAATCAACTCGCTTGCATAGATCAAAATCGATCTAGCGGCGATTTTTCTGCGCCTCATACCCCCAGTGCCACTGAGCCCACGAGACCGCATCTCCGGTAGACCGACCCTCGCCGGAGGTGTGGTTTTTCGCTATGTCGATGAGATTTCGGCAGAGGTACTTCGTGGATATTGACACCAAGAGGTTCGGCATCGATCCAGCAGTAGGAGGGGCAGCCATGCTTCTCCAAGCACAGGTCGCCCAGTCGAGCACAAAAGTTGATGAGAACACCGGTGAAGCCCAAACGATGGTCGAGTTGATCTGGCTCGGCGGTTCTCAGTACTACTTCATCCAGCCCAGCGACACACTCGCCCAACAGCCAGTCGGAACCAAGCTCCTGCTGGCCGCCAAGCAGAAGAAGGGCAAGAACGGATTCTACAACGATCGGGACACACCACCGACCGTCGTCCTGATCAATGGGAAGGCGGCATGAAACGAGTAGAAGCAAGGGTGCCAGACTCGATGAGTGCCAACCTAAAACGGCTGGCCAACGACTCAGGCATGACCCTCAATCAATACATGCTTTGCGCTCTCGGCTTGGCCGAAGAGTGCGGACTCCGCTTCTGCACAAAGCACGAGCTGACACCTGAATCATACCAGAAGGTTCAGCCTCTCTTCGAGGACGAAGAAGAGCACGACTCAATGAACAACACGGAAAGGAGCCAACTCAAACAAACAAGCATCTAAACCACAGTCCCTTGATTCAAGAGACGGGATCAAGGGCTTTCTTTATGGATCGTGATAGTACCGAATGTATCACGCGCCCACTCGACGACCTCGGCGCGATAGATCACCAATGCAACATTGGCACCGATGCATAAAACCACGATGAGCAGCTTCAAGAAGTTTTTACGCTTCTGTCTACGGGCATGCTCACGCGCCAACCTTTCGTCAATTCTCGATTTCCCCATACCCAAGTTTAAGGAATATGCCTTATGAAATCAACGCAAACCCAAAGTGACTGGCCGCCACACAACTTTGTGTCGGACTACCCGCATGATTTCACTATTGACGAACTCCGCACCATGATCGAGGACGAAAACGAGCAGCGCCGCAACCAAGTAGAGCAAACACGCCTCATATCCGAGTCTAAGAAGCACACGCCCGGATACTCCAACACGCCGCATCTACCAACTCAACTCGGCCGCTCGAAGGACGCGGGCTCCGGCGTTCACGCCGGAGCCGCGTCCTCGCGGTTTGAACCCAGCCCCCCGACAGTATTACGGGGGGCAAACTCACATGAGCTGACCGATGTATCCATCGACTGGCTCAGGATGAGCGGCCCCCGATCCCAAGTCTGGGAAGCTCTGCGCATGCTCAAAGGCTACTACGGCCCGACCGAGCAAGGCCCCGGCCGCTTCTTCCTCAACACCGGCCAGCACTGGGCAGAAGGCGGCGTGTTCTACGACGAAGACAAGACATTCAACAAACGCCACTGCCTGGTCGAACTCCCCGGCAAGATGATCGCCGAGCTCGAACACCATCAGGTGCGCCAAGTCATGCACAACCTCGCGTCTATGGGCTTCAAGACAGTCCGGTGCGATGTCGCCCTCGACTTCTTTACGCGCCCTGATCTCATCAACACCATCAACCAGTCATGCCTCGACGGTGAACTGTGCCGGTCAAAGACTTTTCAGTACATCGAGCAACGCAACCAAGACGGGCTGACGGGTCACGGCATCAACATCGGCAAGCGCGGCAAGATGGGCTCAGGCCGCTACCTGCGCGTCTACGACAAGGGCCTAGAGACACAAACACAGAATCCCGGAGACTGGATTCGTTGGGAGGTCGAGCTATCCGATGATTGCGCTCAACAGTTCGCCCTGCAGTACATCACACAGGAGAACACCATTGAAACATGCATTAGTCATGCTCTTTGGGTCGTTGAGTTCCGCGAAAAGAATGGCCAGAAAATGCTTTCCCGTCGTCCGCTCGCTCAATGGTTCAAAGAGCTTACGGAGGATGTCAGACCAGAGCGTGTACGAGCAGTTCGTACGAAATCGACCGTCGAATCTTACACCCGGTGGATCCGAACAGCCGTCGTTCCCAAGCTCACCACGATCGCCGCCGCCACCCGATCCACGGTGGGAGGGGTGATGAGTCATCTGACCGGCCAGGTCGATCCACAGCTCGACCATCTCCAATGCCCCAAGGTGCGCACCGTCGCCCTCTCCATGGGCGCTGACGCGCACCAACTTCGTCCCAATGTCCAAAGGGGAAAAGCACGATGCTGATCCTCCTCGGATTTTTCGCTAGCGGTATCGGTGTCGGTATCGCTTTACGCCTCGCGTGTGTATTGCTCGGCTCGACAATGCAGTTTATCAACACGCTCATCAGAGCCATATAGGAGATATCCATATGGATATTCGGAACATCGGGGGCAACATGATTGCCCATCTCAAGACCAAGGCCACGACTGCAGTGATTGCGGGCACCATGGCTGTTGCGACTTTCGGGGCATCCGCCGACGAACTCCCGCCACAACAGCCAGCAGGGGACTCAGCGGCACTTGGTGAAATCTTCATCCCCATCGACTTCACGTCGATTGCAACAGCCGTTGCAACTGCCGGAGCCACCATGATTGGCCTGCTCGCCATCTACCAGATCGGCTTCAAGCTGGTCCGGAAGTTCATCAGCCGCGCCGGTCGAATGGTTTAAAGCCAACAGCGGGGGGGTTGAAAAACCTCTCCCTGTTTTATGATTATGCAACTCTCAGGCGGGGGCACAGGCTCCACCACACCATCAACAGGCGGCTGGACAACCGGCACGGTACAAGAGGTCGTGAACCTTTTACGAGCCGTCAAGCTCAATCAGGATCAGCTCGTGCTCGACTCAGCTGAACTCATCGCAATCAACGCGAAGGGCGTTCTTGCGCTCCATCTCATCGTACTCATACTGGGCATTTATCTTGGATACCTGATCAGCCATTACTTCATCCCATCACCAAGAGAGCTTTTTACATCATGAGAAAATCAGTAGTCACCATATTGATCATCGCATCATACAACGCTCATGCACAAGACTTGTGCGGATTTTCTGACGAGTACGATTCCAGACCCGGAAACCCTCGATTCAATCCGTTGCATCCGCTCTATGATTATGATGGTGACGGAATCGAAAATATCGACGATGACGATATCGACGGCGACGGTCGGCCAAACGGCTGTGATCCAGAGTATTCGCCACCACCCATCACAGAATTTAATGATGATATCTATTTCCCCTGGGAAGATGCGCAAGAGGGCGGATCATTACCACAACCTGATTGCTATGGCATGGGACCCCAATGCGATACTGATGGAGATGGACAACCAAACGGCATCGATCAAGATGACGACAACGACGGCGTAGACGATATCAATGATCGAGATCATCCATCGTACAACCCACTGCATCCATCGTCAGACCCCGACTGTGACGGCGTACCGAATTACCTAGACGATGACGATGATGGTGATGGCTGCAATGATGATGTAGACCCAGTCCCATGTGATCCATCAGTAAGCGGAGAAGATTGCGGAGATCCCGACCCAGACCCCGATCCTGATCCTGACCCAGACCCTGACCCAGACCCCGATCCTGATCCTGATCCCGAGCCACCAACGAACGATCCGATCGAGGACGATCCACCGCCAGACCTACCAGACCCACCCATCATCAACCCGCCAGAGGACGACCCCGAGCCACCAGATCCAGAACCACCCGTACCGCCAAGCCCCGGCGACGATACGCTGTGCTGCATCGCCATCACACAACGCCTCGACATACTCATCCAGTATGCCGAGGATGAATCTGTGCTCAGTCGCAACCGCAACCAGCATCTAGACAACATCACCGATCAACTCGCAGGTCTCTACAACGGCCTGATCGGCGATGATCATTCAGCATTCAACACGCTCAACCGAGCAGTGTATCGAATCGATGCGTATACACAGGGAATCTACAACCTCAACGTCACCGATCTCGAGTACCAACACGATCAGACATGGTACTTGGAGCAAATCTATCGGCAAGGATTCATGGATGATCTAAAACCTGATCCCAACACAACCGACCCAGGCACTTATCAGTTGTCAGACCCATCGCAGGCGATTCAGAGACTCGTCCCGGGCCATATCACCGCATCCAACGAGGCCCAGCAAACCTTCAGACCGCTTGACATGACCGAGTTCACAGACGAACAGGAAGCGCCTGTGTGGACTTTCGATATGAGCTTTGTAGCGCCCTTCAACATCTCCATGCAGCCGATCCAGATCGACTTCCAACCCTTCACAACAGTCCGAACGCTCATCCGTGGAACGCTGCTCGTCCTCGTGTCATTGAACGCCATACTCATCGTGTGGGGGGAGTTGAAGAAGCAATGAATTTCATTTTTGGATGGTTCCAACAGCTTTACGATTTCATCATCTTCGGCCCATGGTCGCTTGTACTTGATTTCATGGACTGGATGATCCAGCTCATCACGGTACGCCTGCCCCAGGCAATCTGGCTCATGATGCCAACAGGGTTAGCTGATTATCTCCAATCATTCGACCTGACACCGCTCCAAGACATCGTCGGCCCAGTGACTTGGTTCTTTCCGATCTGGACAATCATGGTTCTCTATGCAACCGCCTACAGCTTCGCGGCCGCTATCCGTCTCGTTCGATTCATCATCGGATTCCTACCAACCATCGAGGGATAATGGGCAAGCAATCAGGCATCACCAGAATGCAGTACGGCCTCGAAATCATCGAAGGCCTCATGGGTGCGGGTAAATCCTACTACGCCGTACGCCGAATCTGCAAGATCATCGAGGAAGAACGCCGCCCGGTGTTTACCAACCTACCCCTACGCTGGCCGGTTATGCGCAAGTACCTCCGCAACCGTGGGGGGGAAGAACTCGCCTCGCTCATCCACCCACTCAAAGAACAACACTGGCGAAACTTCCTCCAACGCCAGCACATGTACGCCCAGTTCCGCGAGCAGCGTTCAGGACGATCCCCAGGGCAACTTGATATCGACCAGCTCAACGAGCTCGCGGCCGCCACCGGGAAAACACACGACCAACTCAAACGCCAGACCAAGATCCAATCCTCGCAAATGTCCCGATGGTTCCAGCATGTCTACGGCGAGGACACCTTCGAGGGCAAGGAAGCCGACTCCATCCCCCTCGGCTCGCTCATCGTCATCGACGAAGTCCAGCACTGGCACCCGATGCTCCGTCAGTCCAAGGACGAAGTCAGCGAACACCTCCAAGCCTACCTCACGATGTGCCGCCACCATCTCCATTGGATCTGGGTCATCACCCAAGACCGAACGCGCATCAACATCCTGTTCCGCAACCTCACCTCTAGCGTCTGGCGGGTCTGGGATCGCGGCGAGGATCGGCTCGCGTGGGGCATCCGCTTCAAGCACCTCGGGCTCCGTGGGATGGGCTACGAACGCTACACCCGCGACCAGCTCGAACAGCGAGACCGTGAAAACATCCGACCAAGTGAATCATTCACCATCATCCCACAACTCCCCATCAATCGCGTCTACTACCGCCTCTACGACTCGTTCACCAATGTCGGGAGCAAACGCCAGATCAAGAAGCTCATCGAGCAGACCAGGCAAAACGCGGGGCTCACCGCCGACGGCACAACCCAGAAGGAAATCCAGCAACGGGAGCAAGAAGAAATGAACGCCACCAAGAAACCATCACTCATCAAACGACTCATCAGAAGAGGCATCCGAACAAGCGTACTCGTCACACTGCTGACCATCGCATTTGCCATCGGTGCCAACATCAACCCGAGATCAACGGAGGAAACCATTGCGCAGATCGAACCAGAACAACAGCCCATCCAATGGCCGAGCTTCAACGGGCTCACCAGCAAACGCCCACTCTTCAACGGCCACGCTCTCGAAGTGGGGGAGGACATCGTCGATGGTGCCACGCTCGCCTACTACGATCGTGATGCAAGGGCTTGCGTTGTCATTGCTCGCGATGGCTACTGGCTGTGGTACTATGGCCAAACCCAGCCAGAGCCCGTCGGAACTGTTCAAACAATCCGAGCAGCATATTCTCGAATGGTCGAAGCCGAGGGAGCAAGTGCAGCCGTCGAGAATGATCGAGCAGCAGGTGGCCCAGCCCTGGAACTTGGGGACGGTTAGCATCGCCGTCGACCAAGCGGAACTCACCCAAGTCATGCGCATGGTCGCCTACGAGATCGAAGTCTCGATCTCCATCCCCGAACTCGACGACCTGTATCTGGTCACCGCGGATTACAACGACAAGCCCGCCCAAACAGTCATCGAAGACCTCGCCAAACGCGCCGGGCTCGTCGCCGAGTATGACGGCGAGATCATCACCTTCGTCACACAGGACAACGCGCTCAAAGACTTCGTTGTCGTCCGTGCCGGCTACGCCCAGACCCAAGAAGTCGTCAAGACCATGAAGAATATGCTCGGGCAGAAAGCAACCGTCGACCAGATCGACGACCGTATCATCATCTCCGGCGACAACCGAGTCCTCCAGCAGGCCACCAAGCTCGCCCAGCACTTCGAGACCGGCAACGACGGCTGGTTGCTCGATGTCCGCGTGGTGAGCATCACCGAGACATTCAAGCGTGAACTCGGCGTAGATTGGAACATCGAAGCCAATGTAGGCCTGAACACCACCGGCTCGGGTGTGCTCACCAACGCCGATCTGATCGTCAACGCCATCGGCAAGGCCGTAGACACCGGCACCAACGCCAGCCTCCTGCAGACCGCCACGCTCTATGTCCTCGAAGGCTCGACCTCAACGATCAATCAGGGCCAGCGTGTGCCCGTACCCAGATTCAGTACAAGCCCAGAGGGCACCACAACGACCGTAGGCTACGACTACATCACTGCCGGGTTCTCACTCGAAGCGGGCGCCAAGCGTGTCCCAACGGGCGCCCAGCTCAATCTCAGGCCCAAGATATCCAGCGTCCTCGGATTCGTTCGCGAAGCACCAATCACGCAAGAATCCACTGTCGATCTCACTGTTATTGTCGAGTCCGGCGATTGGCTTGTGATCAGCGGACTTGAAGCATCACGAGCATCCGACGAAGTCAAGAATATACCCGGCTTACCAACACCGATATTTGGATCAAAAACCAAAAACTCAGACACAAGAGCACTTCTCATTCTGGTGCATGCAACACGCACCTATACTTCACAGAACAGCAAGTAGTAATCGGATACGAAAAATTCAACAAACAGCCATTATGCGAAATTGAACACAAGCAGACACTAATATGAAAACTGATGAATCAAATACAAAACTAGACATCATATCGCAAACCACAGAGACACACATATTGAGCATTCTGTCCGAGAATATCCGCGAAGCACTACACTCCTACCGCACTCTAAGAATGATTTTTTACGACAATAAAAAGGACATACCTTACACAACAAATCTTTTTAGTCCAGAGACCGTTCTAGTTTTCCACAGAGCCTTGTTCTCTTCAGTGATCATTTCCATAGGTCGCTTAATGGATAAAAGAACAAACTCAATCTCAATACCCAATGCCATCAAGATTCTGGAAAAATATCAGCCAAATGATCAGCATAAACAGGATATCTGGAAATACAACTTGTCAAATTGGTTTTTCGATTATTCAAAGAACGAACTCACCCTCAGAGAACCAACCAAAACGGAACAAGACCAAACTCTCTCAGATTATCTAGATGGCAAGCCAAAACTTATCGAATCCTATAAAAAACTCATAGAGCTAAACAAACCTATGATCAAATGGAGAAATAATGCAATAGCACACTCAGACCAGAAGCACGCAACTTCACCTGAAATTCTAGAAGCTATACCAAGGGAATCCATCGAAAATTTTCTCCAGCATGCGAAACACTTGATAGAAGAACTGTGCGGCAAACTCTACCAAGGAAGCCCGGATACTTCAGAAACATTCGCACAAGTGGCGTCACAAGAAATCATCGACTACGCATACAAATCACAGTTAGGTGATACAATAGCTCATTACATAGAACACCACAGCCCCGATCAAGATCAAGACAGAGAAATTTTTGTCCAAGGCATTCATTCCTCGTGGACAAATGAAGCTGGAAGCGAGCTAGTAAAAAGAGTCCTCAAAAAACGCGAGGAGATAAAAAATATAATCCTACAAGACAATGAAATTGTGACCAGTCATTGCATAAATCATCATCATCTAAAATAAAACAACCGAGCGAAGCGAGGGGTAGGCAGCTTGCTGCCGGTGTTCTTGGAACGCACAACTCTGTGCAGAAACACCCACACAACCCACACTCTACAAAAACACAAACCCCTCACGCCGAATGTCCGCAGCTTGCTGCGTCTTGCTTCATACACTTCCCCATGATGAAAACAATGTATGTCAGACAGCTCAAGCAGCGCCACAGCTCGATCGCGTGGTGGCTCCGAACCATGAGAGATTACCCCGGCGGCGTCGTCCCCATCCCAACCGCAGCCCGCATGTTATCAGTCAGTCCCAATCGTGTGCGCCAACTCATCAGCGAAGGGCGGCTCACCATCATCGACGGCATGCCTGGAGGCAACGAACGCGACCGTTTTATCCCCGTAGACGAACTGGTTGATGCGCCTTTCGCCATGACAAGGGGCCGTCCGGGCGTTTTCGGGCCCAAAAATAGAAATAATCCAGAAACTGAAAACAAAATCTTAGACGCACATAACGCTATTGCTGCAAAGGGTTTACCCAAGAGATAGAGCAATTTAACAGAAGATACATTATCGGGCCTTGCGTGGAACTCCCGCTCACGCCCTCACAGGAGCATGAACAGCCAGTTTCTGACCCACCATCCGCACCTCAAGTACCTGCCCCGTATCAAGCACCCCATCGCTCAACCCACCCACATGCATCGCACGCTCCCCATCGAGTTGTACGCACGCCGCCCCCTCTTCACACCGGATCACAAACGACTCCGACACAAACCGTTTCATCGTCGGCGAGCTCAACCGCATCCTCAACACACCATACTGCATCCCACCGCCGACCGAACTCCGGCACCGCACCGACACCGCATCAAGCAACCCATCATTGGCCAACGCCCGCGGGCTCGGGTTGAACGCGCCGCCATACGATCGCATGTTCGAGACCACCAAAATGCCACGATCCGAATAGGGGGGCTGAGTGTGTTCTCCATCAGAAGGATCGCCTGCAAGAACTGAATACCTCGCCGGACGCGGCGAGAACACCTCCCGCACAATCGGCTGCACATACGCCCGGTACCCGCCCGAGTTCTTCCGCGATTCCTCGAACCGGTGGATCACCGACGCATCGATCCCCAGCGATACCATGATCAAAAACGGACACCCGTTGCACTCGGGCACATCCACCAAAGTCGGCTCCCCCCCCTGCTCAAGATGCTCGATCACCCGCCTGGGCGATCGCGACATCCCAAACTCCTTACTAATCAGATTCGCCGTGCCCGTGCCCAGGTGATACATCGCCACGCCGGCCCGCATCAATACCCCGAGCAGATGATGCACCGTCCCATCCCCACCAACAACGACCACACGATCAGCACCCGCGATGGTTGACTCGATCTCCGCGTGATCCTCGCCCGTTTGGCAGAGCACCACCCCATGCCCCCGCTCCTCGAGACCGGCGCACAGCGCCTCGCTGGCTTTCTGCGCTTTGCCACGCCCGGACCTCGGATTGAGTACGATCGCGATCTGCATGCCCTCGATCCTTTCGGCTCTGTACAGGTACCAAATCTTGCTCAACTAGTCTCATCGCCCGTGCGAACTCGACGACTCCCCCACCTACAATCGGATCTTATGTCAACAGCCGTCAAAACACACTCCGATGTCGACGCCGCCTATGCCGCGGCTCAAAAAGTAGTCGAGACCCACCAGAGGCTCTCCGAGTTCCTCTGCGCCGGGCTCACCCTCGCACAGATCGACCGTTTCGTCCTCGAAACACTCGATGACCTCAAGTGCAAGTCCTGCTTCCACAAGTACCGCACCGGCGGGCTCCCCCCCTTCCCCTCACAAGCCTGCCTGAGCGTCAACGACTGCGTCGTCCACGGCACCGCCGCCTCGTACCTCGAGCCGCTCAAAGCCGGCGATGTCCTCTCGATCGACATCGGCGTCCGCTACCGGGGCTGGATGGGCGACGCCGCCTGGACCTACGTGTTCGGCGAGATGACCCCGCAGATCAAAAAACTCACCGACTCGGGCAAGGAATCGCTCGCCAAGGGCATCGAGCAGATCCGCCCGGGCAACACCTGGCTCGACTGGGCCAAAACCGTCCAACGCGTCGTCGAAAAAGAGTACGGCTTCCACCTCATCCGCGGGCTCGGCGGGCACGGCTACGGGCGCAAGCTCCACTCACCGCCCTGGATCTCCAATGTCGTCCCCGACTACGCCCACGAATGGCCCGACGGCCCCAAGCCCATCGAGCCGGGCACCCTCGTCGCCGTCGAACCCATGATCGGTGTCGGCACCGCCGACATCACCCAAGGGCACAAGCAATGGCCGATCTACACCGCCGACCACTCCATGTCCGTCCACTATGAGCACGATGTCCTCGTCACCAGCGAAGGCCCCCGCATCCTCACTGACGGGCTTCAGCATGTCACGGATGTAATTACCCGATGAACAGAATCGACCAAGCCTTCACCAACGCCAAAGAGTCCGGGCACCCCGCCCTGCTCCCCTTCCTCTGCGCCGGCTCGCCAGAGCTCGACGCCTTGCCCAAGCTCCTGCCCGCGATGCAAGCCGCCGGGGCGAGCATCGTCGAGATCGGGTTCCCCTACTCCGACCCCGTCGCCGACGGCCCCACCATCGCCGCCGCGATGCACGAGGCACTCGAAAAAGGCATCACCCCCAAGATCATCTTCGACCAAGTCCGCTCCGTCCGCGCCCAACTCACCATCGGGCTCGTCGCGATGGTCTCCGTCAGCATCGTCATCGCCATGGGCGGGCCCGTCGAGTTCGCCAAGCAAGCATCTAAGGCAGGCTTCGATGGCTGCATCTTCCCAGACCTCCCACTCGCCGAATCCGACGCCTACCGCACCGCATGCAAAGCCCACGGGCTCACCATGACCCTGCTCATCGCCCCCACTTCTCCAGATGACCGCGTCGTCGAGATCGCCAACGCCTCGACCGGCTTCGCCTACCTCCTCGCCCGCAGCGGCGTCACCGGTGCCCAAAGCGATGTCCCCGACATCTCCGATCGCGTCCGCACCATCCGCGCCAAGAGCCGAACCCCCATTGCCTGCGGCTTCGGCATCTCCACCGCCGATCATGTCTCCAAAATCGTCGAACACGCCGACGGCGCCATCGTCGGCAGCGCCCTGGTCAAACGCATCCTCCAGGCCCACCAACGCCAGCTCGATTATGCCGTCGAAGCCGAGATCGCCGTCACCGAACTCGCAACCGGGCTCATCTCGATGGACAACTTCTAGCTCCCCCACCACCGCCCTGATCGCAGGTTTGGGTGTACAATCGACCAACACATAACACTCGGCCCCGTAGCTCAGCGGTTAGAGCTCGCGACTCATAATCGCTCGGTCCCCGGTTCGAATCCGGGCGGGGCTATTTCAAAGTGATCGAAGCGTAGTACGCCCACGCTCAAGGGCACCCAGCCCCAAACGCATCGAGAAACGCGCTCACATCAAAGAAGTCAAAGAGACCATCGTCTGTAAAATCAGCAACCGGATCCTGCTTCCCAAATCCATCCAAAAACGCAGACACATCAAAAAAGTCCAAAATCCCATCGCCTGTCAAATCCGCAGTGCACGATTCTGGGCATCCACTAACATCGATAATCTGTAGTCCATAATCTTCATCAGCCACATATGCTGTAGTCCCTACCACTGCAACGCCGTAGGCATAACCAATCGTGTCGTACGCGCCAAGTAATTCTGGAGTTGATGGAACACCCACATCGATAATCTGGAGACCCGAACGGTCGTCAGCGACATAAGCAATATCATCTACAACGACAACATCTCTTGCTTCGTCAGGCGTGTCGTGCAACGCGAGAAAGACTGGCGAAGTTGGATTGCTGACATCGATGATTTGTAGCCCCAACACTTCATTCGCGACATAGGCGATGCTGTCTAACACAGCAACGCCATAAGCAACACCGAGCGTATCGTAAGAACCAAGGAACACCGGAGCTGCTGGATCACTGACATCAATAATCTGCAGCCCAGATTCGCTATCAGCGATATAGGCGATCGTGCCATCAACCGCAACACCGATCGCTATGCCAGGTGTGTTGTATGATCCGAGGAATACTGGTGCAGATGGATCGCTGACATCAATAATCTGAAGCCCTGCTAGCTGTGCTGCAACATAAGCCGTAGTCCCTACAACAGTGACATGCATAGCCCCGTTTGGCATGTCGTAAGACCCAATAAGTGAAGGCACGGCTGGGTCGCTGACATCAACAATGAGTAGCCCAGAAAATTGATCAGCTACATAGGCCGTGTTGCCAAGGACCGAAACCGCGAGTGCCCGGTCAGGTGTGTCGTACGATCCGAGAAGTGATGACGCCCCAGGATTGCCGACATCAATGATCTGGAGCCCAGAACGGTCATCGGCAACATACGCCGTATTGCCCACAACAGCAACATCTCGTGCATCGCCAGTCGGGTGATATGATCCCAACAGTGCCGGCGCAACTGGTTGATCAACATCGATAATCTGAAGACCTGAGTCCGAGTCGGCTACATACGCTGTGGTGCCCACAACGCTGACATCATATGCCAAGCCTGGCGTGTCGTATGACCCTAGAAGCGATGGCACGGCAGGATCACTGACATCAACAATCTGCAGACCGGCGATATCATCCGTCACATACGCTGTATCGCCCATAACACGCACGCCAGTTGCTGCGTAAGGCGTGTCGAACGATACAAGGAATACAGGCGATGTTGGATCGCTGACATCAATGATTTGAAGCCCGGACTCGCTATCAGCGACATACGCGGTAGTGCCCGCAACGCTGACATCAGTCGCACTGTCAGGCGTGTCGTATGAACCGAGCAGCGTTGGTGCTGTAAGATCACTCACATTGATCATAAATAGTCCTGAGCGGTGATCAGCGACATAAGCCGTATTGCCTACAACAGTGACACTGCGCGCTCTCCATGGTGCTGTGTACGATCCAAGAAGAGCTGGTGCCGCTGGGTCACTGACATCAATGAGCAAGAGGCTAGAATCTGCAACATAGGCAACTGAGCCGACTACAGTTACATCCCGGGCAAAACCGGGCGTGTCGTAGGATCCGAGCAGTGCTGGTGCTGTTGGGTCACTCACATCGATGATATGAAGCCCAGAATTAAAATCGGCTACATACGCCGTGGCCCCCACAACATCAACACTAAAAGCCCTGTCAGGCGTGTCATACGAGCCCTGAACAACTGGTGCGGTCGGATCAGTGATATCAATTATCTGGAGCCCTGAATCATCATCCGCCACATAGGCTGTATTGCCCACCACGGTGACTGCGAAAGCCCTGCTCGGCGTATCGAATGAGCCGATGTATGCCGGCGATGGTGTTGTTGGTTTGCTGACATCGATGATATGGAGACCCGAACGCTCATCAGCGACATAGGCGATCGACCCCTCGACGACCAAGCTATACGCCCTGTCTGGCGTGTCGTACGATCCGAGGAGTGCCGGTGCTGCTGGATCACTGATATCAATGATCTGAATGCCTGAGCTGCCATCAGCAACGTATGCGGTGGTTCCTACTAAGGTGAGTGTGGTAGCATTTCCGGGGGTATCTTGCACACCAATGAGTGCTGGCGATTCTCGATCACTGACATCGATGACATGTAGACCATGGCGATCATCAAGCACGAATGCATTGGTTCCCTCGACAGTCACATGGACCGTTTTACTTGGTGTTCTGTACGATCCATAGAGTTCTGGTGCTACGGGGTCAGTGACATCGAAGATATGGAGCCCGAACTGGTAATCAGCGACATAGGCCGTAGTGCCTTCAACAAAAACGCTGAGAGCATTTTCGGGCGTACTGAAGGACCCGATGAGTACTGGCGTAGTTGGATCGCCTACATCGAGTATTTGCACACCTGAAAGATCATCAGCAATGTAGGCCGTTCCCCCCACAAGAGTGACATCAATAGCACTACCTGGCGTGTTGTATGAGCCGAGGTACACGGGTGCCGTCGGATCGCTCACATCGATGATCTGCAGCCCCGCCGTGTGATCAGCAACATAGGCCGTTGCGCCAACGATCGCGACATCGAAAGCATTGCCAGGCGTATCGTATGACCCGATGTACTTCGGCGCAGCTGGATCAAGGATATCAAGAATCAATAGGCCAGATTCGCTATCAGCAACATAAGCGATCGTGCCGACAACGGTGACACCAAAAGCGCGGTCCGGCGTATCGTACGACCCGACATAATCTTGATACTGACACAATACCCCATCAGCCCATGCTTGCGAAACAGTGATTGAGAGTAAGCCGAGAATCAGTGCCCCGACAAATGCGAACGTCAGCTTTGATGAAGAGTGAGCCATGTGGTGTTACTTATCTCGCATGATGATGCGTCTGAATAGTGGCATGAACTTGAATCGTCAGAATTCAACAGAAAAACAATATTCCGAGTAGAACTATACTTCCGTACGAAATCAATCACGGGCACCCAGCCCCAAACGCATCAAGAAACGCGCTCACATCAAAGAAATCAAAGACCCCGTCATCTGTAAAATCAGCAATCGGGTCCTGTTTCCCAAACCCATCCAAGAACGCAGAAACGTCAAAGAAATCCAGAATCCCATCGTCTGTCAGATCCCCGGTGCACGCACCCGGGCAATCGCTGGCATCAACGATGTGGAACCCTGCGAATCTTCCCGAAACATAGGCTGTGCTACCTACAGCATCTACATCGAACACATAGCTAGATGAATTGCTCACCCCGTCAACGACTTCAATCTTCCCAAGAAATGCAGGAGCTGTTGGATCACGAACATCAATAATTTGAACTTTTCCGTCGGCAACATATGCCCATGAGCCCTCAATGCAGACACTAGAAGCAGCACCGGGTGTGTCATATGAACCAAGCAATGTTGGTACCGTCGGATCACTCACATCAATGATCTGAAGCCCTGAGAAATAATCAGCCACATAGGCCGTAGTCCCCACAACCGTGACACTATAAGCAGAGCCGGGCGTGTCGTATGACCCGAGAAGCACAGGCGAACTTGGGTGAGTGACATCGATAATCAGAAGCCCCGACTCGCTCACCGCTGCATATGCGGTGTTGCCAACAACGGTCACACCCATAGTAGTTTCTGTCGTGTCATATCTTCCGATATACACCAGTGATGTTGGATCACCGACATCAAAGAATAGCAGCCCCGAATCTTCTGATGCGACATAGGCTGTATTGCCCACAACACTTACACACCGAGTCCCTGGTGGTGTCTCGTACCCTCCCAGATATGTAGGCGATGCCGGATTACTGACATCATAGGTTTGCAGCCCGGAACTATAGTCTATTTTATAGGCTATTGAATCCACAACTTGCACATCTATAGGATTAAGAGAAGGCATTGTGCCGAGTAGCGAGGGCGCCGTAGGATCGCTGATATCAACGATCTGAAAATTTGATCCTCCGGTAGAGTTGAAGTAGTTTGCGACATAGGCCGTAGTGCCGTCAACAGTCACCGCCTGAGCTTGGCCTGGAGTATCGTAAGATCCGAGGTACTCAGACGCTGGCGGATCACTCACATCGATGACATGTAGACCCGAGGCAAAATCAGAAACATACGCAGTCTCGTCAACGAGACTGATATGAAAAGCAATGCCGGGCGTGTTGTTTGTCCCGATGAGTGTCGGTGCCGCAGAATCGCTCACATCGACAACCTGAAGACCAAGCCTGTCCGCCGCGAGATAAGCTGTTGCGCCCGTCACTGAAACGCCAAAAACCGCGACAGGAACGTCGTACGACCCAATGTGCACTGGCGATGATTGGTCGATCACATCAAAGATCATCAGCCCAGAGTTATGCGTACCAATGTAAACGGTACTGCCTGAGATTGCGATACAGCGAGGAAAACCGGATATATCGTACGAGCCCCGAAACTCAGGTGCAGTCAGATCGCTCACATCGATAATCTGAAGCCCTGAATAATAATCTGTGATATAAGCCGTAGCATCTACAACCACGATACCATTCGCAGTACTCGGTCTATCACCAGTTTCATCAGCTGTATCATGTGATCCCAAGAGTGTTGGAGATGCAGGCTCACTGATATCGATGATCATGAGTCCATAATCTGCCCCTACTAGAAAAGCCGTCGTGCCATCCACATGAACATCGGCTGCCCCTTGTGTAGTGTCGAACCACCCAATAAGTTCTGGTGCCGCCGAATTACTGACATCAATGATCTGGAGCCCTCCGTCCCCATCAGCAACATAGGCCGTGGCGCCCACAACATCGAGCCCCAATGCATTGCCTGGCGTGTCATACGATCCAACCAATGAGGGCACTTCTGGATCACTCATATCAATGATCAGCAGACCTGAACTGTCACTGGCAACGTACACAGTGGTGCCGACAACGACCGTTGCCCGAGCGGCGTCTGACGTTTCGTACGAACCAATGACATTGTGAGTCTGACACACAACACCATCTGCAATGGCCTGTGGGGAGGCGAGCAATAACGTGCCGAAGGCCAGTGAACCGGCGAGTACGAATTTCGATGAGGCCGCTGAAAAATTCATGAGATTCACTTTCTTCTGAAATGGGTCGATGCGACTCTTGAGTGAGACACTCACGAAATCATATCATCATTTATATCGCTACACAATGCCTTTTACTCGAATTGTTTTTTGAATGCTTGTTCGAGTACAAGTGCCAGTGACATGATCCCCGACATACCGCCTCGAAGTCAACTCACCCTCCTGCTCGCAGGTTTTCCAAGCATTGACCCACTTCCGTAGCGAACTTCCGCTACGAATTCACTTACTGGAATATACAGAGCCCACATGATGAGATACTGAGATTGATGGAAATAGCTCATTTTCCCTTTGGAGCCCCCCACCACATTCAATATACTCACTGTGCACCAACACATAATTCCAAAGAGACCACCATGAATACCCACCTCCCCATCTTGCTCACCGCCATCACACTCACATCCTCCTGCGGCTACGCCCAATCCGCATACGAAATCTCCGCCGATGGACACCACCTCGCCCCCATCAACCAATACGAACCAACCCACAGCCACACAACCCGCCGTGGCGTTGGCGCCGTCCCATTCCTGCTGGTCCCCGACCAAACCGTCGAACTCCGCCGACAAATCGGTGGGCTCAAAATCGCCGACATCGACAACGACGGCCACAACGACCTCGTCGCCGTCTGCTACCAATCAAACAGCTTCCCGCCCTACAAAGACTGGCACGACATGATCTTCTTCGGCGACGGCGCCGGGATCAACACCGCCCCCGGCTGGATCTCCGATCTCCAAACACACACCGGCGATGTCCAAGTCGGCGACATCGACAACAACGGCTACCAAGACATCGTCACCATCCACGGCGGGCTCCGCAGAGACTCCGTCCGCGTCTACTTCGGCTCCGCCTCCGGCACCCCGACTGCCCCGGGCTACACCTCCAACACCCTCAACTCCACCTGGGCCACCGCCGGCGTACTCGCCGACATGGACCAAGACAACGACCTCGACCTCGTCACCACCAACCAAGGCGTCTCACCAAACCCCAACCGCCCGATCCTCATGTTCGACAACACCGGCTCCACCCTGACCACCGCCTCCACCTGGCAGTCCAGCGACGAATCCATCCAGAACGGCATCGCCGCCCAAGACATCACCGGCGACGGCTACCCAGACCTCGCCGTCGCCAAGTGGGTCAACCACGACAGCGGGCTCTACCTTAACACCACCGGCACCCCCGAAACCACCCAGAGCGCCACCGCCAGCAAGTCCGACACCGACAAGGGCGTCGCCTTCACCGATCTCCAAGGCGACGGCACCATCGACATCGCCTTCGGCGGCGACCCAACCCGCGTCTACGAATGGACCGAGGACACACTCAACCCCGTCTACGCGTCCAATCCACCATTCGCCGGCCCCCAAGAGATCATGTTCATCGATGTTGACCAAGACGGCGACGACGACCTCGCCGAGATCCACTTCTCCGACGGGCGAGCCCACATCTACCTCAACCGCGACGGCACACTCGATACAAAGCCAACCTGGACCTTCGACGCCTCAGAAGTCGGCACCGCCATGGCCTTCGGCGATCTCAACGGCGACAGCCGCCCAGACCTCGCCCTGGGCTACTCCGGCAACACCTGCATCCGCATCTTCTTCGCCCAGGCCCCCGCCTGCCCCGCGGACCTCACCAACGACGGCGAACTCGACTTCTTCGATGTCTCCGCATTCCTCGACGCATTCGCCGCCCAAGAACCCGCCGCCGATTACACCAGCGACGGCGAGTACGACTTCTTCGATGTCTCCGCCTTCCTCGACCACTTCGCCGTAGGATGCCCCTGATCGAGCCGCACCAGTAGCGCCTTCGGACAAAACGAAAAAACCGCGATCTGGAAAGATCGCGGCTCGTTTCAAATGGGCGTAACAGGACTTGAACCTGTGACCTCTGCCATGTGACGGCAGCGCTCTAGCCAACTGAGCTATACGCCCCAATGAGCCCGGATCATATACCGACTCAGAGGCAAGCTCAACCGCCCGTTCACTGCATATTTGACATCTTGAAGGTCACCGATTTACCCGACTTGTGCACCACCGTCACCGTCCGGGCCACCCCGTCGATCGCCGTCAGCTTCCAGACCCCCTCGATCTCGTCACCGATCCGGTGCGGCTTCGAGTTGATCATCGCCAGCGGGTTCGTCGGGTGCGGCAAAATCGAAGTCACCAGCAGCTCCGGCAGCCGATCCTCCACCGGGCGTCGGGGCTCATCGCTCACCTCGTACTGATCCACATACAGCTCTTCATTGAACTCCTCGAACCAGAACGGCGAGCTCAAGCCCACACGCTCATGACCAGCCTCATCCGACAGTTCTATGGAGTGATCCATCGAAACTGAGAGCTCCGGAAAATCAATCGTCTCCGTAATCTCACCCGTCGTCACCATCGCATTCGTCTTCGCGGCTCCCTGCCCGAGGTAGCGAACGCTATAAGTGACGAAACCCGGCACAATACATCCCAACGACACATAAACCAGCGTTTGACTCAGTTTCATGACGCGCCCCCTTCCGATACCGCAACCCGAACGCTAGATCCCTGAGCATCCCCAACCGGAGCAGCGGACATCGTTTCCTCAAACGCCTCAGGGAACGCGCCAAGCTCATAGGTCGAGACCTGCAAGATCATTCTGGCCGTTTCTTTCGATGTGGGCAACATCCGGAACGAACCCACCTTGGTAATGCTCGACCCGCTACTCAACTCCTGAATGTATCCGACAATCCCGCTATACGGGCCATCGCACTCAAGCCGAAACTCCTGGGTCGCAAGCTCAAGCTCAGCCTGCCCCGGCCCACGCTTGAGCTTATCAATCCGCTTACGCAACGGCTCAATCTTCGTCACGGTCAGCCCCTTCGCCTCGGCGAGGTCCTGAAGATGCCCGTGCATATCCGTTGCAGTCGCGCTGTCAAGCTGCGCCCGAAGCCCATCACGAACCACACGCATCCGCTCGAGCGATCGCTCGACTTGCTCGGCATGGAGCCCGATCGACTCCTCACCCTGGGTCAGATGGCGGACCTGTGCATCGCGAGCACCCTTGATCTCCTGCTCAGCTTCGAGCTGAGCACCGACCAAGAAGTACCAGCCGCCCGCACCCGCCAAGGAGATCAGACCGAGCTTCATAAAGAAAGATTTCATCGTATCCTGGTTCATGGGGCACCCCCTGTTGTATCAGTAGCTGAATCCACCTGAGCACGCACCACCAACTCATGCGGCAGCGTTTCTTTCGCCAGCTCGACCTTGAGCACAAACTGGCGTCCCCACCCGTCCTCGCCAACACGCACCCGCGAGATCGCCCCGAGCTTGACCTCAAACACGCCCTCGACTTCTTCGATCGAACCGACAAAGTCGCTCAATGCCTGGCCCGCTTCCTGCTCACCCGCAGAGACAGCAAGCCCGTTGATATCAATAAACGGACTCCCCTGCTTGTACTCTCCACGGATCTGCTGGATACGGACCGAATCTGTATTGATTTTTCCGAGCGCTTCGAGCATCACACCCCATCGAGGCACATCGACGACCGTATCAGAGACCAGCTCTGACACATCGCAGATCGCACTCGACATCGATTGAGCCAGCGAACACTGCTCCTCAAAGTCATTGATCACACGCAGACGAGAAGCCTCACTCCCCATCATCGCTTTGATCTCCTGCTGCTCAATCACCGTGTCCGCATACTCAGCGCCAATCCCCACCGCCACCAGCGCAGCCCCCACCGCAAGGCCTCGGTTGAGCTTCTTCTTGAATCGTTCATCGAGGGCAATTTCTGGCAGCAAACCACTCGGACGCGTGGCCCCGCTGACCATCGCATACTCCACAGTCCCCTCACCGAACGCCTCGACCACCTCACCCCGAGGGTGCTCATCAACCTGCAGATACATATCAATATGCTGACCAAGCGATTTTCCAATACACGGAATCGATGCACCAGGCCCACAAATCTGAATATTCTTGGGCATTTCCAAGCCGCTAAGCCCGAACCGGAAAGTCTGCTTAATCTCAATACAAAGCGTCTGAAGCACCGGGGCCAATGCGGGGAGCACCACCTGACGCAGATCGATCCCACCCACTTCTTTCGAATCCATAGGGATCCCGTGCTCGAAGAGCATCCCAACTGCCGTACGCAACTTGGCCGCCCCCTGCACCTGATCCTGACCCGGCTCATGCTCAAGCCCAGAATCATCGCCTTGGTCTTCACCCACCGCCAGCCCTGTCATATACGCCTCGGCCAGCTTCCGATACCCGATCTGTGCGATCCGGACAAGCTGAAGCCCCTCCTCGTTCGCAAAGGCCATCGCACACACATCCGAACCAATATACACAACCGCCGTATCCGGCTCAGCCTTCAACGCGATCCGAGAAGCCGTGCTCATCACCGAGACACTCGTGGGGATCAAGGCCTTGACCGACACATTGCAACGGTTGAGCCACGCATACAGCGACCGGAGCTGATCCTCACGCTCGCTGTACACCAACGCCATCGAGGTCTTCGATCGCGAACCACACTCAGAGAGCATGTGCGTCTGCACAGAATCGCGGAACCCGATACTCTCGCGGATCTTCGCGATCCCCGCCGCCCGGGCCGATGCCGTATCAAGATCAAACGCGTGCACCTGCTGGGTCACGCTCGATGACTGATACATCACCACCGCGTTGTTGATCAACCGCGATGAAAACCGCGAGAGCAGCTGACGCAACGGCTGGTCAAACCGCAACAGCCCATCACTCCACGCATTGGCCCACATATCGGGATCAAGGTCCAGGCGTTCCGATTGGATCACCCGCCCCTTGCTCACGCGCGCCGCGCAAAGCATGTCCGACGACAGGCTAATCACAAACTGATTCTTCGTATTCTTCATGCGTATCCCCAAGGAATAGAGTCTCGTAGAGACCACCTAGATCGTCCAATTTCAGCACAAACTCCGTCACAATCACGCTTCTCACACCAATCCACCCAGCACACCCCTCGAATCAGGGTCAAACCTGATCCCCAGACCATGCTCCCTAATTCTTATCGCACCGTAAACTCCACCCGCCGACGAGCATCCCCGCTCGTGCCCTCCACGATCGCCACGCCATCCTCGCCCGGCACCTGCATAAACCCGATCCGCTGCACCCCCAGCACGATCTCATCGCCCTCGATCGGCATCTGGGCCCGACCAATAATCGCATTCATCAAGATCACCCCACCGCTCTCTGCCCCATAGAACGCCCGAGCAGTCTCCACACGCATCGTCGCAAGATCTGCCTCCTCACGCACCGGGCGAACCGCCCCCGCAACCACCAATGCGAGCATCGCCATCACCACCACAATCACCACCAGCACCGTCCCACGACGATCATTTCTTGATCCATGAGCTGATCCATAGGCTGATCCGTTCTGTTTGATCTGCTTCGCGTTCATGACGGCTCCTCCTGCCCGATCCACACCCGCGGGTGAGCCAGCACACTCATCACCACGCCCTGCGTCTCGATCTCGATCTCAAACCGATGCGTAAAGCCAGGTGTCAGCCGAACATCAGTCAATCCATCGTCCCCGATGTACCGGATCTCGAAAGAATCCACCTCAACACACAGCGGCACCGCCACCTCACCAGGCACCAGCATCTCCAGCGTGGTCCCGATGAGCTGAAAACCAGAGCCATCCGTAAACTCCACCGAGTTCGCCGTCGAGCTCAGAATCCCAACACCCGTTTCGTCCTCACCGATCGGC
>Ga0209344_10001500_pt1 | contig 30019 bp, 22 predicted proteins | sample Cruoilmetagenom6_FD_187293 | JGI IMG/M metagenome (GOLD analysis project Ga0209344, IMG submission 187293) | Oil polluted marine microbial communities from Coal Oil Point, Santa Barbara, California, USA - Santa Barbara Oil Seep Sample 6 (SPAdes)... | ecosystem: Environmental > Aquatic > Marine... | reverse complement strand
CTTCTCTTCAGCCGAGAATTTGCGCCGGGTCTTCCGGCGAATATCTTTCACATGTTTCTCGGCCGATCCGTCCGGCCCGGATTTCTGTCTCATCTTCGCTCCCTTGGCGGGCTACGATGTGCCAGAACTCCTCCTTAAGCAATTTGGCCGGTCTGTCTCACAGTCGCTGACGGGGAACACTCTGAAGGCTTTCGGGAGGTGCTTGGCATCTGCGAGGGTGCGAAAGAAGACAAGTCCGGCTGGTCAGGCTTCCTGCGCCATCTGGTCGACCGTGGCCTGTCCGGCGTCGAGCTTATCGTTTCCGATGCCTGCAGGGGCCTGATCGAGAGCGTCGCTGAGTACCTGCCCGACGCCCGCTGGCAGCGCTGCATTGTCCACTTCTACCGCAATGTTTTCAGCCACGTACCGGCGACGAAGGTTCGCGAAGTTGCCCACATGCTGAAGGCGATCCATGCCCAGGAGAGCCGGGAGGCCGCGACAGAGAAAGCCGAGGCCGTCATCGCCGAGCTGCGCCGTCAGCGCATGGGCAAGGCCGCTGATCTGCTCGAAGAACGCATCCAGGAGACGCTGACCTTTTACGCCTTCCCGGATAGTCATTGGATCAAGCTGCGCACCAACAATCCGCTGGAGCGCCTGATGAAGGAAATCCGTCGGCGTACAAAGGTCGTCGGCGCGTTTCCGGATGGCAAATCCTGCCTGAACCTTGCCGCTGCCCGATTGCGACACGTCGCCGGAATCGAGTGGAGTACACGAAGATACATGAACATGCAGCCGCTACACGAGATGAAACTTCAACCCAATGGAACCGCCGTCGCATGATCGAAAGTGCGAAAGATTCTGGACACTACCACGCGAATAAGGACGCTAAGCGCATGATTACTGAGCTCTCGAACGAACAGGTGTCCAACTACCAGCAAGACGGATTCATCCACATTCCAGGCTTTCTTTCAACCAACGAAGTCGAGACTTGGCGCACCAGACTGGAACGGGCAGTTGCCGGACGCGATGAGCGCATTCCCGGTTCGGGTGACAGCGGAAAGATCGAAAAAGTGGAGTATGACAGCGTCTTCCTCCAGCGGGTCAATCTCTGGCAAACTGACCAAGACATGCGTACGCTGGTTCTTGATGAACGGATCGGACGCCTCGCCGCAGCGCTTGAACGCCTGGATTGCGTCCGTCTCTGGCATGACCAGGCCCTGATCAAGAAGCCCTGGGCCAATCCAACGACCTTTCATATTGATGATCCCTATTGGTCATTCCACTCTCGCCAGGCCACGACATGCTGGATCGCACTCGACGATGTCACGATCCAGAACGGCGCGCTCTACTTCCTCCCGGGCACGCACAAACAAGCGACGTATGACAATGTGAACATCGGCGTAAGCATGGGGGCCCTGTTCGATATCTATCCCAACTGGGGTAATATCGAGCCTGTACCGGTTGAAATGAAGGCCGGTGATTGCTCGTTCCACAACGGCCTCACTGCGCACGCCGCCGGCCCCAACATGACCACCAAGGATCGCCGTGCCTTCGCGATCATATACATGCCCGATGGTGGCAGCTTCAATGGAAACCGAAATGTATTGCCAGAAGCCCTGTCGCAATCGCTTTCAATTGGTGAGCCTTTGAATGATGCATCCCAAAACCCAATAATCTTCCAGCGATGAGAACTAGGCCGACCGGGAGCCTGAGTACCGAAAACGCCAACTGAAACGATCTGATTATTAGGGCTACCCTCCCAAACCGCCGGAAGACTCCGATCACGCAGTCACCGGCGATATGCGGCAATTGCCTCATCAAGCATTCGGAGAAACTCCGCTTCCCTCTCAATTGTAATCCCACCTCGCCCACTCGCTCCGGCTTCATCAAGACGGTGCAGGGTTTTCCGGTGAAGCACCGCGCCACCTTTTGTGAGGAATAGATGTGAAAGCCTTCCGTCAGAGACCGACGCGCGGCGATCTACAAGCTTCTTCTCGACGAGCGTCGTCACTGCACGAGACACGATACCCTTGTCCATGGGGGTAACGTCAACAACCTCACTTGCCGTTCGCCCAGGCTGATCAGCAATTGCGGCAATTACGCGCCATTGGCTAAGGTTGAGCCCCGCAACATCCTGCACAATATGCGACACCTTGGTTGCGATCAGATTTGACAGGACCGTCACCTTATAGACCCAAGCGTCTTCAAGGGGGAAAAGCGGGGCGGCGGGATGATCAATCATAATCAACTCAATTTATTAGTTGCAATTGCAACTACTTGACTTTACAACATACTCGCCGATCAGCTTTTCAGCAAGGAGCATTCTTATGACAGACCTCTTCGAAAATCCAACTGGCCTTGACGGATTTGAGTTCATTGAATTTTCAGCCCCCGAGAAAGGCGTTCTGGAACCCGTGTTCGAGTCGATGGGCTTTGTAAGGATCGCACGCCACCGCTCTAAGAATGTTGAACTTTGGCGTCAAGGCGACATAAATCTGATTGCCAACTACGAACCACATTCAAACGCTTGGTACTTTGCGCGAGAACACGGACCGAGCGTATGCGGTATGGGCTGGCGCGTCCACAATGCTCAGAAAGCCTACAGTCACTTGCTCGCCCAAGGCGCTGAACCAGTTCAGAACGCGCCAGGTCCTATGGAACTCCAAATTCCTGGTATTCGCGGCATCGGTAACTCGGTCATCTATCTCGTCGATCGCTATGGCGAAGAGGAGAGCGAATTCGATGTCTATGACATCGATTTCGAATACCTGCCGAACGTCGACCGCCATCCGGCAGGCTGTGGTTTCAAGTTGATAGATCACCTTACGCATAATGTTTATGGTGGGCGTATGGCATATTGGGCGAGTTTTTATGAGAAGCTATTCAACTTCCGGGAAATTCGGTTCTTCGATATCAAGGGCGAGTATACCGGGTTGACGTCAAAAGCCTTGACTGCGCCCGACGGCAAGATCCGTATTCCGCTAAATGAAGAGGGCGAAGGCGGTAAAGGCCAAATTGAAGAGTTCCTGCGCGATTTCAACGGCGAAGGCATCCAGCACATTGCGTTCATTTGCGACGATCTTTACGCAGCCTGGGACAGTCTCAAGCAGCATGGCGTACCGTTCATGACGGCTCCGCCGGATACTTATTACGAGATGGTTGAACACCGCCTGCCCGGCCATGGTGAGGATGTCGAGGGCCTCAAGTCGCGTGGGATCCTGCTCGACGGGACAACCAATGACGAAAGCCCTCGCCTTCTGTTGCAGATTTTCTCCGAAACACGGCTGGGCCCGATCTTCTTCGAATTCATTCAGCGTAAAGGTGATGACGGTTTTGGTGAAGGAAACTTCAAAGCCCTATTCGAGAGCATGGAGCGTGACCAGATCAATCGTGGGGTTCTCGGCGCCGAGGAGTTGGCCTGATACCCTCGCCCGATCTTCAAGGCGCCCATCGAGTTGCGTGCCGCTTTAAGAAGGGGAGACGCGCAATCGGGTTCCACCAAAAGCTCACTCTGCGTCGATTCCCTACTCACCATTACTGAGAATGGGATCGATTCCAAAGGAAGACTTGATCCGCACACAGATTGCTTACTCCGTGTCTGGAGCATTAGCGCGCTAGCCTTCATCTAGCTTCCCAGGTTACCAGAAAATCGGAAAAGTCGAAAATCAAGGAAATCGGGTGCAGCCCGCATCAGGAAGATCCTGCGTTATGCTGCATGGTTGGACCAGACTGTCGATGAAAGGCGTACGACCATATTTCGCTCTAACTGAAGGAAGCGGGAGGATTCAAACGTGTCATGACTACAGTCCAAATCAGCGAGTCATGTGGGCGGTCTTTGTTTCGAAGGCCAAGAAGAAACTCTATCCGAAAGCCTATTGCACTTGCCTTGTCTGCCTGAACTGTTCATCCAAATCATGACTATTCACCAACCTTTTCCTTGATTGCCACCAAACCAATCAGCCAGCCTCAGTTTGGCACTACGAAACAATTACACCGCAGCAACGCTCGTAAGGGGTCACATGGATGATCATCTCGGCACCGGAAGACTATCGCGCCGCAGCCAAACGTAAGCTACCGCGTTTTTTGTTCGACTATATCGATGGCGGCGCGAATCAAGAGCAAACGCTCGCACGGAATGTGTCCGATTTTGAGGACATCTCCGTGCGTCAGCGCGTCCTGAAAGGGGCTGAGCAGATTGAACTCTCGACCACTCTGTTTGGCGAGAAGGCCGCCCTGCCCCTGGCACTTTCGCCGGTCGGCCTTACGGGTATGTACGCAAGGCGAGGAGAGGTTCAGGCAGCTCGGGCAGCCGAGGCTGTCGGCATACCTTTCACGCTTTCAACCGTCTCAGTTTGTCCTATCGAAGAGGTAGCTGGCCATACCACCCAGCCACCCTGGTTCCAGCTTTATGTTTTGAAAGACCGCGCCTTTATGCGCAACGCCCTTGAACGCTCATTGGCTGCCGGCGTTAAAACACTTGTATTTACAGTCGACATGCCGGTTCCGGGCGCGCGCTACCGTGACGCTCATTCCGGAATGAGCGGCCCGAATGCCGGTATCCGCCGTATCCTTCAGGCGATGGCCCATCCTCAATGGGCCATTTCGATTGGCCTTTTCGGGCAACCGCACGACCTTGGCAACATCTCGGCCTATCGGGGAGAGCAAACAAATCTGGCCGATTACATCGGATGGCTTGCCGAGAATTTCGACCCAGTGATCGGCTGGTCGGACCTTGAATGGATCCGCGAATTCTGGCCCGGAAACTTGTTGATCAAAGGCATTCTGGACCCGGCCGATGTCGACGATGCGGTCCGGCTTGGCGCAGATGGTATTATCGTTTCAAATCATGGCGGGCGCCAACTCGATGGCGTATCTTCCAGCATACGCGCCCTTCCCGGTATCGCTCAGGCTGCCAATGGCCGCACCAAGATCCTGGTCGACTCCGGCATCCGCAATGGTCTTGATGTCGTACGGGCTCTCTGCTTTGGTGCGGATGCCGCAATGATCGGCCGGTCCTACATCTATGCGTTGGCCGCAGGGGGCGAAGCCGCGGTCAGCAATCTGATCGATCTCTACGCCAAGGAAATGCGCGTCGCCATGACTCTGATGGGAGCGCGGTCGGTCGAGGACCTGGGTCCGGATTATGTCACATCAGCGTGATGCGCTCGCGCGTGCTGCCATTTGTAGCCAGTCGCGTTTGTAACCAGAAAGGTCGACGTCCAGCGGTTTGACAGGCCGTAAGTATCCACTGGGCCGAAGATCAGGGCTGATCAGTCGTAAAGCCCCGAATGACACGTCATTGTTGGCATCGGATGTGTAGATCCGCTCACAAGGACGCAGCGCGGCTAGTGCTCGAACAATCACCTCCGCTTCTCCGAAACGCCCCTCAACCAGAATCGCATTCTTTGCTCCGATGAGGTCGAGGCTGACGTCTGCAACAAGCGCCGCATACAGACAGGCGCCCGCCCGCCTCGCGAACCAGTCTTCTGGCATGTCGATCCAGCGGCCCCGACCATTGGGAAATGGGCCAAACCCATGCGCCAATGTGGGCTGAAGCATGATTCTCTGACGTACTAGTTCCGGAACCGCAGCCAGAAGAGATGGCTGATCCGGCTTGATATCGACCCGCCGTGTATCGAGTCCAATCAAGGTTTCGATTTCCCGGCCGCCCATGAACCGCGCCGACGGCACTGGCTGATTCCTTGCGTCAATGTTGACAAGACAGTCCCGCTCGGCCGGAAGACTTACCATGTCGAATGCGTCCTTCGGCGATCGCATGGCAACAAACCAGGTTCCGGTAGACAGAACCGTCGCTTCCTGTCCGTCAATCTCCGGAAAGGCGCGGGCTGCGATAAGCGCGGCATTTGAATCATGCAGGCCGCAGTGTACTTTCACGTTGCCGGGAAGCCCCGTCTGTTCTGCAAGGCTGGCGCGAATATAGGCGATCGCATCGCCCGCAAATGCAAGCGGTGCAAATTTGTCAGCCCAGCCCAATCGCTTTGCCATCGGAGAAAAGTCATTGAGCAGAGGTGCCCAGAGATCAGTGTGACAGCCAAGACTCGTCACTTCGGATCGCGCGGCGCCTGAGAGAAACCAGGCCCAGAACTGCGCCCATGGCATGAGCGTTGCGCCTTCGAATATGCCGGGCGACTTGCGCTCCATCCAAAAAAGCTGGATTCCGGCATTCAATCCCTCAGAGAGGGGCGGAGAGCCCGTCGTCTGGAATGGGTCTCGCTCGGCAAGATAGGACGCGCGCACCGGGGATGGAATTGTCTCCTCATAGTCGAGCGGCAGGTGCACTAGGGCGTCATCGCGAATGGCAGCTATTCCGGCCCCGTGCGCGACAGGAATGATATGCGCAATATGAGCCTGACGACTGTAGCCCGCGAGCGTCTCGATCATCCAGGGCGCAATGCCATCCACATCGAGCACACCAATCCCGCCCTCCGAGCGGCGCGCGTTGGGTCGCGCATCGCGGCAAATGAGTTCGCCGCGAGAAGTCCAGAGGCTTAGTTTGCTCACCGTCTTTCCAACGTCGAGCACAACAATCGCGTTCTCTACCATGATTTTGACCTTCTCGATTATGATTATAAATAATCGATAATGATTGTTTTTGGCAAATTGAAATGTTAAGGCGATGACACTTCGCCATCAGGAGCATTGAATAGCCATGAATACGGTGCCGTCATCGAAATCCAAACCCGCCACGAAGTTTGCCGTGCCCGAAAGCTTGTGGGATGAGGCAGAGGCCAAGGCGCTTTCTCCGGCCGAACTCCTGCTCTATCGCTCCAACCTGCTCGGATCTGACCTGACTGTGACGAATTTCGGTGGCGGAAACACATCGGCAAAGATCACAGAGGTCGATCCATTGTCGGGTGAGATGGTCGAGGTCTTGTGGGTCAAAGGGTCTGGCGGCGACATCGGTTCAATGCGGCTTGACGGCTTTTCGACCCTCTACCAATCAAAGCTCCTCGAGCTTGAGCCACATTATGACGGTCCGCAGGATGACGACAAGATGGTCGGATACCTGCCCCACTGCACGTTCAACCTGAACCCGCGCGCCGCCTCCATAGATACGCCGCTCCATTCGCTCCTGCCCTTCACGCATATCGACCATGTGCACCCGGATGCCATCATTGCGCTGGCCGCCTCCTCTGGCGGCGAAGCAGCAACCCAGGAGATCTGGAGCGGCAAAATCGGGTGGTTGCCGTGGAAACAACCGGGCTTCACTCTCGGGACGATGATCCGCGACTACGTAAAGGAAAACCCGGGCGTTCAAGGTGTTATGCTGGCGGGCCACGGCATCATCTGCTGGGCAGACACATCCCGAGCCTGCTACGAACATACTATCCAGCTTATCGCAGACGCAGCCGAATATCTGAATGAAAAGCTCGGCAACACGCCTGCGTTTGGCGGCGCGGTCGTTTCGCCGTGCCCCGATCGCCGGACTATCGCCGCAACCCTTATGCCGAAGCTACGCGCTCTCATGACGGGTTCGCGCGCCAAGCTTGGACATTTCTCAGACGATTACGAGACAATGGAATTCATCGGATCCGCAGATTTTGCGCGTCTCGTGCCACTTGGCACCTCCTGTCCCGATCACTTCCTGCGCACCAAGATCGCACCGCTCGCACTCGATCAGAACCGTCTGAGTGACGATGCCTATCTGGCACAAGCGATTACGGACTATCGCGACGGCTATGCGGCCTATTACACGCGTTGCGCCCGCCCGAACGATCCTGCGATGCGGGATGCCAATCCGGTTGTTGTGCTCGTGCCGGGTGTCGGGCGGATGACTTTTGCCGCCGACAAGACAACCGCCCGCATCGCAGGCGAATTCTACGGAAATGCCATCAACGTCATGCGCGGCGCCGAGGCAATTGGCGACTATATTGCCCTTCATGAACAGGAAGCCTTCAATATCGAATATTGGACACTCGAAGAGGCCAAGCTCCAGCGTATGCCAAAGCCCAAGCCGCTGGCTGGCAAGATAGCTGTGGTCACGGGCGGAGCGGGCGGTATCGGAGCGGCAACAGCGGCCCGCCTGATGTCCGAAGGCGCCTGCGTCATGCTGCTGGATCGCGACGAAGACGCGTTGAAGTCTGTCGAGACTGGATTTCGGAAGCGCTTCGGGAAGGATGTTGTGTGCGCTGCGGTGTGCGACGTGACGGATGAAGCGGCGGTCGAATCTGCTTTCGCAAGGTCAGCGCTGGAATTTGGCGGATGTGATATTTTCGTGGCCAATGCTGGCATCGCGTCGTCCGCCCCGTTCGAAGAAACCACGCTCGCTCTGTGGAAGAAGAATTTCGATGTCCTGGCTGAAGGGTATTTTCTTACGGCACGTTCAGCCTTCATGCTGATGAAGAATCAGGAAGAGGGATCAATCGTATTCATCGGATCGAAAAACGGGGTCGCAGCTGCCAAAGGCGCATCTGCCTACGCATCCGCCAAAGCCGCCGCGAACCATCTTGCCCGCTGCCTTGCACTGGAAGGCGCGCCGCATGGTATCCGCGTCAACGTCGTCAACCCAGATGCCGTCATCAAAGGCTCGCGCATCTGGGATGGTGATTGGCGCAAGGAACGCGCCGGCGCCCATGGCATTGATTCAGGCGAGGAACTGGAAGAGCACTATCGCATGCGCTCACTGCTCCAGCGCGACGTACTCCCGGAAGATGTCGCGGAGGCGGTCTATTTCTTCGCGAGTGACATGTCGGCGAAGTCGACAGGTAATATGCTGAATGTGGATGCTGGCAATGCCCAAGCGTTCACCCGCTAATGGAGACCGCTATGACAACCAACACCTTTCCGATCTCCGCTGATCTCATTGCGGAGCAAAATGCCGCACTGATGACATCCGTGGATGAAGACTATCACGCGCTGGGCCGGAACCTCTCCCGTTCCGGCATTGATATTGACGCGGTGAAAGACAAGGTCGCCGACTTTACGGTCGCAGTCCCTTCCTGGGGCGCCGGTCGCGGCGGCACGCGGTTTGCGAAGTTCCCAATCACAGGTGAGCCGACGAATATTCATGAGAAACTTGAAGATTGCGCGGTCATCAACCAGCTTTGTCAGGCGACTCCACGGGTCAGTCCGCACTTCCCTTGGGATAAGGTGGAAGATTACGGCGCTCTACGTGACGAAGCTGCGAATTATGGTCTCAGCTTTGACGCAGTCAACTCCAACACGTTCCAGGACCAGCCTGGGCAGGCGCACTCCTATTCCACCGGGTCCCTGGCTTCGACCGATGCGTGCACCCGCGCGCAGGCTGTTGAACACAATATCGAATGCATCGAGATCGGACAAAAGCTCGGCTCGACAGACCTGACCGTATGGGTCGGCGATGGTACCAATTTCCCAGGCCAGCAGGATCTTGGCCGGTCGCTTGACCGTTATCTCGACGCAGCCGCAGAAGTCTATACGGCGCTACCCGGCGATTGGCGCATGTTGCTGGAACACAAAATGTTCGAGCCCGCCTTCTATTCTTCCGTCATTTCGGATTGGGGCAGTTCAATCCTGGCGGCACAGTCGCTCGGCGACAGATGCAAATGCCTGGTCGATCTGGGTCACCACGCGCCGAATGTGAACATCGAACAAATTGTCGCCCGCCTTCACCGATTCGATAAACTCGGCGGATTTCATTTTAATGACTCCAAGTACGGTGATGACGACCTCGATTCCGGATCGATCAATCCCCACCAACTATTTCTCGTCTTCAATGAGCTCATCGAAGCTGAACTGCACCCGCGGACCGGCTTCAATCCGGCCTACATGATCGACCAGTCACACAATGTAACCGACCCGATCGAATCGATGATGTCGTCAGCAGATGCCATCCTGACAGCCTACGCCAAAGCCGTCCTGGTAGACCGTGAAGCCCTGTGTGCCGCACAGGAGACAAACGACACCATGCTGGCGTTCCAGGCGCTGCGGTCTGCCTACAAGGCGGACACCTCTCCAATCCTCGCCAAGGTCCGCCAGGAAAAAGGTGGCGCGATCAACATGATCGCAACGTACCGCGCCTCTGAATACCGGGGTCGAAAATCGCAGGAGCGCAAGCCGGTTGGCCTCGGTTCGGGAATTGTTTGATTGAATTTGATTGATTCTAAATAGTTTGTAGCCACAATAGCCGACATGCATGCTACAGAACGAGAAGCCGCCATCCTGGATCTCCTGTCAGTCAGGGGGTTTGTCAGCTTTCGCGAGTTGGAAGGGACGCTTGAAGGGTCGCCGGCGACCATCCGGCGAGATCTTGAGCGGCTCGACACGCAGGGTCGGCTGATTCGGGTCCGTGGTGGTGCAAAGGCGCTGAATGCCGAGAACCCTGCGACCGATACGCTTTCCGGATTACGCCTTGGCGGGACGCCGTTTGCAGAAAACATCACCCGCAACCTCACCGAGAAGAAGCGGATCGGCGCAGCTGCCGCTGCGATGTGCGGACGGGGCGAAGGCATCATGATTGATGGCGGGTCTACGACGTTGCAGATGTGTCCACACCTGGAAGGCCTCAGCCTGCAGGTTCTGACCAATTCACTTCACATCGTGTTGTCACTGAATGGACAGCATGGAACACGCGTCCTTGTCCCCGGCGGCGCGGTCTTTCCTGAGCAGAACATCATATTACCAGTGTTTGGAGAAGACCTGACACCAGCCTTTCATGCACCAAAACTGTTTATGGGCGCTGCAGCGATTGGAGCCCACGGCCTGATGCAGGACGATGTTGTCCTCGTCGCAAGCGAGCGTCGCTTCATGGAACGGGCCGAGGAAGTGATCGTGCTGGCAGACGCTAGCAAGTTCGATCAATCGTCCGGAAACGTCGTCTGCGCGCTTGAAGACGTCGATACGCTGGTGACCGATGATCGCCTCTCCGATAAGGCAGCCAGCTTTATCGAGAAGGCTGACGTGAAATTGATTGTTGCTTAGGCCGGATGAGCATTCTGCGGTTGATTAGCCTCCAGCATCGTAAACATCTTCTTGCCCAATTTTGAGGCAAGAAATGCGAAAACTCCAGCCACGAATGAGGGTGCGCTTACGAGCGGCCCAGAAACGAACGGAGTCTCCAAATCAATGGCCCGGATACGAGGGCTGGGTCAGTCACTGTGACTGCATTGAATTTTCTGACTGCCCTTAGAATACCAGCTATTGAGCACGCATCGATTCATTTTCCTGCCAGACACGCAAGAAGTTTCCTCCAAGAAATGCGCCGAGCTCTGCTTCGCTCATTCCTTTTCGGATCAACAGACTAACGAGATCCGGAAGACGGCGGTAATCATCGAATACAGGTCGGTAGTTTGCGTCCATGTCCGTCCCGATACAGACGTGTTCGATGCCGACCTGATCAATAAGCTCGAAGATACGGTCCGCATATCCAGAAAGATCACTGATCTCGATGCCCGCCGGCCAGGCACCTATAATGCCTCCGGCCTCTGCAGCTGCGCGCGCAAGTTCCAACGATATAAATCGCGGATGATAAGAATGAGCTGTGCTTATATGTGTATGTGAAAACATGACGGGTCTGGTGCTGACTTCCAGAGCTCGAAATGCTCCAGCTTCGGACATGTGGGCGAGATCGATCACCATGCCCAACCGGTTCATTTCCTGGACGATGGCGTCACCCTGCGAAGTCAATCCATTGTGGTGCGGCTCAGCTGTCATCGCATCCGCAAGCTCATTCGTTCGATAGTGCACTAAAGTGATGGAGCGCACGCCATCCTGAAAGGCTTCATTCACCCGTTCGACCGAACCGCTCAGAAAGTCGCCTCCCTCAACCGTCCAAATAGCCCCGGGCCGACCTGATTGTCGCGCGTTAGCGATCTCATCAGACGAGAGTAGTTCTGTGACCCGATTTTGCGAGACCAGTTTCTTCAGGTTTTGCATTTGCATTTTGTAGCTCGCCCAAGCCTCGCCCTCCTCAAATGGGCGATGTGCACGCAGGCCTTTCTCTTTCGACAGTGCTAAGACATTGAAATCCGACACTGCCGCAAAGCAAGCTCCTGTCAGGTGTCCCTTTTTCATATCGCCTATTGTGCGTTCTTCGAATCCCGATTGCGCTTTGTAGATACGCAATACCGGTGGCAGTCCGCTGGCACCTCGAGCGAATGTCCTACCAGGATGAGCATGCGAGTCGATGGAAGGATATTTTTCCAGAAGCGCAATTGCCTCGGTGCGCTCAGCCTCGCTAACTTCAAACCCAAGCGGCGGCGCATCCGGCCTGGCGCGCAAACGATGCCAACCAAAGGCAGCCCCTGCTCCAACAACCAATCCGCCGCCGATCAGCGCTCGTCGTGTAAATTTTCCCATAGTGCAATACTTCTCTCGTTAGATCTGAGCCCTAATTAAAGCCGCGCCTCGCCAAAATACCGGACCGTTTTTTCTGGGGCAGACAAAGCCGCGCCGAAGATCTCGGGCATAACCAACAGCATTGATTCTGGAGGAGAGCGTCAATCCTTATCTGAAACTTCCCACATACTTACGATTTCCACTGCTACGTTGAAAGGTAGCGTGTTGACACCGATCACTGCTCGGGCGGCCTTACCGGTATCTCCAAACACCTCGACGAATAGATCGCTGGCACCGTTGATCACTTTCGGCTGATCTTTGAACTCATCGGCCGAATCTACGTATCCGGTTACATTCAGGCATCGAACGACTCGATCAATCGCTCCCTCACAAGCGGCACGTAACTGGGCGAGCACATTCAAGCCTGCGCTCCGGGCGGCCGAGTAGCCGCTGTCAACGTCGATATCAGTCCCGAGTGCACCGAAGACAGGCTTCCCTTCGATGATCGCGCCAGGCAGGATATCCCATCGTAGCATATGCCCCTCCTTTGCTCTGAATGCAGCCCCGCTTACTTCTGTTGACGGACCGCTATCACATCGATTTCGATCAAAATATCATCCCGTCCCCAATTGGCCCCGGGAACAGTCGTTCTCGCAGGAAGGTCATTTGGAAAGTACTCTAGATAAACGTCATTCATGACTTTCATATCATCGGGTGATTTCAGATAGACCGTGACTTTGATCACATCTGAAAAAGTCACCCCTGATGCATCCAGAGCTGAAGAAAGATTTGAAAATACCTGCCGCGTCTGCGACTCGATCTCCGCAAGCGCGAAGCCACCCTCCTTTTTGTGAGCAATCATGCCTGAGACGAATACCAGGCCTCCGGCCGCAACCGCATGTGAATAAGGACCCAACTGCGCTATCTCATCAGAAGTGATACGTACAATCGGACGGACATTTGTTGAACATGCGGCAAGCTGAACAAGGGAGAAACAGGCGAAGTAAAATAATATCCTCATGGGTATCATACCTTCGCCTGCCCTGTTTTATTCCCGTCCCGACTAAAAGCTCTTGCGGACTGTTATGCCCCAGGTGCGTGGATCGCGCGAGGTTACAAGCCCGTTGAAGGCTTCAAAGCCAACGACAGGCGCCGGACTTACGAGTCCGTTCGCCGTGTCATAGCGGCTCGCTTGATTTGGAATGAACACGCCCGTGACAGCCGTATCCTCGTCAAATACGTTCCTTGCCCAAAGCGAAATTGACACAGTGTCGTTTTCAATACCGGTGCGCAGATTAAACAGAGTTGTGTCTCCTACGTACGCATCTGCCGTTTGAATTGTGCTCTGCTCTGAATAATATGACAGGTCACCTCGTGTCATCCAATCCCAACCGCCAAATGCAGACCGCTGGTACTGCAGAGACACATTGAACTGGTTTTCCGAAACCCATTGCAGAGGTTTCCCGTCCAGCACCGGATCAAGCCCGAGCCCAGCGAGGACGCCGAATGTATACTTGTCATAAGCGCTATCAGTATAGGCGTAGCCTGCTGACAGATCGAGCCCGTCGGCCAGACGTGCGCGGGTTTCTAGCTCAAGGCCAGTAATCGATGTCTCGCCTGCGTTTGCATTCAATGTCGCAAACGTCGCTCCCAGCGACCTCACAATTTGATCCGTCCACTTGATCTGATAGACAGCGCCATTCAATGTCATCCGACCATTGGCCAGTGTTGATTTGAAACCGCCTTCATACGTCCAGCTTTTTTCAGGGTCATACGTGCGTTCAGACGGGAGAATGCCGCTCCCGGTTACATCGATATTGAACCCGCCCGTCTTTACCGCTTTTGCTACACTTGTATAGAGCATCAGGTTGTCGTTGACTTGGTAGTCGAGCGTAAATTTGGGGACAAAATTGTTAAAGTCCGCACTATCAGTGAACGTGCCGACCGCCGTCGAGATCGGGCTCTGCTGTGTCGCGACGATATCTTTGGATTCCGTTGTCCAACGTCCTTCAAACGTACCTGTCAGCTTGTCAGTGAAATCATAGCTGGCTGAGCCAAAGACGGCGAAACTCGATGTGCTTTCATCATTTGTCGTGATTGCACCTGCCGGAAGTAATCCACCAAGCGGTGACCCGGCCAATGCCTGCGCCAAAGCGAGCGCCCCATCAACAAACGTATCCGATACAAGACCGTCGGAACTTAGGTCGTAATAGTAGCCACCGAGCATCCAGTGAAACCTATTTTCCGGAGACGATGCCAAGCGAAGCTCCTGGCTGAATTCGGTCAGGTCAGTCGTAGCGTTCGAATAACGGATAGATCGGGCTTCATAGTCATTGTCGACACCCTGCTCTGTCTGGAGATCGACATAACCAGTGATCGACGTTAGCGTCAGACCATTCTCAAAGTCTTTATCAATCGCCAGCGAGGCGGAAGAATTCTTGCGATCAAATCCGCCTGGAGAGACAGCGAAACCGCTATCTGATCCCTTCATCTCGCCAGCGAACAGTTGAAAAGCGGGCGGCAATGGTGCCGGAGTCGGATTGCCGGAAGCCGCGTTGTTCTCAAGGAAGCGCAAAGGATCATCACCATCAGATGTATGCTCGTAGGCAAAGCGCAATACAGCGTTGAGCGTCGAGGACGGCGTTGCTTCAAATGAAGCTGTAAGTACATTGGTCTCGCGGCTGTCAAGGTCCTCGCCTGTCAGTTCATTGTCAAAGTAACCATCCCGGCGATAGTGAGACAACCCGCCCCGGAAATAAAGCTGGTCCTCGATTATCGGAACACTGACATTCCCGCGCAGTTCCCGAAGACCATAATCGCCCGCTGTGGCTTGCACGGAAGCTTCGAAATCATTTGCGGGCTTTTTGGTGATATAGTTGATTGCACCGGCAAACGTATTTCGTCCGTAGAGCGCGCTTTGGGGGCCCTTGGCAACTTCAACACGGGCGATATTTCCCGCCAGCATGGAATCCATGGCGGCGCGTGACGACTGATAGACGCCGTCGACAAAGAAACCGACGTTCGACTCGCCAATTGAGGTCGACTGGCCGCGAATAACAGGGATGCTACCTGAACCGCCAAATAGAGGCGCGAAGGTCAGTCCGGGCGTCAGGAGCGCAATGTCTTCAATGCTTACCAGCCCCGCATCTTCGATTTCGGCTTCTCCAAATGCCGTGATCGCCAATGGTGCGCTTTGCAGGTCTTCTTCGACCTTTCGAGAGGTTACTACGACTTTCTCGATACGAAGCTCTTTTGAGTCGGATTGAGAAACCGGTTCCTGAGCGAGCGCGGGCAATGCCGCGCAGGCCAACACAATCACCGCCGCACCCATCATATAGTTGTTCTTGCTAATGTTCTTCACTTTGATCTCCCCGAGGGCTTTGCGCGACAAATATAGCTAGACGGCACTCCATCAAGATGGACAATATCGACTCGACGATTTTTGTTGTTTTTGCGACTATTTGGTTTCTTCTGTAACCATTTGTGTCATTGGTGCAACACAATGCTCTTACGCCGGCACTTGTATGCGCACAGATAAACAAGGCGAACACAGAAGAGTTCCCGTGAGACCTGGCACGTCCAATATCATCCGGGATCCAATCGCAGGGTTGATGCGCTCTCGAAGCGTGAATATTAGCGTACGCATGCTCGAATCGAAATGGTAGGCCCGAATTTTCGGCTCGATTCTTGGCGTGCCGACCCGTTGCTGGTCAGCTTCAATTGCCAATCACTTACAGAGCCGTCCGTCGAAATGTATACTTGTTTAGTAAATAAGTTGCGCAGACCCGCACAGCCACATTTCGTTCCCTTATGTTTTGGGCAACCACCTTATCCCGCTGCTTCACCCATAGAATTCCGAATTTTCGCCTTCAAGATTTGCAGCATACCTAAATCACCATCACGCATCCCGGGCTTTGGCGAAGCCGTCGTTCAGATACCACGGCGATGCAAGCTACAGCCCAACACATCCGGCCTCTGTTTCGGGATATCGCGGGTAAAGAAGATGCCGAAACTAGTGCAGAAAGAGGACGAATATCCGCATGCCAAGCTGTATGGTTTCGGAAGGGCGCCTCTCGTTCCGAATGCCTCCACCGAGGACCTCAAGTTCGCTTACCCAGCCGTAAACCTCGCCTTTCACTTCGCGTTACTACGATCACTCAGGTCAGACTTGATTTCTTCGAACCGAGATTCACTGAGCTGATATTTACGCAGAATAAGCCAAGCGGCCATGTAGCAGGAAACCGGGAAAATGACATAACCAAGTCGAATGCCATGTATCGCAGCATCGGACTGGACGGCATTGCCTTGCACAAATCCCGACCAAGCCAAAACAAGACTGACACCATATGCCCCCAGCGCCATGCCCAATTTTCGGCTGAAAGCCCAGGCACCCAAAATAGTTCCTTCCCGCCTGGTACCTGTCTCCAACTCGTCAGCCTCGACTGTGTCAGGGATCATCGCATTGGGTGCCAGAATAGCTCCTGAGTCGCCGAGCGACGCCACGATGAGAATGCCTGCGACCGCGATTACAGCTCCGTTCACGGCTTCTGCGACAAAGGGCAATTTGAATGATAAATCAAACGTGTCTGGACCGACCAGCAGGAGCGGCAGCATCGCCGCAGACAATATGAGCAACGCTGCAGAATATGCCTGCTTCTTGCCCCATTTCTGCATCAACCACATCCATAACGGCAGGAACAATGTAGCTGTCGCAGCCGTCGCCGAGAGCACGACACCAACTGACTGGGGGGGCGCTTTCAGCACGAACACCAGATAGTAGATTACGCACGTGCCCGCCGCGCCGATCCCCGTGAATTTCAATAAGTGCGCGCAAAACAACACTTTGAATGGCTTGTTGTGCCAGAGCGCAGCCAGTTCCTGGCCGAGATTGAATTTCTTGTAGGGGCGCTCAATGCGTGGGGCGTCAGCTGTCGTCGCAAACACGACGACGCTTGCCACGGCAATCACAAGTGCGGCGAACAATCCAATACGACGAAAGCCGGCGCCAACATCTGCATCGGCGGCAAAAATATACGGCCCGACCAGCATCGTCGCAATCAACCCGGTCCGTATCGCAATCATATTGTAACCGGCAAGCCGTGCCCGCTGTCTATAGTCCTGGCTCATCTCCGGCAACATTGCGTTCAGCGGCACTTCGAACATCGTGTAGGCCGTGCCGACCAGCATGTAAAAACCCGTCACCCAGATAGCCCTTTGCCAATCGGCATCAAAATCCGGAATGGCGAACATGAAGTAGAAGCTGATAGCGAACACCAGGCCACCACCCAGGATCCACGGACGCCGCCGTCCGGCACGGCCCCTTGTCCGATCAGAAATTGCGCCCATGACCGGATCTGTCACGACATCCCAGAGCCTCGGCACCAGGAGCACGATACTTGCCATACCAACCGGAATGGCCGCCCCCTGGGTCAGGAAGAACAGGAAATAATTGATCGTAACGCCAAGATAAACTGCGACGGCAAAGCCACCACTCGACCACCCAAGAATGTGACGCAAGCGAAGGGGACTGGACGCTATCAACGTAGCAGACCTTGCGGTTGCAAGGCGTGAACCTTTCTGAAAACATATTTCTGTAGCGTATTCTCTACAGCCTCAAAGCCTTCAGGCGTATTTACACTCAAGGCGATAGAATCCGGGGCATCAACGCTCAAATCTAGCGTGTCGCCGAGCAATGACCAATCGATGTCAACGTTACCGTGAGGTGTTGGAACTGTCCCGCTCGCCGAGCTTAACCCGGCGATCGAAATGGCGACGGTCGCTGATCGATACCCAGGGCTCGTTGGGCGAACACCCAAGATATTGGCACTGAGGTGATGAACCGGACTTGCAGAGAATACATGGCAGAGGCTGGCGTTTGGCGCATAGCTTTCCCAGAGTGTTGTTGTGCCCGAATCCAGCATTTGGCCATATGCGTGGCGCATCGCGGCGAGCGCAGCCTCAAACCGTCCGGCTCTGGAAAGGGCGTCGAACAGAAAAGTCGAATAGAACGTCCCTGCGGCCACAATATCGGTTTCAGGATCGAATGGTTGATCGGCTTCAACGATCGGTGGCGCGGCGGTTGTGCGGACCCGGCGCGGGTCGGTCACAACATCAATCATCGAATCCCACCGCTCTCTGGGAGCGAGATCGAATGCAATCATCAATGCATTGGTTTGCTGTGAAATTCTATTGCTCTGGTCACCAGAGACCGGGTCGGCACTGTCGGCATACGCCTGGCGTTTTGGTGACCATAGTCGTGTGTTGAGGGCACGCTTCACCTGATCGCGCATGTTCAACCACCGCATCCTGAGTCGTGGTCGCTCAACGGCACCGGCAAGCGCTCCAGCGGCCTCCAAAGCACCAGCGTAGAGTGCGTTAACCACGCCGACTTCCCCGCTACGATCAACGTTCGCCCATTCAATAAAATTCCACTCCGGAATATCCGACAAAAGCCCATTCGGCCCGCGGTGCGTAGCAAACCAGTCAAGGCAGCGCTCTATCCCGGCCATGATCTCTTCGATCGTCTCCAGATCACCAGTATACGTGAAATACTTCGCGGCTGCGAGTATATAGTGGAAGCTGAAGTCCGGGATCACGACACCGTTTTGCCCCTGATCGCCCGGACCAAACATCGGATACAATCCGTCTTGCCGCTGCGCTGCTGAAAGCTCCAGAAGAAAGTTCTTGTGGAGCTCAACTGCGTCCATACCGAATGCAGTCGAAGCAATCGAAAAAGCGGCCGCCGCATCTCCAACCCATTGGCGTTTCTCGCGTCCAGGGCAATCTTCCCAAGCGTCATGCATACAGAGATGCGCAGTGTTTGCTCCGATATCCCACAATCTGGACAGTTTCGAATCTGAGCATAAGAATGCCCCGGACCGGGTCACTGGATACGCAATGGCGCGTGATCCTGCAGCGAGCAAGGTCAAACCCTTTGGTGCGTTCCGCACCGTGATCTGCATCGCCCGAATTGCCGCCCACTCGAATTTCTCGATACGTTGGCGCCCCGGTCGGGCAGTATACCTCATAAGGTTTGACACCGCGTGCACGCCAAGATGTCGAAGCGGTCCCGACGGCCCATCGTCAAATTCACCAGGCAAGCGCTCCGAAACAGCAATCTCGAGAACTTCACCACCGTTTGCATCAATTTCCACAAATGGAAATCCGGTATGATAAGGAAATGCCAAAACAATTGCCGCATCTGCATCATCGGACGTTTTCAATACGCAATCTGGTCTGCTTGCGAGTATTGCAGAGGTGGCGGCAACACCAGCGATTTGGTCTTCGGACGGCTCCTCCTTGAACAATCGTTCGTTAAGGGGCATATGCGGCAACGGCGACACCGCACCAGCCCAGACGACCGCATCTGGCCGTTCGACGTCATGCCGCAGCATAAGTGGAATCCGTTCTGTCAGCACTGGAAATGGTATGCTTCTTCCTCGACCAATTGCGAGATCATCCGGGCTCCCATTCGCCACCATTCGACACGCGGATTGCCATCCGGAGTCATCGTAGTCTGCTTCGGTCCACCGATCAGGATACTTACTGCCGTCTATGTCTTCAATATCCCCCTGCCCCCAGCCTTCTCGCGGGACGTCCTGACGCCAGCAGTCAGCTCGACGGATCTTCCATTTTTCGTCAGATGTAACCTCGAAAGGCTCTCCTCTGCATTCGCCTTCTAACACCGCCCAAAGTCCGCCATCGCCAAACACTGGCTGCCAAGACCCGCGCATGGCCTGATACCAGGCCAAGTCTCTGCCAGGCACGTAGACCAGAACGGCGATCGCATTACGACCTGTGCGCAGATGGGCGGTCAGATCATACTCGTCAACACTCTTCCTTTGCGGAACTGAACGGGCAGGTCCAAAGCCAACATATGATCCATTGACCGACAACCGATAGCGACCATCAACAGTCAATTTCAAAATGGCGCGTGCGGGACTTTCAGCCAGATCAAAATTGCAGCGAAGAAAGAACCAGCGATTCTCACCATCATCTCGCCTGTCTACGCCGCCGTGCATCATCGCGCGGTAGGCGGGAAGATCGATCAGCTGATCGGGAGTCCAGATAAAATCCGCTTTGGTCCGCATGCCGGGCACCTCCAACGTCAAAAAGTAAGCGAGTTGCCAAATCTAAACGGCAACTCGCAACAAGTCCCACCTACATCTTCAATCGAACGCGGAGGACGACCATTCTCGGATGATTGGGATACATGATCGTCGTTAGACGGCCTGGTCCCGCAGGTGGTGGTGGAAGACTGATGTTGAAGCTGTGTGTGGGATACTCCTCTTCGAACAAATTTTTGGCTGCGAGTTCTACTTCCCACTGATCGCCTGGAAGTTTATATCCCATCCGGGCATCTACGATCGTATGTTCGGGGACTTCCCTCACTGGATCATTGGCGACACCAGGGAAATACGAATCCTCATACGATGCACTACCCGACGCGAAGAACTCCCCCCCATTGGCGAGCGAGAGATTATAGTCCGCCGTAACCGAATAGGCCAACTCAGGCGTGTATTTAGCGCGGTTTCCACTTTGTTTGATTTTGCTGTCCATCGTTCCGCCCTGAAAACCGATTCGAAAATTGTCGGTAACGAGCGCGCTTGCTTCGAGCTCCAAACCACTGATTTCGGCATCCGAGTTCGCCGTCGAAAAACCCCCGCCCTGCAAGGCCGCTTCCTGGAGGTTTTTGAAATCTGACGAGAAATATGTGGCGTTAAATCGCAAACGCCCATTCGCCCAATCGCTCTTCACTCCAATTTCTGCTGTGTCTACCGTTTCATCTTCAAACGGTGCCGCAGAAACCTGAGCGAGTGATCGCGCGCCTCCATTAAATCCACCGCTGCGGTAACCCGTTGAGTAGCTTATATAACCCAAAATGTTATCAGTGAACGCATAGTCAGCACTGGCACGATATGACGTGTTGTCAAAATCTTTACTGTCGCCGAACGTCCAAGCGAGTGTGCCCGTGGGCGTGCCTCCCTGAGACACATCAGGCCCAGTCTTGTCGTATCCGTCTGCGTGAAAATCCTTCGTTTCTTCAGTGTATCGCAGGCCTCCAGTCAAGCTGAGCTTGTCTGTTACGTCGAAAGTTGCCTGTCCGAAAACCGCCCAGGCTTCGGTGCTTTGGTCGAAAAGCTGAAAATTCTGCGGCGCGCCGAGATTGCCGAACACTGTGAGATCCCAAAGAAAATCATTCTGTTCCTGAAAGTAGTACAGTCCGCCGAGCCAGTTGAACCGATCACCCTCTCCAGATAAATTGAATTCTTGGCTGAAGGTCTGATTGTCGAGCCTCTGGTGGGCCTCGAATCTCGTCGCGATAGTTCCGTCGGAATCTGCGCGTTTATCAAATTGCAGTTCGCGATAGGCCGAGATCGACGTGAACTTCATCCCGTTGGCGAGATCCCAGTCAACATGCGCGGTCAAGCCGGAATTGTCGACAGACTCATATCTGTTCTCGAGCCCGCTGTAGAACGTGTACAGATTGCCATCATAGGGGTAATCAACAATGCCGTCAAAGTTTAGATCCTCGTCCGAAAAAGACACACCCGAGCCTCCCAAGGCTCTTTCACGAATAAAATCTGTCGCGATTACGACATCAACGTTCGGCGCCGCAGCCCAAAGCAGTTTGGCACGGCCACCCTGAATATTCTTGTCAAAAGCGCCACTACCATCAATGATATTTGTCTGGAGCGGATCGTGGCTCGAACTGAATAGCGACACACGTGCGGCGAGTTTGTCCTCGATCACAGGGAGGTTGAAGGCCGCTTTCGCCTCGATTTGTCCGATATTACCTGCCGCCAGTTCTCCCTTGGTCAGTGTCTCATTCATAACCGGATTGGCCGTCTGAAGCTTCAAGGCACCGCCCGACGAGTTGCGTCCATAGAGCGTGCCTTGCGGCCCGCGCAGCACCTCGACGCGCTCAACATCATACATATCGAAATTGGCGCCGATCGTCCGTGCGATGAAAACATCGTCAATGTAAACGCCGACCGCCCCGTCTCCGGAGAACACCGGATTGTCGGTTCCGACGCCGCGCAGGAACAGTTTCACGCTGGAGCCGCTGCCCGGTGCATCCTCAATAACGATATTGGGTACGATCGACTTCAGCGACTGGACATTCTCAATCTGGCGCGCCTCGAGCGCGGCTGCATCCAACGCTGTCACCGCGATCGGCACACTCTGGATTGATTCAGCTCTGCGTTCTGCAGTCACGGTAATTGTTCCCAGCCGCGCCGTGTTGTCGTCCTGCTCCTGAGCGATGCTAGGTGATGCGGCCGCAAGCGCCAGCGCCGAAACGCCGATCAGTTTACAAGCCGCTGTCCCGATTTTGATGCCATTCATGATCTTCTCCCATTATATTGCATTATATTGCGCCAGTAACTCGTCTCCCTCGACGTGGAGATTCTCGATACGCGAAGTTTTTCGCTAAATGTGAACAAGCAATAAGAAGCATTTTTTGTCAATTGCAATCATATTCGCTAATGGTGAAAGCTATGGCGACGTGCTAATTGAAAACATGACCGAAATTTCAAGAACGAACGATAACCAGAAAGGCGTCCAATCGGTGGAAGTCGCCGCACGCTTGCTCGCAGCATTGGTACAAGTAGGTGGCGGCGCCGCACTTAAGCGGCTGTCCGCTGACAGCGGCCTTTCGGCGAGCAGAGCGCACAGTTATCTTGTGAGTTTGAAACGCGCTGGCTTGGTCGAACAGGACGTAGGTACTGGCGAATACATCCTCGGTCCGCAAGCAAGGCAGATTGGACTCGCCGCGATTGATCATCGCGATCAGTATGACGTCTTGCTTTCTGCAACGCGTCGCGCACGCGATGAAACAGGGCGTACCGTCTATCTCGCAATTTGGTCAGAACGTGGACCCACTGTTGCGCATTGGTCTCGCGGTCGTGAGCCTTTGACGCTCTTGGTCATGAATTCTGGATTGCATCCACCATTGCTGACAACAGCCATGGGACGGATATTCCTTACATTCCTGCCGACGCAGTACACTCAGGCGATCTTGCGCGAGGAATTGGAAGCCTTGAAGGGCGGCGAAGTGTTTCCTGGTCTTCTCGAAACAGGGGCGATCGAACGTATAAAGAATACAATTCGCGAGGAAGGGTTAGCCTATATCAAAGGCAGTCTTTCACCCTTTGTGTCAGCAATCGCCGTACCGATCATGGACGAATCGGAAAACCTTTTCGCCGTACTCAATGTGATGGGCACCCGGTTGCATCCCGATCTTGCGGGCACACGGACCGTAATTTCCCAAATCAAACGCATCGCCAGACAAACAGAACAGGAGCTTGGCAGAACATGAAATTGAACAGACACCTTCATCCGGAAGTCGTCGAAATGTTGAACGCCGCTGCCGAACTCGCGGCGACAGGCACACCTAGCCTGTGGGACATTCCGGTGGAAAAGGCACGAATTGGCGCAAGCGCCAAAGCAAAAGTGTGGAACGCGGGTCATGTGGACGGCGTCCTGTTTGACGACCTTAGAATCGATGTCGATGGGAGGCAGGTCAATGTGCGGCACTATCGACCTGTCGCCCGGTCTTCGACGAATGGTGCCATCGTCTATTCGCATGGCGGAGGTTGGATCGTGGGAAACCTCGATTTCGAACACCTGAAGCTGCTAAAATTATGCGCCTGGTCGGGACTGGATATTGTCTCAATCGACTACACACTCGCCCCAGAGCACCCCTACCCTGAACCACGCGACGACGTCGAGGCGGTGGCTCGACACATCCAGTCCAGAGCCGAGGTATTTGCAATCGATCGGAACAGGCTTGCAATTGGCGGTGCGTCAGCAGGCGCAAACCTAGCGCTGTCATCGGCGCTTGCACTAAGGGATTCGGGGATTGCACTTCGCGCAATTGCACTTTTTTACGGCGTCTACGATTTGCGCTTTGCCCATCCGAGTTACGTCGAAAATGCTACCGGCCTCGTGTTGGAAACCCGGGCAATGGAGTACTTTCGAAGCCTGTATGTGGGGACTGATCCCACAAATTGGACAGATCCAGGAGCGTCTCCCGGCCTGGCGAAGCTTGAAGGCCTCCCACCCGTCTTCCTGAATGCCGTCACCAACGATCCACTATTCGATGATAGCCGCGCTCTGGAGAAACGTCTGACGCAAGCGGGCGTTACTCATGAACTGCACGAGTATGCCGATACCATCCACGGTTTTACATCCATGAGCGCAGTTCTCCCTCATGCAGACTTGGCAATTCGCGAAGCAGCAATTTGGTTGGAAAATCAACTCGCGGTCGGGGATTGTCAGGGCAAATGTCCTTGACGTTCGGGACGGTGACATTTTGCGTCGTTTCATGTCGAGCCCCCCATTTCGACACTTCAAGATTTCGCCCAAAATCATCCCGCTGAGACCACCTCACCTTTCCGGGGGCGAATAGCGGCGATTTCCGATTTCGGCGATTGCAAGATTTGCAGAAACTCAATTCAATCCATTCGTCTGCACATAGTCATTTTGGCCATAAGCCAAATATTCACAGGCGAGTTGGGTTCAAACTCCTGCGTGACAAAGACCTTACAAAGGCGTTCAAACTCTACCATTGCATAATCGGGGCCGTTCGCACATGAGAGCACCATGACACGGAGTTGGCGAATGCCAAGTCGGCTTCGCTGGCCTCAGAATAGGCCTTGCACCATCGGCAAAATATCGCACGATCAATGCTAAAATACCGGCACGCCATGCACAAGTCACCGATCTCGTCGGCATGTTGCCAAAACCGAAGTTTACGTTGAATCTCTCGCTGAGCGCTAATCATTGAAAACATTTTTTCAGCGGATGATCGAACAAGTTGTCTCGCTGAGATATGCATATCTACAAAGGTGGCAATCAAAGTATATTGCTGACCATCCACCTGCGGCCAAGCCGCGACTTGGTTTCCCAAGAGAAACTAGCGCTATCAACCATGCTCAAATATGAACAACTCACCCGCTGACGGACGTCAACCAGATTGGCGAGGACCAAGCGCGCTCTTGGAGGGTCTTCGGTAATGCCGGATTTGGCGAAACGCCGGCTTCAAGCGCATCCCAAGTGGACCAACGACATGTGGGGACCTCAAGCACCCGGACATAGTAGAATGCACGTTGTTCCGGATTGTACTCCGGATCTCGCCAAAGCGTCTTCAATTCACTGACGCCTGCATGAGACGATACCGTACAGTCTGTAATATCCGCCCCACTTTCATCATGAGGACATCGGTGAGAGACAGGATCAGGTTCATGTCCGCGGGCACAAGCAACATCGTACACAGCTTCGTGGGTTTCCCCAGCGATGGACCACCCCTTGATGATTTGCAAGCGTTGCAGCGGAGCACCCGAAGGGTCCTTGATGGCCCAGGCTATGAAGGACGGAGATCTGCCTCTGCTGGCAAGGTCACTACCCATGGTGACCCCAAGCTGGTAAGCGGTTGATACGAAATCCGGTTGCTCGATCAGCGCATCCGGAAAACCATATCCAGCAAAGAACCGGACACGGATGCGTGGACCAGTCGTGGCGAACGTTTCTTTGCGGCTCAGAGCATCATAGATGGCACCGCGAGTATTCTTTTCGGCCCATACGCCTGTCAATCCAGAAGCTGACCACCGCGAGAACCATTCATTTGCGCGCTGATCAAGCTCCACTCCGTCCCAAGACTTCACACCACCAGGAGGTACGGAGCCCCTTTGTTCGGGAAAAGCATCGTTGCTCCCCAGTTTTCCCCAGTACCCCTTCTCATCAAAAGACCCTGCGGTATCGTGACTGTCGCTGCCGCCGACGAAGCCGAAATGAAAGGGATTGAATCCTTCTTTGTCAGCATAGCTTAGTCCTGTGCGCAGCGCCTCACGAACGTAGCTCCCCTCGGTTTTGCCCTTTACGTGGGACGGAATGAGAGACTCGTAGAGTTCGAAATCAGCCCATTCGTCATTGGGAGAGAGCAATGGGTGGGTCTCGGACGTACCTTTGACCTGTGTAATCTCGACCAAAGGTTCGTTACGCGCGCGCTGCTCGGCATACGCCTTATCCATGTCCGCACTCGACAGACGGGAAAATGCAAGACCGTCGGAAATATTCGAGTTGTGAGGGATGGCAAGAACATCAATGCCGGCGGCTCGCAGTCCGTCCATCCAGTTCCAGAGTTCTTCGGGATTGGTGGAATCTAAGGCAGAAAATGGACGTTCCGGCGCATTCCCACGAAAGATAACATTGCGATGCAGAGTTGCTGCATCCGGCGTCGCAAAATCCTTATCCACATCGACATTCGCCGAGTATTCAAAACCGGCAAACGTGGTCAGAGTACCTGGGTCGTAGTACTTCTCTGCGGCGGAAATCGTGTCAGCCCACGCGGTATTTTCAACGGACTTGTCATCGAGCGAATTGATCGGGACGCCACTCACCAATGACCTGCCAATCTCCCCATAGGCGGCCAACTTCTGCTCCCGGCTCTTAGCTGTAAAAATGCGTTGGGAAATCTCTAATTTTGAAAGATCGCTATCCGGATCATTCATAGCCGGCATAATGCCCAAGTATTCAGCATGGTCCGTAACGGCAAGGAAATCGAGAGGCGGTCCGGAAAGCTTGATTTTGAAGCCCGCCGGGTGCAGAATTGCTTCGCCACGGGCAAATTGGTAAGCTTCGCTCGGAGACGAGCGCGTTCCAAACATATAAGCGTCAACTGAATATTTTGTGTGAAGATGCAGATCGCCAAAATAAGCGTCTCGGTCAGGATGTCCAGGGACAGCTGCTTCATCATGTTGTGTATTCACAACCGTCTCTTCCCTCAAAGACTCGGACGTCTGCCCCCCAGAACAGGCCCCCAGGAGCAGTACAAGCGAGCCGAAAATTCGGGGCCCAATCAGCTTAGATTGCATAGACCTTCTCCTTCGTGCCTCATTGAACCAAACACGAAAAGCAACGTCCAGTGCAAGTTCGTTGAAGCTTGGCACAATACCATTTGCTCAAAATAAGACCGCCAGCTTAAGATAGCGCAAGGTTGGCAGTGTTCGAAAATATCAATATACGCGGAAGTGTCCATCAATAAGTATGAATAGCCCCGCGTTTTCTAGACACCCTCGGCTTTCATATCTTGTTACCTTTCGAACTAGACGGGCGACAGCATCCCGTTCCTCACATGCTTGCGCTTCGGATTGTAGAATATTTCTATGTAATCAAACACGTCGTAGCGGGCTTCTGCGCGAGTCTTGTAGGTCCGGCGCCGGATCCGCTCGCGTTTGAGCAGGTTGAAGAAGCTATCGGCCACGGCATTGTCATGGCAGTTTGCTCGCTGGCTCATCGAATGGTCGAGGTTGTGAGCTTTCAGGAATGATGCCCAGTCCATACTGGTGAACTGGAATCCCTGGCCTGAATGGATCAGCACCCTGTTCTTCGGCTTTCGCCGCCACACGGCCATCAGGAGCGCCTGCAGGACAATATCTGTCGTCTGACGGCTATGCATGCACCATCCGATGACGCACCTGGAGTAGAGGTCGATGACAACCGCCAGATAGGCAAAGCCTTCCAGCGTCCGGATATAGGTGATGTCGGTGACCCACGCCCTGTCCGACGCGTCCACATCGAACTGCCGGTCCAACATGTTGTCGACGGCGGATGATAGCCTGCCGCTATAATTGCCCGGCCGGCGCTTATATCCGATCTGGGCCTTAATCCCGGCAAGTCTGGCCAGACCGGCAACCCGGTTCGGACAGCAGGTCTCGCCCTGATCCAGCAGGTCATCATGTAGCTTGCGATAGCCGTAGACCTTGCCACTGTCCTTCCAGGCCCTGCGGATCAGTTCGGTCTGCCGGGCATCTTCCTTCGCCCGCCTGCTCAGCGGGGCCTTCAGCCAGGCATAGAAGCCGCTCGGGTGGATGCGCAGGCAGCGGCACATCGCCCGCACCGAAAACAGCGGGCGATGTTCGGCGACGAACGCGTACCTCACTTTGCATCCTTGGCGAAGTACGCGGTGGCCTTTTTTAAAAATATCGCGCTCCTCGGCGACCCTGGCCAACTCACGCTTCAGCCGCCGGATCTTGGACTCCTTCTCGTCCCCGCCAGCAGGCTGCGAAAACTTCTTCTTCCACGCATAGAGCGATTGCTGGCTCACCCCCAGGCGCTGCGCCACTTCCGCCACCGGATAGCCCCGCTCGGTGATCTGGGCCACCGCATCCCGTTTGAACTCGTCGCTGAATTTACCCTTACCCATCATGGTCTCCTTGCCTCAAATTTAGGGAAGAAGGCGCCTACAAATCTAGGGGCTATTCAATCTCTTTGACGTGTCGTTCAGCCGATCCTTCGGCCTTTGGTTTCTGTCTCATCGTCTTTCCCTTCCTCGGAAATGATGAGCCACAAACCTTCCTTTAGCAATTTAGCCGATCTGTCTCAGGGTCGCTGACGGGGAACAACAATTTCTTCCTCTCGGAACCAACGTTTGGCGATGACAGATTTTGCAAGTTCTGCTGGATTTGCCGTATACGCGACCAAAGCGAGGCTTTTCTGCGCCCGGGTGCATGTCACATAAAACAATCGCCTCGTACGATCGTCGCTAGTTTCTTTGCCATCCGCAATGTTCTTCAGGTCCGTCGTGGACTTTGCTTTTACACCAAAGAGCTTTTCATATGAGAATAGAAAACCCCGGGCCTCAGCGTCATCCATAACGACCATGACACGCTCGAACTGCAGACCCTTCACGCCTTGATGTGTCGCGAACTCGCCTCTATCGGATATATACTCTTTATAGGCATCAATTTGACGAAACTGTGAATTCAAGAAAGCGCGTATGCTTTCCAACATTTTTGTTTGACTATCCGAATCTGATTCATCTTCGTTTTGTTCAACGTCTTCATCCAAAACACCTTCCAAATCCGGTAAAAACCCCGCCAAACTCCTTGGAATACGGAAGAGCTCACGTGAAGCGACGTGCCTCAATACCTCCAAAAAACTTGCCTCAGGAGAGTTTCCGATGAGCGATACTGTGCTTTCCACGGCATGTCTCACAGCGCTTAATGGTGTTGCTTTTGAGGCTGCGCGAAGACACTCCTCGGATAGAAGAGGAGAGCGCTTCTCCCTCAAGAGAGTCATAACCTCATAGCTCTCGCCAGCCGTAACATGCTGAAAAAGAGGCCAAACCGATTCTGAGAAAAGCGTTATGGCATTCAATGAGCCATCCAACGCCCCTGTCGCCAGACGCCGACTAGCGAGCAACGGGGTTAGCATATCAGCAAATCCCATCCGAATAGCGGACATTCGATGTTCCAAGGCCAAAGTCTTCACTGATCTTGGCGCGATCCAGTGTTCGTCACCTGTAATCTCGGCCATTTTCTGTCGGATGTTAGCCTCTTGGCCTGCCTTGTCACCGATATCAGACTGTCGAACGAATAAGCGCACAAATCCTTCGGCCTGGCCTTCCAACGCAATTTGGACTTGCTGATCACCATCGCTACGAATGTCGTTTGCAAGTCCAATGATTCTCTTGGGACAGCGCCTGTTAAGCAGCTTGATCGGCTTGACCCAGCGGTCTGGCAGATTTTTCCCTAAGTCTGATTTACCATCTCCGTATATGCGTTGCATCATGTCGCCGATCAAACCCAACGCAAATAGCGGTGTCCGTCGTCAGGTAATTTGAGACTTCAGGCAGCCTGACTTAAGGAGGGTCTGGCGCATCTGGGTTTGAGTTAAGCAGCGGATTGGGCGTGCTGCAAGCGCCGTAATTTCATCGTCCTCCTTTTGATTTTCTCCCGTTCCAACAGGATGGTCTGGCCGC
>Ga0209344_10001499_pt1 | contig 30040 bp, 28 predicted proteins | sample Cruoilmetagenom6_FD_187293 | JGI IMG/M metagenome (GOLD analysis project Ga0209344, IMG submission 187293) | Oil polluted marine microbial communities from Coal Oil Point, Santa Barbara, California, USA - Santa Barbara Oil Seep Sample 6 (SPAdes)... | ecosystem: Environmental > Aquatic > Marine... | reverse complement strand
TCAACGTTCGCTGGCATCTGACCCTACTTTTCTGTTGATGTTGGAAAAAATGATTTTGCTACTGTCTCGGTGGCTTCTCTCAATGGGTCATCTAGTAGGTGTGCGTATCGCGCGGTGGTTTGCGTTTGGGTGTGACCGAGTAATGCACCGATGATTGGCAATGATGTTCCTGCGGATGCAAGTAGAGAGGCGTAAGTGTGCCGGAGATCGTGCAGCCTTACATCTTCGATGTCAGCTTTTGTTCGCAAGCTCTCCCAAGTTTTCTTTATGTCGGTGAGAGGCTTGCGGATGTCGGTTCCGGGGAAAAGAAACTCACTTTCTGAGCTCTTTTTCATTTGAATAAGTAGATCTGTGGCTGCGGCAGACAGTGGGACGCGGTGTATCTTTTTTTGCTTTGTGTGTGATGAAGGCTTGGTCCAGACACCTTCCGAAAGATCGAAGTCAACCCACTGCGCTGAGAGAACCTCGCCACGTCTTGCTCCTGTCAAAAGGAGTAGCCGAATAGCGTTGGCGGAGCTTGGTCTTGAATGTTGGTCAAGGGCGATAGACAGACGCGCTAGCTCTGCCTTTGTAAGATAGCGCTCACGCTTGTTTTCTGGGTTCTTTTCTATTCCCTGCGCGGGGTTCTCTTCGGCCAGACCCCAACGGATGGCGAGATTGAACATTTTGGAGAGTAGGGCGACGGTCCGGTTGGCTCTGTATGGCGCAGTCTGCGTAAGCTCTCTATGTAGCTTTTCTAGCTCTGAGTGTTTTACGTTCACGACCCGATGTGACCCCAATCTCGGTTTGATAACTTTTCTAATCAGGGAGAGATCGTTTTTTGCGGAGCTTTCTCGCTTCTTCGGTAAATGCCGTTCCACGTAAAGGTCGCAGAGTTGAGCTATGGTGATTGCTTGTCGTTCTTCATGGCGTTTTTCCATCGGATCCTCTCCGATGTCTATAGCTCGCTTGAGCTCTTGAGCGTGTTTTCTCGCTGCAGTTACTGACCAGCTGGGCCAATGGCCAATGGTGATCCTTCTTTCGCGCCCTTGGGCACGGTAGTTCAGAACGAAAGACTTCGAACCTTTCGCAGTTGTGCGAACTCCGAACCCCTTTAGCTCCGTATCGTATGTGATTTTGTTGTCTCGAGAGGGCAGAGGTAGCCGAGCAATGGTTCGCTCTTGAAGGCGTTGCGGCATTTGATGTCCGCCTTATGTCCGTGTTTCTCTATGAGTTTAGTGTGTCTTGGGTGCTCTTGAATGTCAATGAATGTCTCGCAGATCCCTGTAATTGACAGTGGTCTGGGGATTTGTGTCATGGTTTTTGGAGACCTTGTGCTGAAGGCGCGCCGATACTCTTAATCACTAGGTCGTAGGTTCGAATCCTACACGGCCCACCAGTAACCATTTGAAATCATTAAGATAATCGGATTGAATGAATTTTTCTCTGCTCATTCATCCATTCTGACTTTGCTACATGCAGAGTGTATAGGTACAGCTGATCTAGAAGTGATCGGGCGTGGACGGAATTTTCCAACAGACTGAAAAGAAGGTATCAGCGAGATGCAGAAGACGTTTGACTACATCATTGTTGGTGCAGGATCGGCAGGTTGTGTACTCGCCAATCGGCTGAGCGCGAGTGGTGAGCACAGCGTGCTGCTTCTAGAAGCGGGTGGGAGCGACAAAAATTTACTCGTTCAGATGCCGACTGCTTTGTCTTACCCCATGGCCTCAAAGGCTTACAATTGGGGCTACCTTTCAGAACCGGAACCGGCTGTCGACAACAGGCAAATAACCTGCCCTCGTGGCAAAGGGTTGGGCGGTACCTCCACTATAAACGGCATGGTCTATGTGCGCGGGCATGCTTGTGATTTCGACGAGTGGGAGGCCGAGGGTGCAACTGGTTGGGGATATGCTGATTGTCTTCCCTATTTTAAGCGCGCTGAGACTTGGCAAAATGGCGAAGATGAGTATCGCGGCGGCTACGGTCCTCTCGGGGTATGTGGCGGTAACAACATGGTCGATAATCCGCTCTATCAGACGTTTATTGATGCCGGGGTGGAGGCTGGGTACCCACGCACTGAAGATTATAATGGTCAGTGTCAGGAAGGCTTTGGCCCCATGCATATGACGGTGCGTGGCGGTGTGCGTGAATCAACGTCTCGGGCTTATCTCAAGCCTGTGATGAAGCGTACTAATCTCACGGTCATGTTGAAGGTTCTCGTGGACAAAATTGTCTTTGAGCAAAAACGCGCAATTGGCGTGGCGACGCGGAAAAACGGGAAAGACATTATTTTTCTTGCGAATAAGGAAGTCATTCTTGCGGCGGGCTCCATCGCGTCCCCGTTGATTCTGCAACGTTCTGGCGTTGGTCCAGACACTGTTTTGAGAGATGCGAAGGTTAAACCCGTGCACCATCTGTCTGGTGTTGGGCAAAACCTTCAAGACCATATGGAAGTTTATTTTCAGTTCCATTGCAAGCAACCGGTTAGTTTGAACAAGAAACTTGGCTTGTTTTCCAAATTTCTAATCGGCGCGCGCTGGTTCTTCTTCAAGAGTGGGCTCGGTGCGACAAATCACTTTGAATCTTGTGCGTTCATTCGTTCAGAAGCCGGGCGCAAATCGCCCGACATCCAGTATCACTTCTTGCCAGCGGCAATGCGCTATGACGGCACTGCCTCAATAGACGGACATGGCTTCCAAGTTCATGTTGGACCCAATAAGCCAAAGAGCCGGGGCCACGTTGGGATCACATCTGCCGACCCTACTCAAGAACCAAGTATTTTGTTCAACTATCTTCAGCATGAGGATGATGTTGCCGCCTGGAGACGCTGCATCAGGCTGACACGTGAAATTATTGCTCAGCCTGCAATGGATGCCTATCGCGGCGATGAGATTCAGCCTGGGCTTGATGTGTCCTCAGATGATGAAATTGACGACTGGGTTCGCGCTAATCTGGAGAGTGCTTATCATCCCTGTGGAACCTGCAAGATGGGACAGTTGGGTGATAAGGATGCTGTCGTTGATACCGAGTGTCAGGTAATCGGGGTTGAAGCTTTGCGGGTGGTAGATGCGTCCGTCTTTCCTACACTTCCTAACGGGAACATTAACGCGCCGACCATTATGGTCGCTGAGAAAATGGCGGACGTCATTCTTGGAGAGCCTGTGATGGCGCCAACAGATGTACCCGTTTGGATCGCAGAGCACTGGCAAAGTAAGCAGCGCGAAAACGCGCCATTGCGGTAACGGTTAATTTTGGCGCTACTTTAGCTATTTAATCCTATTCTTTAAGGGGTGCGGATATTGTGAGAAATCTCTCTGATTTGGACCAGAGTGATGTAGAATGTGACTGAATGCTTGATTTAGAGGTGGTCGGGATGGATCAGAAAATGGCAATTGAAGGCCAAGAATTGGTTAGTGAAGATGATCTCAAGGCATTGGGTGTACGTCTTCGCGAAATTCGTGGTGTGGAAGATCTCAATGCCACGGATATGGCCACTTTGTGGGGCCTGGAGCGCAAGACGTGGGAACGCTATGAGCATGGGGATAGTGCCCTCAAAGTAAAAGTCCTGATGGGGCTTGCCCGTATGGGATATAATGAAACTTGGTTGTTGACGGGCGAGGGCGACATGGATGCCGCCAATGTGCGTGAAGTGAGAGCAAACGCGCGGGCAAATGCGGCAGATCCAGCAGCCACCCGCGTCGTTGCATTCAATGTTGCTTACCTTTTCGCAGCTGAGAGCAAACTTATTAACTTGGACCCTGAGGATTTTGCGATTGCGTTTCGAGATTTATTTGATGAGTTGTTGAAGAAGCCGGAAGATCAGGCCGAGCAGGTGGTATCATTTGCTCTCCAGCGACTTCTTCACGGAGCCGACGGTTCATCGTGACATATAATTCTGCCGGATCATCTGGCGTCAGGTATCCCACTTCTGGGATCGACACGCCGTCAATGATCCTGTTGCGATGTACTGATTCGATAAAGCCACCGGCCTTGTAAGCGTGACGAATTTTATTTTCTTCAAATGCCCATAGGCATGCTGGCCACAGATCTCGTTTCAAGAGGAAACGGAGCATGCGATCCAGAAGTGGGACGCCAATGGCGTGGCCCCGATATTCCTTTCGGAAATAGATTGCGTGCAGTTCGCCTTTTGCGATCGGAAGATCAGAATCATTGCTTGACCGACAACTGCAAAATCCGACAAGAATGTCTTCATTCCAGACCGTCAGGATTAGTTGATCAGGGTCAGGATTGCTTAGGGCCTCCAGCCATTCCTCATATCGGTAGGCATAGGATCGATTTGCGTGGACCGCTGGTGGTATAAAAGGATAAGTATCTTGCCATGAATCTACATGTAGGCGTGTGATCTTGGCGACATCTGCGAGCGTTGCGGAGCGAATATCGAAGGTCATTTTATTCTCCTTTAAGGATTGCGCGGAATGCACAATCGGAGAATAATGGTAGAACTTCTGTTTCGGTTGGAGGGAAAAATATGTTGGATGCTGGCATGCAGGCACAAGGGAAGGCGCACATTGCGCGTGTGCTTGGTCAGCCGAAGCAGTCCTCGCCAAAAGTTCTTTTATCGGTGGGAGCCGTCGCCTTCGCTGCTGTCGTTGCAGCTTCGGTAGGAAGTTATTTGTATTGGTCGTCGGGGCCTGGGGATGAACAGCTTAGCCAGCTGACAATACTGTCAGCTTGTGACGGACGTACACCTGGTCAAGCTTGGCTTGAAGCACGATCTGCGGCGGGTGCTGAGGGCGCTACTCTGTCATCATCACAAAGACAAGCTGCAATGGATTACCTATTGGGTGGCGAGAGCGCTGCTGGGTGTGAGACTGTGGGACGCCAGGACGGTGATGGGGAACCTCTCGCTTTTTCGGAAAGCGATTAGCACTTTAAAGTTCTCACGTTCGTAAACGAATGTACCGCTTCTCTCACTGCTGCTGGTTACGTGTGAAATGATTTCATCCGGAATTGTCGATTCAGGAGGAGATGAGGCGACAACGTCTCCTTCAAGAGTGAGCACAGCACCTGCGCATAAGGCATCGCACCAGTTTAAAGGCTCTCTCATTGTGCGTGTATCTACAATGGCCGCTAGCACCGCTCCTAGTGCTGGTTTGAACGTGGAGATGGGGACAAATGGAACGCCGCTGGTTTTCCCAAGCACTGCTTTGCCGAGAACAAGGCCTGGACTTGCAAGCGCGTCCTGAACATACTGCCGCTCGCCCAGATTAATTGATGGGGCAGGGAATGAGTAAGCATCGTGCATTAGTTCGCCATTGCTTGCGACCATCAAAATTGAGCGGACGCCCTCCAACCGTGCTGTCGTTGCTTTCAGTTCGGCATGTGTGAGGAAGTCCGGCGGGTTGGCTTCGCTAACAAATGCCGTCAAATAATCAAAAGCAAAAGAAACAGACGTTGTCAAAGACTCTGTTGCCCGCAAAGCATCATCTGCAGCCTGAATGGTGTCACTTCGAATTTGAGCTGTGTCTGGGATCGCAGCATAGGATGCGTCTTCAAAAGCGCTAGCCGGAACTGACCACAGAAGGGCTGCGGCGAGGAATGACGAATGTAGCTTTGAGCGTTTCATATGTTCGGAACCCATTTTCTGCATTGGCTGTGTGGGGATTTGAAACCACTAACTGCCACCACCATTTTATTATACCCAGTGATTATGTACAATCCAAGTCCCTTGTTTGATAAATTTGACCGTGGTGGGCGGACCATTAAAAACCGATTGGGGCTTGAGATACTGAAAATAGATTGCTCAATATCTTAGGGTTTGTACCAGATTGGCGAAGAATAGGCCCGCTCCTGGATGGTTGCCGGGCCTTCAAAAGGTGTTTCCTGTCCAAGTGCAATTGCATCCAGTTGAGAATGCCGAATGGTCGGAATTTGCAAAACACGGACATAATAAAAGGCTTTCTGCGCCGCATCGAACTCTGGATCTGTCCAAACAGTAGACAATTCAACTGCACCAATGTCATTGGAGAAGGTGCCGGTTGATGTGTTGACGGTGTTCCCGACCGCAGGAATTTTCCCATTTTCGTCAGGGGTTCGATCATCAGACCAGACAACGTCAAAGACCTGTTCTTGTGCTTCCCCGCTGGCATCCAACCAGCCTTTGATGACCTGAACACGGTCCAAGTTTGCGCCTTGTGGGTCGCGTGTCGCACGAATGAGAAGGTTTATCGGATCGCCTGATGCCGGGGCATTGGTCAAGTCACCGCCCATAGGCACGCCAGTGGCGTAGCCGATCTCAGCAAAATCTGCAGTATCTGCGGCACCCTGTGGAAACGACCATCCACCGAAGACGCGCAGCGCAATTCTTGATCCCGTCGTTGCATAGACCTCTTTGCGCGCAAAGGCTTCAAAGATGGATTCTCGTGTGTTTTCTTCGGCCCACACCGCAGCCAAACCGGAGGCAGACATATTCCATCCGTTGAAGTCCTCAATCCCAGAGATGGGATCATCAGTGCGTTTGTTTTCAGGGATTGAATCCAGTCCCACTTTGCCCCAGAAATTGGGTTCTTCGGAGGAGGCGATGCCCGTGTGGCTATCGGTTGACCCGATCATGCCAAACTGAAACGGATTGACGCCAATGCGTTCTTCGATTTCGAGACCCCGCATCAAAGCGGTACGCGCATAGTCGCCGGTTGAGGCACCGTAATTTGCGTTTTGCGGTGTTGCCTGCAAGTAGAATTCGAATTGTTCAAAGTCCGCGAATTCGTCATTTGGCGAGAGAGACGGGTGGGATTCGCTGTCGCCCTTAAACTGAGTGACCTCCATCACCGGTTCCCACTCCATGCGGGTGCGGGCATAATCTGCGCTCATGTCTTCACCGCGAATGGTGCGGTCAGCGAACATGTATCCCTTTGATAGGTTGGAGTTATGCGGAATGGAGAGGAAGCGCGCGTTGGTTTCTTGCGTCAGTGTGTCGAGGCCAGCCCAGAGGTCTTCTGGGTAGGGAGCTTCATCCGACCCGACCGGATCTATGGTGGCAGCTTGTTCACCATTCAGTGTCGACATGACAACACGGTGCAAGTTCACGCCGTTGGCTGTCTGAGTCCATTCCCAGCCGATGATTGCTGAAAAGACACCTGGTTCGTTATGAGATTCTGCTGCTGTGACAGATTTTTCCCACATGCTTGCCGACATGGCCTGAACTGTTTCCAGAGGGATTAGTTGTGTGAGGGCGCCGATCAATCCTTTCGAGGTGCTGGAAGCGATGGGGTCTGCCGTATCGCCGGGAGAGATGCTTGGCTGTTCCATTCGCGCTCTGAAGCTTGCCGTGCCTTCTGCCGGGTCAGCGATCGCTCCCCGGAAGCGATCTAAGAAGAAGGCGGAAATCCAGCGTCGCCAGAACCATGAGTCCGAAAGATCAGGATCATCTGCGTAGATCTGTCCAAGAACGCCCAATCCTTCGGCATGGTCGGCAACGACAAGGAAGTCGAGTGGGCGTCTGAGTTGTACTCGGGTGCGGTTGAAGGGATGCACTACAGGTTCGCCCTTGGCCAGCCGATAGGCTGTGTCGGGATCAGCGTCGCGATTGCCGGCCATGAAGGCGTCAGTTGAATAGGCGGTGTGAAGGTGCGTGTCGCCCCAGAGAAGCTGTGTTTCAGCCGCTAGTGTTGGCGAAATAAGCGCAGTGGTTGCAATCAAGGCTGCGGCTATTGGTGCGCGATTGCCTAATTTCTGGCCAAGTCTCTGTATTCTCATGAAATATTCCCCTCAAAATCGATTCCCTAGTTTGGCACGTGAACGCCATTTTATGGGGATATTCCGAAAAAAATTCCAACAATCGGAATTGCTCTCTTGTTTAAGATGGTTTGTACCAAATGGGGGACGAGTATGCCCGCTCCTGAATGGTTGCCGGTCCCTCATAAGGCGTTTCAATTCCTAGTGCTATGCTATCCAGTTGCGAATGCCTGACGGTTGGTATCTGCAGCACGCGAACGTAGTAGAAGGCTTTCTGGTTTGCGTTGAAACTTGGGTCACTCCAAACTACAGACAGTTCTGGCGCACCAATGTCATTGGTGAAGCGTCCGTTGGAAAGATCGACTGTATTGCCAACGGCAGGAAGCTTGCCGTCAGCCCCCACTGTTCGACTATCTGACCAGACAACATCAAAAATCTGTTCATGGGTTTCGCCGTTTTCATCCAGCCAGCCTTTGATGACTTGCACACGGTCCAGGTTTGCATTGTCTGGATCGCGGGTTGCCCGGATGAGGAGCTTGATTGGTTCACCAGATGTAGGCGCATTTGCCAAATCGCCACCCATGGGGACGCCGTTTGCATAGCCAATATCAGCGAGGTTATCTGCATTTGCGGCAGCATCATCAAACGACCAACCGGCAAAGACACGAAGGGCTATGCGGGGGCCGGTCGTGGCATAGACTTCCTTACGGGTAAAGGCGTCGAAGATGGCTTCTCGGGTATTTTCAACGGCCCATACGGCTGCGAGGCCAGACGCGGACATGTTCCAGCCATTGAAACTCTCGATGCCAGATGTAATGCCTTCTTCGTCTTCCCTGCGTTTGTTTTCGGGGATAGAGTCGACAGCGACCTTGCCCCAGAAATTTGGTTCTTCCGCTGAGGAAATACCTGTGTGGCTATCGGTTGACCCGACCATTCCGAACTGGAAAGGATTGACGCCCACGCGCTCTTCGATCTCAAGCCCCCTCATGAGAGCAGACCGGGCATAATCTCCTTCAGACGCGACGTAATTTTCGTTTTGCGGCGGGCGTTGCACATTGAATTCAAATCGTTCGAAGTCAGCAAATTCATCGTCCGGTGAAAGGGCAGGGTGGGTCTCACTGTCTCCCTTAAACTGAGTGACCTCTATGACTGGTTCCCACTCCATCCGGGTGCGTGCAAAGTCAGCGTCGATATCTTCGCCACGAATTGTTCTTTCACCAAACATGTATCCCCGAGAGCGGTTTGAGTTATGGGGGATGGATAGGAAACGCTCGCCGGTCGCGTCTTGTAATGCGTCGAGTTCGTGCCAAAGATCTTCCGGATAGGGTGCGTTGTCTTTGCCGATAGGGTCGATTTGCGCCGCTTGCGTTCCGTTGAGAGTTGACATGACGACGCGGTGGAGACTTACGCCGCCTGCGGCCTGGGTCCATTCCCAACCGATGATCGGGGTAAAGACCCCAGGCTCGTAGTGAACTTCAGCCGCGGCAACTGAAGCTTCCCAGGCGCTGGCTGCGATGGCTTGCAGCGTTTCCCGTGGAACGATCCTGCTTATAGGTCCGATGCGCTCCTCGGTCGCGCTAAGGGCCACGGGATCAACCGCGCCGTCAGGCTCGATATTCCCTTCTGGCATACGAGACGAAAAATTTGCGATGGCACCTTCCGGGTCGTCCATTACGCTTCTGAGTTGCCCCAGAAAGAAGGCTGATATCCATCGCTGCCAAAACCATGAGTCACCAAGGTCCGGGTCTTCGGTATAGAGGCTTCTCATAAGCCCCATGCCTTCGGCATGATCAGCTACCACGAGAAAATCGAGGGGGCGGGAGAGTTGTACGCGCACGCGGTTGAAGGGGTGGATAACCGGCTCACCTTTGGCAACCCGGTAAGCCGTATCAGGATCGGCATCGCGGTTGCCCATCATAAAGGCATCTGCCGAATAAGACGTGTGGAGATGGGTGTCGCCCCACAACAATTGCGTATCTGCTGCTATTGCCTGCGACGACAATGCAGTTGTCGCCAGAAGAAAAGCGCCAAAGCTTGCTGTCTTACCGAATTGTCTCACGTTCATAGATATCTCCCCCAAATCACTCCACATAAATCTTACACGAAGGGGGCCGTTTGTGATGACGATCTCAAAAAATTCCAACAGGCGGAATTGTGCTTGACAGCTGGTTCAGGCAGACTTCGCAGCATCGAAATTGACACAAAGAAACGAGGAGCGGGAACCGTGCCCGATACAAACAAAGCGCAAAAAGAATTTTGGAATGGCGCCGCAAGTACTGGATGGGTGGCAGGCCAAGAGAGTCTCGACAGATCTTTGGCGGGTGTGACGGAACGTTTGATTGAACGGGCGGACATTTCATCTGGCGAACGTGTTCTGGATATTGGCTGTGGCACCGGAGAAACCTCATTGCTGGCGGCGAAAAAAGTGGGCACGACGGGCACTGTCCTTGGTGTCGATATTTCACAGCCAATGTTGGCCCATGCTGAAACACGTGCCAAGGCGCAGAACTTGCCCAACGTGACATTTGGTGTCGGTGATGCGCAGGTCGATGATCTTCTAAAAGACGCTGATCTTATGATGTCGCGGTTTGGTGTGATGTTTTTTGAGGACCCGGCGGCGGCCTTCAGCAATATCAACAAACATATGACGTCTGGCGGCCGACTATGTTTTGCCTGTTGGCAATCTCCAAAGTTCAATGATTGGGTGAGCCTGCCTGTCAGCATCGCGCGTCGTTATGTGACAGATGAAGCGCCGCGCGACCCATTGGCACCGGGTCCTTTTGCACTTGCGGATGACCAGCGCATCAAAAACATTCTTGGTGAAGCAGGATGGCAAGATGTTGAATGTGCGCCGGTCGATTTTGCGATGCCATGGGGGGACTCACCTGAAAATGCGGCAAACGGCCTGTTGGAACGTGGTCCGATCAAGCCTTTGATTGCAGACTTGCCACAGGAAACAATCGACAAAATTCTTGCTGAAATCGCAGCCGCCCTGCCGCCGGGCGAAAATGGTATTTCTCTCAAAGGCGCTATTTGGATTGTAACGGCAAAGGCTGGTTGAGGCTTTGCTGCTTCCTGCTAGCATGCAATCGCAACAAATATATTGGGGATGATTATGAGTGGTTCAAAGTCTGGCGCAAAATTCGACATCATTGTCTGGGGCGCATCAGGCTTTGTTGGCAAACTCATTTGTGAATATCTTGTTTCCCAATATGGAAACAACCCTGATGTCCGCTGGGCGATGGGTGGGCGATCCCAGTCTAAATTGGAAGCGGTGCGATCAAGTCTGGGAGATAATGCCTCCGATATTCCGATCATCACGGGCGATGCGGCTGACACCAAAGCGCTTGGTGATATTGTGCAACGAACCAAAGTGGTGATTACGACGGTGGGGCCTTACGCAAAGTATGGCTCTGATTTGGTAGCCGCCTGTGCCAGACATGGTGTTGATTACGTTGACCTCGCGGGTGAAGCGCAGTGGATCAGGCGAATGATTGATGCGCACCAAGAGGCAGCTGAGAAGAGCGGTGCGCGCATTGTCCCCAGTTGTGGGTTTGACTCTGTTCCCTCAGATCTTGGTGTGTTTTTCCTGAATACAGAGGTGAAGAAAAAGACAAATGCGCCATGTGTGAATGTGAAAATGCGCGTGAAAGCAATGAAGGGTGGTGCCAGTGGCGGCACCGTTGCCAGTATGATCAATATGATGGAAGAGGCGGGGCGTGATCCCGAGGTTGGCAAAATCCTGGCTGATCCTTACGCCTTGGCACCCAAAGGCTTGCGTGATGGGCCTATGCAACCCAGTGATACGCCTGTCGAATTTGATGATGACGCCCACACCTGGGTGGCTCCCTTTGTGATGGCCGGTATTAATACACGGGTTGTGCATCGGACAAATGCGCTGCTGGATTATGCCTATGGGTCGTCCTTTCGTTATGGCGAGGCAATGATGATGGGTGAAGGGATGCAAGGCCGCTTGGCCACCTATGGGCTGGCTGCAGGGCTTGGCGGGTTTATGGCTGCGGCTTCCTTCTCGCCCACAAGGTCATTTCTTAGCCGGTTTGTGCTTCCTAAACCTGGCGATGGACCAGATAAGAATGCACGGGAAAATGGGTTCTATGACCTTGTCTTTCTTGGGAAGACAGAAGATGAGCAGGAATTTGTCGCACGGGTGACGGGCGACAAAGACCCAGGCTATGGGTCAACGGCGAAGATCATCACGGAATGCGCTCTTTGCTTGGCGAAGGATATTACATCTGAACAGACGGGCGGAGGAATTTGGACGCCCGCGGCGGCCATGGGCGATCAATTGCTTGATCGTCTGACGGCGAGTGCCGGGCTCACGTTTGAGATGGAAGAGGTAAGCGAGCACTACTAGGGTCGTTCTAGTAAATCGTCTTTTTTTGCCTTTCAGGATATGCTTTGTCGTATGCAGTGCCATCGAAGGGCTCTTTGGACATGGCTTCAATCATCTCCCCAGCGGTGGGGAGATCGCCTGATAGCGATTGTGCATCGATGCTCCAGAGTTTTGAGCGGGCGAGCGCCTTTTTACATTGGAAGTAGACAACATCAATTGTGACAATGAGGACCGAGGTAGGGTTCTTTCCCTGCATTGTAAATGTTGCACACAGCTCCGGGTCTGTTGAAATTTTGGCGTGACCATTTATGCGAAGGGTTTCCCCCGCCCCTGGGATGAGAAACAGCAATGAGATGCGCGGGTCCCTGACGACATTGCGTAAAGTGTCGAGGCGGTTGTTGCCCCGTCGATCAGGCAGGATCACTGTATTCGCATCGTGGATACGCACAAACCCTGCTGGGTCACCACGGGGGCTGCAATCCAAACCCTCAGGGCCGATGGTTGCAACCAAGACAAATGGCGAGGCGTCCACGAAAGCTTTGTAGTGTTCTGTGAGCTGGCTTTGTTCTTTGTCCATGGCAGATGAGCTTGGAACGCCATATAGCGCTTCCAGTTCTTCCGTGGACGTTATCAAATGCTTGTTTGAAATCTGGGTCATGACCGTGGCTCCCATCCATCTATCTGGTGTCCAGACGTACCACGGTTGGTCGGGTTAGGCGACGGGGACCATATGATTGTCCCATTGCGTATCTGCAAACGTCCCGGAAGGGCTAAGGGATAAAGGTGTTGCGTTCATTGTCTCAGAACCACCTGCGAGGATGAATTCGCCAGGCATATCTCCAGGCGCAATGCCACAAACGTCGCGCATTGTTTGTTGACCCAGCAGGGTGTGGCTGTTCGCATCCCAGAAGCTAACCAGGTTTCCGCGGGGACTGGTCATGCCAATGATCTGCCCACTGGGATCGTGGACAATGCTGCCGGCATAGTTTCGCATGGCGCGGGTCAGCGTTTCTGGGGCATCGGCCAATGTGAGCCCGTTTCCCTCAAATGTGGCCAACAGAGACATGCGGTGGGATTTCGGTCCTTCATATTGAAGCGCTAAAACGATGGCCCCGGTGGGCGCGATGGACATATGCCGCACTGATAATTGATGCAGTTCTGGTGCCAATTTGTGCATGGATGCGATATGGCCGTTGATGCGGTTCATTAAAACCAACGACGGTGCCATTGTGTCGAGATTGAGTTTTGCGCGCTCCAGCTCTGGGTTAGTGAGAATGCCACCGTTGGCGATTGCGAGCGTCTTACCGTCAGGCATCAATGCCAGTTCGTGTGGACCAATGCCGCCCGAGGCGTGGGATGCGACAAGCGCATAGCCGTTTTCTACATCTCGAACGCCAATGACACCGTTGCCACTCTCAAGATCATTTTCTGTTGTATAGAGAAATTTTCCATCTTGGGAAAAACAACCATGGCCATAAAAATGCCGTCCGGCAGATGCTGTGATTTCCTGTACAATCGTATGAGAAGTCAGCTCCACAATGATGGCGAAAGTTCCCGGCCTGCGGGCAAAGATGACGAGATGGTCGCGCGCACTTGATGTGGCGAGCCCGTGCCCTCTAGCTGGGAGAGGCACATCCATCAAAATGGCGCCGTTGCCGTTCAAGAGGGTGGCTTGGAATGTGTTGCCCACTTTACGGCAGGCCATCCATTTCGATCCGCCATTGCGCGCAAACGTAATAGTTGGGAGTGAGGACGTGAGCGTTGCCGCCGCGAGGGTAGAGAGAAACATGCGGCGAGAGGTAAACATCAGTCACCATCCGTTGCGTTGAAGCCTGGCACCAAACCAACATCTCTTGCCACACGGTCCTGGATGAGCGATTGAAGATCACGAAAACTGGTGAGCAACGCTTCAAGTTTCGGGCGTGCGTTTGCATCGGAGACAAGTGCAGACAAGGGTTGCTCAAAGCGGGAGAGATTTTCTCTGATCTTGTCGGTTAGCTGGGCGAGCGCTGCGGCTGTATCAGGTTTTTGAGCTTTTCTCGTAAGGTCATTTAGGCCGCTTGGTGCAGAGAGCAAAGCTGTGATTGTTTCGAAGTTCAGTTGAATGTTACGGAAAGAACGGGCGCTGCGCCAACTTTCTGCACGGGCGCTACGGGCGCTATCCAACGTCAAACCCAAGGGACGGTCGAGTTTTTGCAGCCGAATGATTTCGAGCGCTGAAATGATGCTGTTTAAGTAGGCGCTTGCGGCTTCGCGCTCATCAAAGAAGGCGTCTGTTCCCTCCGCCGCATTGATCACCTGGGTTCGGTAACCATCAGGTTTGGTCCAGTCCTGGAGCAGAGTGGCTGCTCTGCTTCTTTGCAAGTTTGCAATGGCACTGGCGTAGGCGCAGCGAAAGGATGCTGGCGATAGCAGAGCTTCCGGATTATCAAACATCACATATTCAAGAGCTTGCAGATCGCCCAGAGCAATGCTTTTGGTTGCCAAACTTTCGGCGCGGAGAACAGAGGCGTCCTGGCTACCTAAAACGCGGCGAAGATGGCGTTGGCCCGTCCCACGTTTGTCGGGCCAGAACTGAATACGCGCAGGCCCCGGAGCATTCATGATGGGGCCAAACAACAGAGGTTGAACACGTGCCCAGGCGTCCATTGTATCGTGAAAGCGATCAAAGGAGGCTTTGGCACCTTCTGGTGTTGGGTTGGCACAAAACCCCACTAGCGTTTCGTTTAGGACGGCCGTTTCGATAGCAAAGCGTTCATAAGCAGGAATGACAATCGTATCGGTGAGAGCGTTGGCGAATTGGACATAGTCATTCTGCTTCAACACGTCAGCAGAGGCAGGCGCGGTGTGCAGGGCCGCACAAATAAGTGTTGTGCCTATCCATAGCCAGTTCATGTCACAGACTTTCCAGAAAAGTTATCATCGCTTCACGATCTGGTTTTTCCATTGTCCGGAAAGCTTCCCGCGCCGCGATTGCCTCGCCACCATGCCATAAAATCGCTTCTGTCAAATTTCGCGCACGCCCATCATGCAGATAGTAAGTATGGCCATTTACGGTGTCTGTAAATCCAATACCCCAAAGCGGCGCTGTGCGCCATTCTGAACCTGTGGCAGAACCTTCAGGGCGACCATCGGCAAGACCTTCGCCCATGTCATGGAGGAGTAGGTCTGTATAGGGCCAGATAAGCTGGCCGCGCAGAGCGTGTGCCACATCTTCATCGTTTCTCGTTGCGTGTTTGGGCGTGTGACAGCTCGTGCAATTGGCGGTGTAAAAAAGTTCTTTGCCGCGCAATACATCAGCGTCATTGGCCGTGCGACGGGCGGGCACCGCCAGATTGCCGGAATAGAAGAAGATCTTGTCCATCACAAGGCCAGACGCTTCCATGTTACCACCGGGCCCACCTATGCCAGCAGGCGCGTTGAGACATGATTGTTGGTTGGCAGTGCAATCGCCACTGAGATTAGGGAAGAGAGGGTTGGCGATCCCAATATCACCCGCCATTGCCTCTGATGATTGATCAGCCAGTGTGGCGTTGCCGAGTTTCCAACCAAAGCGCCCGAGCATGACGCGTTCATTTGTTCTGCTCCAAATGAACTTGGCGGTGCCGGAGATGCCATCGCCGTTTGCGTCGTTGGGGTCTGCAGCGGCGAGAATCTCTTCTTCCGAAATGGCTTGAAGCAACCCCAGCCCGATCATGGGAGGGGCAATGCGAGGCGAAAAGAGGGCGTCTGGATGCATGTCACCGTAGCCAAGATCGGTGACGCCATAGGACGGGGAGCGAAGAGTTGCAATCTCTCCGTCACCGAAGGCGACCTCAACATCTTCGTAAGCGATGGTCATATGACCTTCGGGTGCGTGTCCAGGAATAGCGATGTCTTGAAGTTGGCCGCCGTATGTTGGCTCCGGCACGACATTGATCAAATGATCGCGAATGGCACCTGCTTGTTCTTCGTTTTGCGCCGGTATAGAAACACGCAAAAACATAGAAACAGCACTATCCTCAGCGTTTTCCGGAGGATGGCCACGCCCATCTTTCAGGTGGCATCGTTGGCAAGCGCGTGCGTTGTAAAGGGGACCAAGGCCGTCTGCTGAGGTGGTTGAGCTCGGGGCTGTTACCCAAAGACGTTTGAAAAACCCATTGCCGATAAAAAAGTCAGCACGGTCAGTGAAGCTCATGTTCTGGGAAGGTTGGGAAAAGGCTTCCCGATCAAAGCGACGTGTGTTGGTGGCTGTCCCACCGGGCAAGTTTTCGCCTGGTTCGGCCGCGCTGAAATCAGTGGTTGGTGCCAGGATTTGGGCACGCTCGTTCGCGGTCATTTCCGCATAAGCTGGGAGTGTGATGAGGCAAAGCGCCAAAATGGAGCTACAAATTTTGTTTGTGTTATTCATTCTGAGAATTATATGCAAATAGTGACCAAAAGAAATGTGGCCCGATGCCGCAACCAAAAAGGTGAGCGCCACCGGCTATGATGCATCACTGGGAGTGACGTTTATTGGAAAACAGCTTCGGGATCGTCGAGGCTGTCAGACCCCTCGATGCTGATTTCGTCCAGCTCAACGGCAGCGACGATGCGTTCAATGGTTTTTGTCTGATCGACAAGTCCGTCAATTGCGGCCTGCACGATGGCGGCACCCCCTTCATTGCCCTCACCGATCATTTGATCGTAGGACATGATGCCTTGGTCTCCGTGCAATTTCAGGACACTCATGGCTGCCTGAGTGGCCACCAATTTTGCACTCATTTCGGTATCTAGTTCTGGAGAAAGACCTCGAACCAAATCTGAGAGGCTAGGGCCATTTACGGTGCTGCCGTCAACGCGCGTGTAAGAACCGCTGTAGACATTTGCGATGCCGAGGGCGTCATAGTAGTGCGAGTTGTGCGTATTGTCAGAGAAGCAGTCATGCTCTTCTTCTGGATCCTGCAACATTAAGCCCAAGCGCATGCGCTCTCCGGCCAGTTCTCCATAAGACAGGCTACCGAGGCCCGTGAGAATGATGCTAAGACCCGCTTTGTCTTCAGGCAGACTTGCGCGTGCGCTTCCCTTTTCACCCCATGCATTTGTCATTTCTACTAAGTCTGAAATGAGGAGATCTGTTGCTGCCAAGAGGTAGGCTGACCTGCGATCACAATTACCACCTGTGCAGGCATCACCGCTTGCAAAATCTGAAGCTGGACGATCTCCTGCTCCCGGGCCCGTTCCGTTCAGATCTTGACCCCAGAGTAGAAATTCAATGGCGTGATAACCTGTGGCCACATTGGATTCTACCTCGTCGATTTCATGGAGATCACGAAGAAGGGCGGGGGTGATGCCTGTTGCGTCTATCTCTTGTCCAGCGACCTTGAGGCGCGTGTTGGCAATGATATTGGCGGCATAGAATGGGTTCTCATCACTCGCATCGCCATACAAAGTGCCATCAACATAGTCGATGAGCCCTTCATCAAGCGGCCAAGCGTTGACCTTGCCTTCCCACTCATCCACGGCGACGTTGCCAAAGCGGTAAGCTTCTGTTTGCTGATAGGGGACGCGAGCCTCGATCCAGGCGGTGCGTGCGGCCAGCATTGTGTCATCAGACGGAGAGGCGATAAGACCCTCAATCGCTGACTTGAGTGTCCGTGCAGTTGTTAGGGAATCTTCGAACCCCGCATGCGCGATATCGGCATAGGTATTCAGGACGTCGCTCGTGTTAGCAGCAAATGCTGTCGGGGATGAGAGCATTAGAGCCGCTACAAATGCCATATTACGTTTGATCATTTGCATGTTCCTTCAATGGATAGTCTTAGATAATGAAATGCGAGCCCTGCATTATTGATAAGCGACTTCCAATTCGTAGGTGAAAAGAACCCCGATTACGTGGGTATCAATGTTGGCTTCTTCCGCAAAGCGAAAGCCGAGATCAGCTGTCAGGCCATTTTTAAACCTGTAACCAGAAACAAGGGAAATTGACTCTGAAAATTGAACGGTTACCTCGGGTTCGACCACGGCGAAAGTGTTTTTCAGAGAAATTTGCATAATGCCCCTTAGTAGATCTTTGTGCGTGATCGCGCTGACGTTTGGTCGACAGAGGCGTTGGTAATCTTGTAGTGCTTTAGTTGCAAATGATTTTTAATAAGCTTTTGGAGTTTTGGCGACTCCTATTGAGAATGTGTTGCAAGTGCAACAGTCTGGGGAGTGAGGGGGGAATTTGCGTCACGCCCCAGTTTTTTTAGTCGGCAGCGACTGGGATGTTCACGCCTTCGGGGCGTTGTTTGGCACCGCGAATGAGTTTGCCATTAAGCGTACCTGTCGGATTGCCATTTTCGAAAGCGACTTGTCCTGAAATAATCGTCATTGTGTATCCGTCTGCTTTCTGGATCAGCCGTTTGCCGCCAGCTGGTAAGTCAAAAACAATTTCAGGTGAGTGGAGGCGCAAGTGATCAAAATCGATAACATTGACATCGGCCTTCATGCCGGGAGCTAGAACACCACGATCCAACAGGCCGACGATTTCTGCATTTGTCTTTGTTTGTCCACGGATCAACCACTCTAAAGGCAATTTTGGCCCTCGTGTTCTGTCTCTGCCCCAATGGGTGAGGATGGTGGTGGGAAAACTCGCGTCACATAATATGCCTACATGTGCGCCCCCGTCGCCCAAGCCAAATGCGACATTGGGATGGGTCATCATGGTGCGAACATCGTCCAGGCTGCCGCCCATATAGTTCATTAGTGGAAAATAGAGTAGTGCATGTCCGTCGCGCGCCAACATCCAGTCGAGTACCATCTCTCGCCCGGTTTTGCCCTGGCTATTGGCCACGGCTCCAGCGCTATCGCTTGGATCAGGTTCATAATTTGGCGGATCGCCTAGCTCAAACATTTTGTGATAGGCGGTGCACAACATGGTGATAATTTGACCCTCAGGGTAAGCGGGTTCTTCACCGAGGAGTTTTGCGCGGAAGTCTGGATCGTGCAGCTGCTTTACCTGCTCTTCCAGCGGAAGATGTGCAATGGCCCGGTAGCTGTTGTGCATGATGAAGGGGTTGAGCGTCGATGTGAGGCCGAGCAGAACCCCCGTGGGGCGCGGTGGAACCTGCCCGCGCATGGGAAGCCCTTTGTCAGCTGCCGCTGCGATGCCGTCTAGCACGTTTTTCCAAATGTCAGGGTAACGATCATCCTGTTCAATGGTCAGTGAAAGGGGGCGCCCGGATACTTCAGCCATTCCGCGAATGAGAGCGAACTCAGGTTCAAAGTCGTGGAAGTCGGCGATCAATTGCACGACGCCCTTATTGGCCTTTCCCATAGCGGCGGCGATGCCGTGTAGCTCTGCCGTCTCGGCTTTGAAGCTTGGCGTGTGGGCTCCATTCTTGTCGCGATGTTTTTCCGTGCGCGAAGTGGAAAAACCAAGGGCACCTGCATTTAAGGCATCGACGACCAGCGACGACATTTTTTTAATGTCGTCATCGTTGGCAGGTTCAAGGTCTGCGCCACGCTGTCCCATGACATAGGCACGAAGGGCGCCGTGGGGCACCTGCAATCCGATGTCGAGGGCGAGAGGGCTTTCTTCAACTGCCTTCATGTATTCCGGGAAACTCTCCCAGCGCCAGTCGATGCCTTCCGCGAGTGCTGTTCCGGGGATGTCTTCCACACCTTCCATGAGGCCGATAAGCCAATCATGTTCATCGGGTTTGCAAGGCGCAAAGCCAACACCGCAATTGCCCATGACGGCAGTGGTGACACCGTGAAACGTCGATGGTTGCAGGTAAGGATCCCAGGTCACTTGACCATCGTAATGTGTGTGAATGTCGATGAAACCAGGCGTAACAATCTGGCCTGTGGCATCAATCTCTTTTCTACCGCTGTCTACAACGTCACCTACCTTGGTGATGGTCTGCCCGTCGATTGCAATATCAGCTTTAAAGGGGGTATTGCCCGTTCCGTCGAAGACCGTGCCGCCGCGTATAACCATGTCGTGCATGGGTTTTTCCTCCCAAGGAATTTATCTTTGGGAGGAGTGTACCGTCAGAAGTACAAGAGGGCGAGCAGTCTTGTCTCAATGCTCAATTCCCCAACGTTTTCCCGCGTGGTTATTAGCTCGTTTGGCTTTTTCCACGTTGTTGGATGTCAGCACGACGGTTTTCCAACTCGTCGGCGGAAACAGCGGAGTTTGCAGCGCCCGAAATACGTCTTTCGGTTTTGATGCCGTCGCCAAAGGTCTGGGCATATCCTTCGTCAATGAGTGCTTTGTAAGCAGGCAGACACGCTGGAACGACCGTCAGCATATCGTTGGCAAGTGAACGGGCGGCGTCTAGCAGTTCATCGGATTTGACCACACGATTGACCAAACCCCATTCAGCGGCTTGTTCAGCGCCCAAAAAATTGCCGGTCAGTGATAGCTCTTTGGCGCGGAAGATGCCGATCGTGCGGGACAGCTTTTGCGAAAGTCCCCAGCCAGGCAGAATACCGACGCGCGCGTGGGTGTCGGCAAAGCGCGCGTTGGAGGACGCAATGACCACATCGCCTGCAAGGGCTAGTTCGAAGCCGCCGGTAATGGCAACACCGTTGATCGCACAAATGATGGGCCCGGAGAATTGCGCGATGGACGTGACGGGATCCTTGTGTGTCACCGCGTTGTCGGGTCCGCTTAGACCTTGCTCGCCAAGTTCTTTCAAATCGAGCCCTGCGCAAAATGCTTTTCCCGCGCCCGTTAGAATTGCCACTTTGATCTCTGGGTCAGCTTCTAATTCTTGGAAGGTATCGGCAATGGCGGCACGTAAATCCATGCTCAACGCGTTCATGGCGGTCGGGCGGTTTAGGGTGACAGTGGCGATGCCATCTGATTTTTCAACAATAAGAACTGGATCTGACATGGATCATTCCTCAAAAGTGGGTTTGTTTTTCCTGTCATAGCAGGCGGTCAGCTGAATTTCCACGATGGGATTAGATGTAGAGCCATGTGGTGATGTCTCGTTTGAAATTTGAGGCATACTCAAGACAGTTTCACTGAGTCGGATAAGAATATGCGGTCAGATTGGTATTGGGTGCGACAGGGGGCGCCTCTTCAAGATCCCGGCAGATACGCTGGGCAATTGGATTTGCCGATTGTTCCACCAGATGGGATCACCGCACGCCGACTGGCGGCGCGACTTCCACAAGGTGCTGTGTGGTTATCATCGCCTCTTGAGCGTGCAAGAGCCACAGTTGCTGCGCTCAATCCATCAGCAAATGCGGTTAGCGTGGCTGAACTGACAGATCAAGATCTGGGCTCTTGGGCAGGGCGTCGTCGGACGGAAGTTCACAAAGCCAATCCGCAAATTGATTGGGAAAATCCATCGTTGGTTGAGCCAGAAGCCGGGGAGAGTTTCGTCAAGGTCATTGATCGAACGGCTGGTCTGGTGGAGCGTTTGGTCCGCCATTATCCTGGGCGTCCGCTTGTCGCGGTCAGCCACATAGCAATTATCCGTGCGGCCCTAGTATTGGCGCTGGATTTACCGAGTGAAATGGCGCCGCAGATCGAGATTTCTCCATTCTCTCTGACGCATCTTTCCTGGACAGGGCCGGATGATATGCGGGAAAAGTCAGATCAGCGAATAGGCGCGTGGCGCGTTCATTCGATTAATTTGACGGTCGTGTGACAGTGACCTGTCGCTGGGCAGCGTTGCTTAGTCGAACAAGGCATCTATGTCATCTTGTCCGCACTCGACCGTTTTTGGCACGTTCGCAAATTCCATGTCATCCAAGTCTACACGGGAAGCAACTATCGGCGGTGCTTTACCTACCTCAAATGGTTCATGCGTTGAGGCGCTTTCGCCCAACTCATTCATCATGGCATCAATTGCGTCTTGCGACGTGGCACTATCTTCACCCTGAGGGCCATTCAGAAGGTGTGCATCAGGCCTTGTATCGTGTGTCTCGGCCAGTTGGAGCGGATGCGCGGGTGAGTTGATCGCCTCGTCTTTCGCCCACAGATCAATCATGAAATTGACCCGGCGCTCGAGATATTTGAGCACCTGTACGACCCGCGTTGTGCGTTGGCCGGTAATGTCTTGGAACGAACAAGCCATAAAAATCGCGGTGGCGTGGGATTCAATCTCATCACAAAGATCTTCGTCTGCTTTTTCTTCTCTAAGTTTTTCTGTGACTTCCTGAATACGCTCTGCACCGGTCAGGATTTCAGAGGTGGCGCGTTCCGTAGCAGAAACGATGGCGTCCAATTCTTCCGTTGCCGCCATAATGCGGTTGTCGCCGGCTTCTTCAGGTTTGATGGAGGCCACGGCCGAGCGTGTCTGGGAGATGGTGGCGCTCATCTCCTGCAATTCACGGCGCAATACATTCACGGTTGGCGTGGCTTCGTCATTCTCCACTGCCTTTAGCGTATTGATTGCTGTCAAAAGCTCATTTGTATCGGCAGAGCGGTTTCTATTTTTGAATTCCTCAATGAACCATCGTCCACGAGAAGTTTCCATCACCGCATCTAGAATACTCTGATAATCTTCTTCTGATGCGTCTGGCATGTCATCAGTTGTCATTGGTACCACCCCAAGATGAAAGATCGAATTTCAAGGATTATTGGTGGTTTTTTCTTGCTCAAAAGTTGACTAATTTGGCCAAATTTGGGAATCCAGGAGAATCACGTTCAAAACTGCCAAAAATTTATGTAAATAAATTTTGGAAGAGCAAAAGAGAGACCGAAAATGGTGCAAAAACGGGTCATAATTACGGGGTCTACGGACGGCATTGGTCTCATCACGGCGCGTAGAATTGCAGAATCGGGTGCTGAAATTGGGCTGGTTGCGCGAAATGCGGAAAAAGGCGCAGCAGTGGTTGAGCGTTTGAAGGAACAGACTGGCAATCAGGCTATACATTTTTTCCAAGCTGATTTGTCGAAGTTCTCGGACGTCAGGTCTGTCGCGGATGAGATTTCAGCTGCATTTCCTGTCCTGGACGTGTTGGTCAACAATGCCGGCGCCATGTTCACGTCGCGTGAAATGTCCGTAGACGGATACGAAATGACCTTTGCGCTAAATCATCTCAGCGTCTTTTTGCTGACCAATCTGTTGCTTAAAAACCTGTCAAAAGCTGAGGGCGCGCGCGTGGTAACTGTTGCCTCTGTTGCACACCGTGGTAGTGATCTGGACTTCAATGATTTGGATGGCCGGAAGGGGAGTTTTTCAGGCTGGCGGTCTTACCAACGCTCCAAGCTAGCCAATATCTTGTTCACACGCGAATTGGGAAAACGTCTGGAAGGCACCGGTGGCACCGCCAATTGTGTGCATCCGGGATTTGTGGCGTCCAAGTTCGGCGAGAATAATGGGATGGCGATGCGGTTGTTTTTCAGGCTTGGCAAAGTTTTCGCGATCTCGCCTGAAAAAGGCGCTGAGACCAGCGTGTATCTCTCCTTGTCGGATGAGGTAGCAGGAAAATCAGGGGGTTATTACACTGCGAAGAAATTAGAGTCTGCCTCCCGGCAGGCGCGAAACGATGAAACAGCCTTGAAATTGTGGGAACGGAGCGCCGAGATAACGGGTGTTCCCCTTTGAACGAAAAGGGTGAACTGCGGTCGTGGCTCGGGCAGATGCCTATTGTCGCCATTCTGCGTGGGTTGAAACCAGCTGATGCGCGAGCCACTGCGAAAACCCTTTTTGATAGTGGTATCCGCATCCTTGAAGTTCCGCTGAATGTTGAGGGTGCAGAAGAAAGTATCGCATCCATCGTGGATTGCGTTGGGCATGATGCTCTCATTGGCGGGGGGACTGTTCGTACTGCGCAGGATTTGGAACTCATTGTCAGCCTGGGTGGGAAGCTGGCGGTCATGCCGCATTTCAACGCGTCGCTTGTTGGGCGAGCATTGGAACTTGGTCTTACCCCCATACCCGGCGTGTTTACGCCGTCTGAGGCGTTCGCTGCGTTGGATGTGGGCGCTGCTGGGTTGAAGGTTTTTCCTGCTGAAGTCCTGGGCCCAAAAGGCTTGGCGGCCTGGCGCGCCGTGATGGACAGGAATGAGGCTCTTTTGATACCGACAGGGGGCGTCGATGCTACGACTGTCGAGGCATGGTGGCGCGCAGGTGCGGATGGGTGCGGCGTTGGGTCAGCGGTTTTTGATGCCAGCGGCGACCTTGATGAGACCCGCCGCCGCGCAAAAAAATTTGTGGTGGCGCTAATGCGTGCACGTGAGGCACAAACATCTGTATAAGAAGGCATCGAAATTCAGGATGTATCTTATGACCGACCTTCAACTGCCAATTGATATTGAAACCGTTAAGGGCTTCCTGGCGCCAGAAGAGGGTGAAGCGCTTTACCGTGCGGCGCGTGAGGTCAGTTCGCTTGGTCCGTGTTTGGAGATCGGTTCTTATTGCGGCAAGTCGACGGTCTATTTTGGTCTTGGCTGCCAGCAAGCCGGGGGTGTGCTTTATGCTCTCGATCACCATCTTGGGTCAGAAGAGAATCAAGCAGGCTGGGAGCATCATGACGAAAGTCTAGCGGACGCAGAGACTGGAATGCTCAATACGTTTCCTTTGTTCCGCCGTACTTTGCGACTGGCCAAACTTGAAGACACGGTTGTCCCAATTGTTGCCCCCTCAAAGGTGGCAGCGAAACAATGGGGCACATCGCTTGCCATGGCGTTCATTGACGGTGGTCACGCATTGGAGCATGCACTTGGCGACTATCGTTTGTGGGCACCGAAGATCGTACCCGGGGGCATTTTGGCCATTCACGATGTGTTTCCAAACCCTGAAGATGGGGGCAGAGCGCCATTTGAAATTTATCAAATGGCTTTGGCATCCCAACTGTTCGAAGAGTTTGCTGCGGTGAAGTCTTTGAGGTTACTCCGCCGCCTCGGCTAAGGTGCGTTCAGCAAACAGGTGAGAGGCTGGCGTCATGCCAATGACAGCGTCTGTTGCCAGAATAACGGCAGCCGCTGTCCATGCAGGGCGTTCTTGTGGCCAAGCAACATCATCCTCAAACTGATATCCCATCCAGTAAGCGCCGCAATCTGATCGCCACTGATGTTGCCAAGAGAGCAGCTGTTCTGCCTTTTGGCGTTGTCCTGAAACCAGAAGCGCCATCACCAGTTCAGATGACTCTGCAACGGTGACCCACGGTTGATCGACGACGCAACGACAGCCTTTGCCATCCGCAACAAAAGTATCCCATTTGGATGCCAGCTTTTTGACGGCTGCTTCCCCGGTTAAGACGCCTGCGAGTACAGGGTAATACCAGTCCATGGAATAGCGTGTCTTTGGTTCCCAGGTGCGGTCAAAGCGATGTGGTTTTTCACGAAGTGCTTCGCCCAAGCGCTGGCGTGCTAAGGTCCATTCGCGGGTTGGCTCGTTCATCACCTTCGCAATGTGGATTGCACATTCGATGCTTTTGTAGATCGACGAGCAGCCGGTAATCAGCGCATCATCTTCGGGTGTGTGTGGATCGTCAGCAGCCCAGCGAATGTCCCCATGCTCACTTTGATGTGCGAGAACAAACTCAATGGCCTTTTTGACATGTGGCCAGAGACCGGTCAGATGTATTTTGTCGCCGGTCAATAAATAATGATGCCAGGCGCCGGTCGCGATGTAAGCGGCAAAATTTGTATCGCGTACGGGTTTGCCAGCGCCTTCTTCGCCGCCGGTATATCGCTGTTCGTCTTCATCCATCGGTACGGCTGACCCCAGTTCGCCCCACCAGGACCCATCGGCCAGTTGCGTGTCTACAAGATAGCCAAAGGCGCGTTCTGCTGCGTCCATTTCTCCCAACACAGCAAGGCCCATGGCCGCTTCAGTGTGGTTCCAAGGGTCAATAACGCCACCATCAAACCAGGGAATGGCACCATTATCGCGCTGCAAATCGCGAATGCGCGCGATGGACCCGTCGAAGAAACCTTCTGGCAATCGGTCGCCTTTGGTGAGCAAAGTCATGAGGTGTTCGCTGCCTTTTTGTTGAAATACATGACAACGCTTTTGCCCATCAATGGCCCGGCAATCGCTTCAAGAATGCGGGTCAGTAAAGGATTATCCACGATCTCCCAGACTAGAAGGCGGTGATAGAAATTGACAATTTTGGAATCTGTATTTTTTACGCCAACCGCACAGCGCAACCACCAGTAAGGAGAGTGCAGTCCATGTGCCCAATGACGATGCACGAATTTTGTGCCTGTAGCCTCCACATCCTTTTTCAGCTGACTTGTGCGGAAAATGCGAACGTGACCACCGGGTTCATTGTGGTAGTCATCTGACAGGGCCCAACAAACCCATTCCGGCCAATAGCGTGGAACAGAAACCGCAAAGGTGCCACCGGGTTTTAGAACGCGGCTTACTTCGACAAGGGCTTGCCGGTAATTGGGGATGTGCTCCATTACTTCAGAGCAAACGACTTTGTCGAATGAGTTGTCGGCAAAAGGCAGCGTCAGTGCATTGCCGACGGCCAGTGTGCAGCGGCGCTTGCTATCTGGCTCAAGATCAGGGCAATGGATAAACCCGTCGCGGGCTTTTTTGACATCGTCAAACGCCAGATCAAGCCCCACAACGTTGCAAATCTTGTGGTGATAAGCAGCGTGCACATGTCGACCTTCGCCGCAGCCAAGATCAAGCACATATTCGCCGTCTTTAAGACCCAGTTTGTCTAAGTTTATTGTTTTCATCTTGCATTGCCTGGCGGTAAATATCGACGACCTGTCGTGCTGTGCGTTCCCACTTAAAGTGGTCAAGAACGCGCTGACGGGCCTTTCGGCCAAGTTCGTCGCGTTTTTCGGGGTTGTTCAATAGATCTGCAATGGCATCAGCCAAAGCACCTGGATTCGAATGAGGCACCACGATGCCTGCGTCACCTACGACTTCAGGGAGCGACCCGCCGGTTGTGGCAATAACGGGTGCGCCGCACGACATGGCTTCGCCCGCAGGGAAGCCAAAGCCTTCATAAACAGAAGGGGAGATCACCATTGTGGCTTCTGCGTAAGCGTGAGTAATGTCGTCGTCCGTCATGCCGGAAATGAACGTCACTTTGTCCATAAGTTTGCGGCGCTTCAGTTCCTTTTTCGTCGGGCCGTCGCGCAACTTGCCAATGACATGCAGTTCCAGATCCGGGAAGCTTTTCAGCAACTTGTCGTAAGCGCGAATGAGGAAGATCAGACCTTTGAGAGGTACATCTGCGCTCGCACATACAATCAGGCGATTGTCGACGCGTTTAACTTCGGGCATCGGGTGGAACTGGATGTGATTGATGCCGTGATGCACGACTTGCATGGTGTCGAGCGGCAGACCGAAGTCTTTGTTCACGTCTTGCCGTGTGCTTTCAGACACAACGATGATTGGGTCGAGCTCGTGTGCCACCTTCATTTGCATGTTCAAGAAGGTATACCAGCGCCATTTGAGGAATTTCATCCATGGGTTTGGCATGGCCGCAATATCGATGCGCTTGTCCATTGTGATGGGGTGATGGATGGTGCCGGCGACAGGCAATCCCATGTCGCGCACTTTCAACATGCCCCAGCACAAAGTCTGATTGTCATGCATCACATCATATTGATCGATCTTGTCGACCATATATTCGGCCAAACGCTCGCCAAATGTATAAGGCTCTGGAAAGCCGCCCCAATTGTGGCTCCACCATTCAAAGAGGTCGATTTTGGATTTCAACATCCAAGGGCGAAATGCGCGAATAGGGTGAGGCGTTGCATAGAGATCAAGCGATGGTAGTTTGATTAAGCCAACGCGTGGATCAAGGTCGGGGTAGGGCGGACCAGAAATCACATCCACATGGTGCCCGAGGTCCACCAGTGCCTTTGAGATGTGACGCATGTAAACGCCTTGGCCGCCGGTCGTTGGATTGGATCTGTAGCTTGGTAGGAGAATTCGAAGCAGACGGTCGCTCTTTAGCGGTGCAACAGTGGCATCGGTGTGATCGCCTTCATCAACGGATTGTGCAGCCGAAGCGAGGGCCTGGTTTTCCAGTGCCTGCGACATCCACCTCTCCTCTCATCTTTTCTTGTCTTTGATCGGATCATTACGCCAAAAACAGTGCAATCTGAAGGAATTCTCCAAATTGTCGTGTATTTGGTTGTTCTGGCCGTTCATAAATTGACGGGTGAACGTCTCATCGGGCCGCAAGAATTGCTCCTGCAGCCTGACAGTTGCTCGGTCGCCGGGATCATACCCAAGGAGAGGCGATGCAACAAGCGCTGGGTAACAGAAATGTCAGTTAGAAATTGTCGCAGGCCGATTGCGACGGCAGCTATAGGAAAATTCTTAGTTTATCGGGGTGGGGCCCTCGTCATCCTCCAACTCAGGGGGGGCTCCAGCCGGGCCGGATTGATGATGAAAAATTGCCCAATCGGCACCTTCTCGAATGAAGAGGTTTGTGGCGATCAGCCATTCAGAACCGATCTGCTCGTGACAGGTGACTAGGCCGATGTTGCCTACAAGGTGAGCGGAGGCTGCGACACTTTCGATAATCGGCGGTTGCGGTCCTGTGATAATACGTCGCCAGCTGTCCATGACCTCATCGCGGTCTCTGAGCGGTGGCCAACCCGGATGCAGACACGATGCCGGTGCTGCCATGGACCACAGCGCATCTAGTGTTTCGATGTCACGATCTGAAATCGCGCGGTAGAAAGTTTCATTAGCAAACAAGAGCGTTTCAATTTCTCTCATTGGTTATTGTTCTCTGGATCTAATGACCAGCCACCTTTGCCGGTTGCGACGCGCAACGCGAGATAGAGCACCAAGCCTACAGGTCCCAGCATCAGCGTGAAAAAGAGACAAGGCACAACGAGCCAGTGGTTGATGCCACGTTGTTGTGCGTCACGCACTTGCCAAGCACCAACAAACAGATCAAAGACGATGTAATGGAGCCAGCCCGCGACCACCGCTTCAGGAACAGTAAAGGCTGACATGATGCCACCTAGCGTTCCTGGATCACCGTCACCGGCGGTAAATGCACCGGTGAAAACATAGGCGCTATATCCGGCGCCGATCACGATGGGGATCAGAGCGCTGTGTACGAGCGTCTGCGTCCACTGCCAGTTGGGCGCAACGGCGAGCAAAATCCAGAATGGCATGATGCCATAAGTGGCAAATAGAAAGACTTGATCCGGTGACATTGTCGACCCCCAAAATGTTTTGGGGGTCAGCCTATGCCGGTATCGCGCATTTGGCGAGAGGGAAGGGCCTTATGCGAACCGTCTTTTTAGCCAATCTGTGATGAGGGTGTTCAGTTCTTCCGGGCGCTCTGACTGGGTCCAATGCCCGCAATCTGGAATGATGTGTTTCTCTAGATCTGGAATGAAGTTCTCCATGCCTTCTGTCATCTCTGGGCGAAGCACCACATCGTTGGCTGCAGAGATCATCAGACAGGGGACATTGATGTTTTCGTCAATGCCTTCGGACTTCTCCCAATTGCGGGTGAAGTTGCGATACCAGTTGATGCCGCCTTCGTATCCAGACTGTTTGAAAGCATTCACATAGAAGTCGAACTCTTCCTTGTTGAGTAGCGGTTCACCGGCCCATTCGCTTTCTGGTGATTTGAATGCCTCTCCGAGTGCTAGTTTTTTGTTCTCGTCTGGCTGCGCATCATAGTCGGCGAGTGACATGGTCCAGCGGCGATACCAAAAACGCATGGTCTTTTCGATGTCTGCTTCAAACAGCGCTTCTGCCACACCAAACTTCTGGAAGAAGACAATGTACATGTCTTCACCGAAGGCCATTTTCATCAACTCAATCGGGTCCATTGGCGAGCGGGCTGTGTAAGGCGTGTTAACGCCAATGACTCCAGCCACTCGCTCTGGGTAGTGGAGCGCCATTTGCCAGACAACAAATCCACCCCAGTCATGGCCGCAGAAGATTGCTTTCTCCAAACCCATTCCATCCATCATGCCGATCAGGTCGCCCAGCAGGTGTTCCATGTCGTATTGCGCGATTGTGTCTTCGCCCTTTGGTCCACCTGTGCGTCCATAGCCGCGCTGGTCTGGCGCTATCGCATGAAAGCCGGCGTCAGCGATGGCAGGGACTTGGTGACGCCAGGAATATGCAAGTTCGGGAAAGCCATGGC
>Ga0209344_10001498_pt1 | contig 30084 bp, 37 predicted proteins | sample Cruoilmetagenom6_FD_187293 | JGI IMG/M metagenome (GOLD analysis project Ga0209344, IMG submission 187293) | Oil polluted marine microbial communities from Coal Oil Point, Santa Barbara, California, USA - Santa Barbara Oil Seep Sample 6 (SPAdes)... | ecosystem: Environmental > Aquatic > Marine... | reverse complement strand
CCTCCGAATCAAGCTAAAATCCATTTGCGTATGAGTGTTGGGTCAATACTCCGTCCGAGTTTTGGCGCTCGGAATGGTGGATTAAGGTCAAGTTCTACTGCTCGAACAAAATGTTTGCCAACAATTGTATATAATTACTAGTGTGTATATTCCTATTATAGGTCTAATTTAGTAAATCTTTCTTTGCCCTAATATTAATTGGGAGCTAACTGTTCTAAATACCCCTACCCTATTTTTGTCCAGATAGCCTTCCTGTGCCCACTTTATGATAGACATAAAGAAGAACATTTATTTGAAAACTAAGTCGTGGAAAACCGTAAAGAGGTGGTTTGTACTAACACCTTTTAATCCAAGTATTTTATCAAACCCGCACCAAAATATAAGACCGACAGACTTATCAGAAGACAAGGAAACAATCCAGTGCCGAATCCAATTGGAAATCCGAGCTTTATTATGATAAAAACAAAGTAGATGATATACCCAAATCCAAATTTAAAAATGCGCTCTTTAATATTCATCTTTTTTGTCAACATAACTATAAAGTAAGGCAGAAATATACTTAACATCAATCCACCAAATCTGCTATTAAGATTAGCCTAGTGCGCAGTTTGTCACGACCCGTTGTTGAACTGGGCAGTATCGGGTATGTTCCTACAATATTACTGGGGTTAATCATGCTTATTCCTTACCAATTTAGGGATTTTTGCTTTGTGTAGAGGAGTATTTAGTGGTCATGTTAGTTGTACTGGACAATATCAATTAAAAGACCACTTGGGTCTTGAACGGTAAAGTGATAACCGTTAACTTGTTCATTTACCAATGGAACAGCTATTTGTATATCTCTCTTTTTAATCCTTTCGTACTCAGCTTCTACATTATCAACTTCCATTTGAAGTATTGCTCCTTTTCCATTGAACTCATGATGAAAGATTGGCTGAACAAATGGTGAATTCGGTAGGCAAAACATCAATTCATAATGAGGATTTGTTTTGTTCTGTAAGATTACAAACCCTTCAATTTCAAGTTTGATAGAAAAGCCAAAGTGCTGAGTGTAAAACGCTTTGCACTCAAGTACTTTTGAAGTATATATTTCAAAACTTAATTTCATTTATCTGGTGCAGAATATTTTACTATGTCAATACCAATTCCGTTAGGGTCTTCTATAGAGAAATGCCTGTCGCCCCATGGTTCATCTCTTAAATCCACTTTTATCTCCACACCTTTGTTTATTAAGTTATTGTAAAACGTGTCCACATCATCAACTTCTATGGTCAAATACATCCCTTGTCCGTTAAATGGTCTGTGAAAAATCGGTTGTTGTGTTGGATGATAGGGAAGGAGAAAACTTAGTTCAGCATCGCGGTTAGGCGTGTGCATCAAGAGGTAAAATTCGTTCTCAAACGTTACCCCAAATTCTAATTTTTTGGTATAGAAAGCCTTGCTTTCTGCCAATTTTTCTGTAATAATACCTGCATTGAGTTTCATACTTCTTTATTTTATAGTTCATTTGTTACGTTTATACTACATTCATTGCTTCCTTTTCCTGATACTACTTGCGTTCATAGACCCTTGAAGACCATGGACAAACACGGTCAAGGCCTGTGTCATCTGGATTAGCAGGAAAAGCATCGCACCACTCAATGGAGGCTTCAACCAAATCCCACTCATCATGGATAAAATGCCACTCAAAGTTTGGATTATAGTTGCACTCACCCGATGAAAGAAGGCCGTTGATGTGCTTAGTTCGGTCATCAATAGGTTTATTAAGTTCTTCATCAGCTTTTAGAATAATATCTTCATCAGAGGTTGCTGCATGAAAGAATAGTGTATCATTATCCCTTATAAATATGAATTTATATATTACTAATTCGTTCGAATTCCCACATGAGAAATTATTATTTCCATTCGGCTCTTCGTTCAACGTTTTAGCACATGATTCTAATAAAAAGAATACTACAGTTAGGATGATAAAAAATTTGTAATGATTGATGTTCATTTATATTCTTTTGATTTATTGTAGACTAATGGACAATGCATTTGTTTGCTGATGTTAGTTCGTGAATGCCAACAAGAATTATAACTAAAGGCACATAGATATATAAACCCTTCAAAACAAATTCGCCTTGTGAATGTGAACCAAGAATATCGAGTGCACCTAAACTAACATTAAATGTCAAATGAAGTAGAACTATAAATACGATGGAACCTTGAGAGTGATTATAAATCATAGACATAAGGATACTTAACAAGACTACATTAATTGAAAAAGCCCAAAAGGGAATCTTTGACTGCGGAGATTCTAAGAACCATAAAGGAGCATGCCAAAGTGTCCAAATCACTCCAACAAATAATGCACTTGCCATCCAGCCATATTTATGTTTAAATGCTGGGTATAGAAATGCCCTCCAACCCAATTCTTCACCCAATGGTCCCATCAACAGGTTAATGAATAAAAGAGGTAATAGATAGCTGACCTTAAAATTCGACCATTCAATCATGTTTCCCCTTATTGCCTCTATGAGTAATAGCAAAGCAGCAACAACTATAGGAATTAAAGTTAATAGCATCCACCAAGAAAATTTAGGGAAAGAAAATGCAAGTTGAATATTAGATATAAACTCTTTTTTTGCCGTCCATATTATAATAGCAGCGATATTAGGGCTCCATATAGCTATGAGCCATATTGGTAAACCTGTTGTTGATTCAGGGGTTTGAGCCTCGGGGACTTTTACCATAAGTAAAAAAGAGACTGCCGAAATTATAACGGTCAGTATCAAAAAACCGGTCACCGGATTTTCCTCTAATAAGGCATGCATTCTTCCCATAACTATTGTTTTTTAAGGCCTATTGGTCTTTCAGCCAGCTTTTTATAATTTCAATTGTCTTATCTGTTTTTTCCTCCTGTACGAAATGACCAGATTCAAGCACATATGTTTTTTCATTTGCAAAGAAATCCTTCCACCTTTCCAAGTTGTTTATTTTGATGAAGTCGTCTTTATTGCCCCATAGAATTAAGGTAGGTTTGTTTTTAATTGCTTCCGCATTCCGCCATAATTTACCGTACCAGTCAGACGAACCGATTAATGATTTTCCAATATTGAGTAAGCCATACCTACTCTCTTTATTCGGAAAGGGTTTTTTATAATGATTGTGTATGTGTTTATTAAGTTGCTTTTTATTAAAAAAGGCTTTTTTTAGAAGCACTTTCGGTGAGAAATTAGTGTTTAGGTAGATGAAATTACCTAGCTTGCTGTGAAGGATTTTATTGATTTTTTGAGCGTCTAAATCCTGTTTTGTTTCCCATAGCCATGTGTTGAAAATTACAATTCTCATCACATTTTCAGGATTTGAGATAGCATAGGACAATCCAATAGGCCCTCCAAAATCATGGACAACTAGTGTTATATTTTTCAGATTGAGACGTTCAATGAGTAGTCTTAAAATGTTAGCGTGCGATTGAGGCGTTCCAATAAAATTTTCAGGCTTATCAGATAACCCAAAACCAAGATGGTCTAAGGCTACGCACCTGTATGATTTCGATAATGCTTTAATGTGATTCCTGTAAAGAAATGACCAAGTAGGTGTTCCATGAACAAACAGAAGGACATCTCCTTTTCCTTCATCAATATAATGCAACTTACCATAACTAGTAGTTATGTAGTTTGATCTAAAGGGGTATTCAGTTGTGTCCAACCATTTTTGTGCAGTAGATGATTTGTACATCGTAATAAGAATTAGTATAAGGAGTATTTGCTTCATTTATTATGCAAATATCCATTCTGATTCCCGAAAATAATTGTAGAAATGCGACCGGTAATCCACCACAGAAGCCGTAACAAAATAGTGAATTGGAAAAAATTGGGCCACCAATATTTCCATTATTACCTTTCTAATTTCGCTCCTAGAAAATGGCCAAAGGATTTATTGGACTGCTTGTTGTGCCCTTGAGCTTCCAAGGGCTTATACTTACAAAGAATGTATACCGATTTACTTTATGGCAATGTTCACTGAGAGCCTCTAAGTCCGCATTGTCAATCAGAGGAAGCCCCAAATATGGAATGCCTACAGTATGAAAAGCAGACGACCATCTTTTAAAACCAACAATTGGATGAGCATCATTATCCCCGTCACTACCCAGCAAGGCTATTTGTTTGTCGCGAATCATAATTAAACAACTAGGGTGTAAACCACTTCTTCTTTCTCGAGTGTTTTTTCTGCCGAACCCCGTACGTATAAAAAGTATGTCACCTGGCATGAGCTCAATATTCTGTCTTTTAAGTACCAATTCTAGTTGAGAGGGTAAAATAGCATCACCAACTTTCAGGTCTGATATATACCTACCTGCATCTATTAAGACGCCTCTACCTACAATTCCTTGTCGAGCTATTGTTTCCATGCCCAACTTTTGGGCTCCGGTATCTAAAAGGTTATTAGTCTTATATCCATTGAAAAGCCTGGAAGTATCTGCAAATACGTGGCTCAATCCATCTAGGTGAGTGATCTCAAACCCATGCCAAATGGCACCTACATAATCACGACTTCCATACAGACCTTTTTTCATGGTGTATGCACTCTCTGCAACTTCCCCAGAAGTGGAAATAGAAGATTCTCTTGCTAAGGAGAATACTACACCACTTTTAATCAATTTTGCTGCACTTGTCATCAATTCAGGAGTGATGAAATTGATTGTACCAAGTTCATCGTTACCACCCCATCTGTTCCAGTTACTCAACCAAGGTAACATCTGCTCTACATCCAAATCGTTTTGGATATGGCTATCATACCCAGCATAAGTCTCAGGGTCTTGAACCTCACAGTAACATAGTAACATTGCAAGGGAGCCAAAAAATAGTAAACGCTTTTTCATAGTCATCATTCAATTGGTGAACTGTGGGTAGACAACGCTTGGGTTCGTCCATTTTCTTTGATGTATATATCGGTAAATCGAAGTTTCAACCTAATAGTGTCACCACTGTTTAACTGCAGTGTGAGCATTTCCCCTCCTCTTATAATGGCTATGTGATTATAAAATCTCATATCAAGATCGTTCAGATCAATTTGAAGGATGCGAAAGTCACTATTGGCGAGGTTTAACATAGATTGCTTCCTCGTGGAGGTGAAGCCATCGGTATTGCCGGAATAGACGTAATCCCGGTGCAATACTTCACCTAATAATACAGTGTCTTTTTTATAATAGGCTTCCTTCCAGGTATCCATAAGTTGAACAACATCGCTTTTGGTGATAGATCTCTTCTGGCCACAAGCTATGAAAAGTGCTAAAAGAAGAGAAAGTTGTAATGATTTTTTCATTTGTTTTCCTTGTAAAAGATTTTATTGGTGATCTTCCATTCTCCGTCTAACTTTAAAAGCTGCATATAATCATGAAAATAGAAAGTGCCATAATCGATTTTCAGTCGTGCCTGTGCCACATTGCCTATTATATTAATTGATTCTATGAAAGTTTTCCTATCCTGTGGAGGACCTGGCTTCATACCCTTTTGGAAAAAATCCAGTGCATTTACCTCTTGGCAGGCATCTTGAGCAACAAATTTCATTGTGGCATTGACGTGAAATGCTTTTTCCAGAGTTTCATAATCATTGTTGGTGCCGCCTACTAGGTAATAATTCAGCACTTTGCTCACTTCATTAAATTCATCAGCTGAAGATTGAGCATGGGCAGTATAGATAGAGCATATCGAAAAAAGAATAATTTGTGAAATACGTTTCATAGTTTAATTGTAGATGTTGTATAAATGCTTGATAAATTGGTTCATTTCATTTTTGGTGCCAATCGTGACCCTTGCATAGCTGGTACTTTTAATTTTTAATTGCCCTATAGAAATATTTTGGGATGCAAGCATACTTCGGAGGTCAATACCACGCGGTATGGGGAAAAAGATAAAATTAGTTTCAGATGGATATGGGATGATATTTAGTGCTCGTAAGGCATTGGTAGTTAATTCCTTTACAGCTTTATTGTTAGACCTGCTTTCCTCAACAAATTTTTGGTCATTCAGTGATTCCTTTGCTGAAATAATTCCAGCTGCATTCAGGCTGTGATTACCCCAAATACAGAAACTTTTTAATTCATTTATTAAAGATGCATGTGCCAAAAGGTAGCCCATTCTGAGGCCAGCTAGCCCATATATTTTAGAAAAAGTGCGAAGCACTATTAATTTTGGATTGTAGGTGATCTCTGTTACCAACGACTCATTGTCCGATACATATTCAATATACGCTTCATCCAATATGAGATAAGAGTGTTTGGTCACTTCACGACAGAAATTTATTAGATCAGTTTTAGGAATTTTTGTGCCCGTAGGATTATTGGGATTTACCAGGTATACAGCACCGGGTTTTTCACTACTGGTAGCCAGTATTTTCTCCATGTCATAAAGGAAGTGCTTGGTCATGTGTACTGCCTGCACTTCTCCATTTAACCGTTGTATGAATCGGGGTAATATTTCGAAAGTTGGGCTAGAATAGGTCAAGGGTAGCTTTTCATAAATAATCCAAAGTCCAAGTGACTGTAGCAATTCAGAGCTGCCTGCCCCTAAAAGCACACTACTTTTTTTCAAGCCGTTTTTAGCCGCTAGGGCTTCTTCTAAATCAGTTACCAGATCAAATGGATAACGATTATTAATTCCAGTATACTTCAAGAGGGCTAGTTGTGCCTTTTTTGATGGTCCGTATGGATTTTCATTGCTGCTCAGTTTTATGAGTCCTCTGTCGCTAACAGGCACAGGCCATCCATTGCTTAGTGCAGGCGTCATGAGTAATGAACCCGCGCCAAATGCTGTTACTTGCTTAATCCAATCCCTTCTATTGCTTTTTGCATATGCCATCTGCTGAAGATTACTTTAGTTTACGGTTTTTTTGTTTATAGCCCTTTACCCATTAGATAGAATAACAGGCTCTTGTTAAACAAAACTGTTTGCTTCAGTTCTTATGCAAATATCCAATCTGATTCTTGAGAATAATTGTAGAAATGCGACCATTTAAGCTCCGCTATACCGGTGATATAGCGTATCTCTATAGCTCAAAAGTTTCTTAGGTGATAGCTTGGAAATTGACTTTACTTCATTGATAAGGTGAGGTTGGTCGTGATAGTCATATTCAACCACTAATTCCATCCAATCAACGGAATTCCCTTTACTGAAGAGAAATTCAAGGTAGTGGTTCACACGAACAATTTTACAATAGTCTTTTGGGGTAATCCCCATGCGTGCCTTGAATAATCTTTGTAATTGACGCTCAGACACATGTACTTTATTAGCAATCTCACTTACCTTAATTACACCTTTAGTTTTGTGGATAATTTTGATTGCTGGATGAAAGACGGGGCTTTTAATATTCTGATTAAGATTTTCCAGTAAAAAATTTTCTGAGATATTAATTTTATCTGAAAAATTCATTTTATTTAGTTCAGAAAATAAGTATTCATATTTATCTATCAACTGGTTCGGGAACTCACCTATTAGTTTGGAGAGTGGTTGCTGCATCAACTTGTATAGACCTTCTCCTATAAATGAAATACCAAATAAATCAACTTTCCCTTTTTGATTTATAAACATACTAGATTTAATTGCAGGAACGATAAAAAATGGGTTCTTGGAAAAGTTGTTCCGAGATAAACCCAATTGTTCAATACTATCTCCAAAATTGAAAACCAATATATTCTGCCCTTTAGGTATAAAGCGTGAATTTACACCTACTTTTGAATCAATACTTCCGCTCATCTCCCAGTAGCAAAGCACATCCTCTTTTAATAATTTGTTGGACACTATTTTTTCAAAGTAATTCATTTATAGTCCAATTTTGGTCTTTTTTTTAATGACGCAAAACAAGTGTATATGATTATTGATCATATATCAATTACACCCCTAATTTAATAAATCTTTTTAGTTGCCCAATTATAATGTAGGGTGGGCCTATTGCCCTTACCACCTCTACCCAATTCTTCTAGGCCTTGATTAAACTGACTTGTCCAATTCTATATTCATAAAGAAAAACAATTATCAGAAAAGTAAGTTGCGGGAAACCGTAAAGGGCATATTACGATTGAATGCCTGCAAGTTCCTGTTAAGTGTTCAGTTCCCAATGGCTATGAAGTTCAAAATGCAAATTGTGTTCTTACCGGTACTTGTAATGATTGTTCATAGGTTTTTATATGTCGCCAACGTTTGTGTACGAAAAGTAGCTGGATTTTCGAAACAGCGGCTTGTTTCACGTGGCTAAACAGAATAAATAAACCAAAACTAAAAATATACACTGTGCCCCACCATGTTTACTACACTTTGGTTGCGGTTCGTTGTTCTCCATTCATACTATTTTGTTTCTCTTCTTTGCACATTGAATACTGTTCCTGATGGGTCTTGTATCCAATGCATATTTTTTGGAAGTTCTTCAAGCTCGTCACAAGTTTCTACTCCATTTGATAGCAAATAGTTTGTCGCTTCATTTACGTCTGGAACTGTAAGTTGTAACCAAGTTTCTGAATGTGTATAGTTGTCAACACAGTCTAACCATATAATATTACTTCCGAATTTAACTTCGTGAGTTCTGGATATAGTTGGACTGTCAATAGGTTTTTCTTCAACGGTTAACTTCAAAATATCCCTATAAAAAGCAACCGTTTTCTCATATTTACTTTTAGGTATTTTTATTGCGATATTAATTCCTGCTTCAAATTTAATGTCCATTGTACTTATGTTTTTTAGTTTGTCAAATTATAGCTTTCTTATTTGCTTAATTTCTGTTGTTGGTCTGCATTGTGTTGTTCCCATATGAACGCCAACGTTTGGTAATGCTATCCTACTTATAAGAACTAAAGTAATAATTGAAAATCAGATTCATATATAGTCTATTTGTATTGATCTGTTCTTTTTAGTTTTCCATTGTCTATCGATTTGTTTTCAACCTCACTTTCTATAAGTTCTAAAGCAATTTCGAGAGCCTCGATTCTATTCTTTAGTAAAGTATGCTGTGACGTTCTATACGTAAGTTTTAGCTGGACTTTTCACATTTATGTAATAGCGACTCAATAACTGTTGTGGCCTGTATTAATTTGTCTTTAGGATAGTTTTTTAAATTTATTTTGATGAAAATTTTATAGCTTCCGAAAAATTAGACGCGAAATTAACATGCGTTCCCTTGTTACTTTCGTAAATAAAGTCCTTTAAACTTTTGCTTTCATACTTTGAGAAGCACCCAACAATAATTAACGACATTCTATATTGACTAAATTTTTGCAGTATATCTCCTGCTATTTTGGTTTTTAAATCAAAGAAGGCAGGAGTTATGTTATTCTCGTGGATTATGATTTTATCAAAACCTTGGTAATATAAATTTCCAAGTATATCCAAAGCGGTTTCGGTATTCTCAATAATTATCTCGTTAGAAATAACCTCTGCGAGCTTAATACCACTTACCAAATGTTCTTTAATCTCCATTTGATTTATATTTCGTTTCTTTTGGCCTGATCTTTAATTAACTGTTTTAATTCAGCTACAGGAACCTTTTGGTCGAATTTTATTTGAATGGTTTTCTTCCCTGTTTTATAGCCTTTGTTTTCGAGTACTTTTCTCACGTCTTCTGTTAATGAGTCTATGCCAAAACTTACGTGCTTTTTAGCCAAGGAAAAACCTGCAAGAATACCGTTATACCTATAAATAGGTACATTCCAACTTATACCGCCTACAGCGGTGGGCTCTGTAGTTTCAATTAGGTTTTTAAGCTGTATCATTACCTCTTGCGCTCCTGCCGGTGAAATGTCGATAAACTCATCCACTGTTTTTGGTTTTGAATCTTCCATTTTTACTGTTTTCGTGTTTTACGATCAGCAGGTCTGAAATACCAGGAGGTAATTGTAAGTGCCAGAAGTAATATCGGTCCAAAAAGCGTTAACATTTCATCGCCAACTATTATATGTGAAGCCATTGCACCAGTCATAGTGAAGAAAAAGCCAGCATAGGCCCATTCTTTCAGTAAAGGGAATTTGGGAATTAAGATGGCTATAACACCTAGTATTTTCCATACACCAAGTACTGGTAACAAAAAGGTTGGGTAGCCCAAAGCATTTATGCTTTGTACCTCTTCCTCCATTTTTATCAATTGTACAATCCCAGTGGAAAGCATTCCTAATGACAACCAGGCTGTGGCTATCCAATAGATAATTTTATCTCGTTTTTTCATATTGATTTATTGTTGATTTGAAAGTATTTCCTCCAGTTTGTTGTGGGCCATATTTAAGCCATATGCAAAAGGCTGTTTTAATTGTTCTGCTCTATGTTTTTCTGATCGATAAATAATCTGAATAGTTAATTTGCTTTTGTCTTCTGTTACTTTTTCAAAATTCAAGAACTCCAATTGTACACCTATAGGCGTATTTTCCATTTCAAAAGTTCGTACCATCTCTTGGTTGGGAATAAGCTTGTGTATGGTTCCATTCGCCTTAAACATCACATTTCCTTCATGTGAGGTTTCGAACTCATAGCTTCCATGGTTTCTGTTTTCTAACTTTAGTACGTTGGTCCCCATCCATTGTGCTATAAATTCAGCTTCGGTATAGGCTTTGTAAACAAGTTCTACTGGAAGGTCAAATTCTCTCATAATGGTTAGATCTTGCTTGCCTTCTAGGGCATTGATGTTGGTTTTTTGCTCCATTGTCTATTTAATATTTGATTGATGTTTCTTCATTATAGTTTCCAGGTTGTTAAAGCGTTCATCCCACATTTTTCTAAAAGGTTCAATGAAATCCGCTATTTGTTTCATCCCCTTAGGGTTTAGTTGATAATAGATTTCCCTTCCTTTTTGTTCTTGTTCCAATAATTCACATTCTGTAAGAATTTGAATGTGTTTAGAAATGGTCTGTCTAGAATAATCGAAATTCTCTGCAATGGCACTTGGTGTCATTGCACTTGCTGCGACCAATGTGATAATGGTTCTTCTTGTAGGGTCGGCTATGGCTTGAAAAACGTCTCTTCTTAATTTCATAATGCAGTTATTTGACTGCTAATATAAGTGCAGTTATTTGATTGCGCAAAATTTTGAAGGAAAAAATATAATTGAAAATGTGTTTTCTATTAAATTAGATGACTGTAAATGAGCGGTTATTAAAAGCAATTATTATAGAATAGTCTGTTATGAAAAAATATCTAGAAGGTACGCCGGATAGCGGTAGGCAATTTTATCAAAACTTTAAGGACAAGGGAGAAATTATAATGCTTAATTTACTAAAATTTAAAGAAACGGCTGACTACACAAATATAGAACATCTAAGTTCCAAACTAGAAATTAGTGGAGAAGAAGCTTATCAGTTATACCTTGATGCTACAATACCACAGTTTCAAGAAGTAGGTAGTGAAATTATATTTTATGGAAAAGGAAAGGAATTTTTAATTGGACCAGAATCTGAAAAATGGGATGCTGTTTTATTGGTTAAACATCAATCGGTAATGAAATTTATGGAATTTGCTCAAAGTGAGGAGTATCTAAAAAATGCAGGTCACCGAACTGCTGCGCTTGAAGACTCTCGTTTATTGCCTACAACTGAAATAAAAAATGGATTATAGAAACATAATCGTTTAATAATCCATAATCTTTATTGGTTTTGTTTTTATCCTGCTTTAGTTGAGTTACTAAATAAGCATAGAACCCTTGATCAATCTCAAAGGCTCTACGATTTTAAAATATCTTAAGTTTGATTTTAATTACCAAGCTATTTCCTCGGTTACAGGGTTTGTTTCTTCACTAAAGAATTTTCCCGTTGGACCATTTTGATCAATTGTTGCATATTTGACAACTCTTCTAGCTGCTGTTTCCACATCTCCACCATTTCCAAAAGTAAAATCTGTAGCAGTTAATCCTGGACAAACGGCATTTATTTTAAAATTTGTATCACGAAGTTCGTAAGCTAAATGAATTGTGTACATGTTCAAAGCAGCTTTTGAAGATGCATAAACAGCATATTTTGCATAATTGTATGCTGGCCAGTTTGGGTCGCTTTGCAAAGCAAGAGAACCAACACTTGTGCTTAAATTTACAATTCGGGGTTCTTCTGATTTTTTGAGCAAATTGATAAATGCTTTGTTAACTCTTGATGTTCCGATAACATTGACATCAAATGCAGCTTGAAATTCTTCTGGTTTGGCCTCTAAAACACTGTATGGTTCCTTCCCACCATTGATGCCGGCATTGTTAATCAAAATATCTAAAACATCCGTTTTATTAGCGATTTCTTCGAAAGCTGTATTGACTGAATTGTCATCCGTTACATCTAGTTGAATTTGCTCAACATTGGTTAAATTTTCTGTTTTCAATTTTTCAATAGCTGTAGTTCCATTTAGGATATTTCTACTTCCTAGATAAACGTAATACCCTTTTTGTAATAGTAATTTTGCTGTAGCTAAGCCAATACCTTTGTTGGCTCCTGTAATTAACGCTTTCTTCATTTTATTTCTTTTTTAATGATGAAACAAAATTAGAATGATCAAAAAAAGATTGTTTAACAAATGGTAAAAAGCATTTTTAACTTAGATTTTTCCGAATACGGCTCAACGATTGTTGTGTTACACCTAAATAAGATGAAATATACGCTAATGAAATACGGTTAACAAGTGAGGGGTGATTTTCTATGAAGTCCAAATAACGGGTTGTAGCATCTTGGGAAATTACTGGATTTTTTCTGGACTTTTGATACATACATATTTGAACCATTTTACTTTTAATAGTGTTCCATCCGACAATAATTTGTGAAAGTTCTTCCCAATTTTGCTTTGAAAATACAATAAGCTCACAATTGGTGCAAGCCTGGAGGTAATCCGAAGAAACAGCATTGGCCTCAAAATTCACATAATCACACATTATACTGTTTTCTTGAATAAAACAGCGTGTTATTTCTTCTCCTTTATTGTTGTAATAACATCCTCTGAAAACACCTTTTATCACGAATGCGACTTGTCTTGGTATTTTACCTGCTTCTGAAAAATAGGCTCCTTTCTCAAGTGTTATTTCGCGAGCGTTGCGTTTTATTAATTCAATTTGTTGTGTGTTTAACTGTCCAAACTCCAAGATATAGTTTATTAGTTTATTCATAGTTGCAAGATTTTTACTTATTTTTTTTAGAGTTTGTTAAATGGTAAAAATTATAAGCAGGAATATAGATAGTGTTAACTGTATTAAAATAATATATAATGACTACGTCAAAAAATTTATAATATCAAATAAATTACTGGATAGGGATCCATACATATTTATTTTCACTTTTATTAAGTTTACCAATACCTGGGAACTTAATGTGAGCTCCAGCAACGGTTATTTTTTTATGAGTTAGGGTTCTGTATACTTTTAGTCGTTGTCTCCTTCCTTTTTCAATATCCATATCATAAATATCATCAAGATTTGGAAATACAAATTGTATTTCTTTGATGTGTACCATATCTCCCCAAAATAGTATTTTATTATCTCTACTTTTAAGTAAGTAAGCTGTATGACCAGGAGTATGACCTACTAGGGGAACAGTTTTTATTTCGGGAAATATACTTTTAGAACCTTTAAAAGTCTTTATTCTATCTTTATATAAATCTAAGATAACTTGTTCTTTTAGGAAAAAAGCTCGTTCCATCCCTTTCATTCCATCAAGACCCTTATTATCCGTATAATAGTTGTATTCAAGTTCGTTTAAATGAATGATAGCATTTGGAAACACAATTTTATTATCAATCGATAGTCCTCCAGAATGATCCGCATGAACATGGGTTAGTAGTATATCTGTGATATCATTTGGTTTGTATCCCACCATTTTTAAACTCTCTATTAGTTTTCCTGCTGTGTCAATATTCAAAAAATCCCCTGCTCCGGCATCAATCAGTATTTTTTTATTATCCAACAGAACTAGAAATGCATTGACTTGAATATTTACCGGGTTTTCTATCTTGGATTTATTGAGTATACTATCTATTTGACCTGAATGTTCCTCTTTTAATAATCTGAAGGCATCTGTAGGCACAACGCCGTCAGATAATGATATAACTTCTACCTCTCCGATTTTGGTTACAAATGGGTTTTGTTTTTCTTGTGCTAAAGATTGTACAGTTATTAATTGAACTATACTTAATATGAGTAATAATGTTCTGTTTAAAACTGCTGTCATTATATTTTTATTTTAAGCTTGTAACCGTAATGGGTTAGGGTCTGTTAACTGATAGAATTTTAGGCTGTCAACAGTAATTTATTTTAGGCCATTGGGAATCCTATAGAGCATTCATAAAATCTCGTATTTTTGATATGATCCCATCTCCATTTTCTTCAAGAGCAAAATGTCCAGTATTATAAATATTATAATCTATTCTCTTAACATCTTTCTTAAATGCTTCTGCACCACTCTCGGGAAAGTATTCATCATTTTTACCCCAAACAACTAGAATTGGTGGTTGGTTCTCTCTTAAATACTGTTGCCATTTGGGATATAATTTTAAATTACTTTGATAATCGTACCATAAATCTAAATTTACTTTGTGAGCATTAGGGCGCGACATTCTTAAATAATCCAAATGCCACGTATCAGGATTGATGTTTTCAGGATTTCTAGTACCGTGGGTATATTGCCATTTTAAACCTTCTAGCGTAAATGCTGGCAGCAAAGCTTGTTCGGTACTTTTATTTCGGTTTTTCCAAAAATCTTTAATACTTGCCCATGCTTCACCAATACCTTCTTCATAAGCGTTCCCATTTTGAGTAATAATTGCGGTTACCTTTTCTGGGTCTGCAGTTGCAATTCTGAAACCAATAGGAGCCCCATAATCCTGCATCATTATTGCATAGGAGTCTAAACCTTTTAATTTAATAAATGACTGCATGGTTTGAGCTATATGATCAAAAGTGTATTCATATATTTCAGGAGAAGGAAAATCACTATTACCAAAACCTGGATAATCTGGAGCTATTAGGTGAAATTCATCCCCAAGTTGATTAAGTACTTTCCTGTATTGATGTGATGATGATGGGTAACCGTGTAACAATAAAATTGTAGGTTTACTTACATCCCCGACTTCTCGATAAGCAATTGACACTCCATCAACTACTGTATTTCTGTATTTAATTTGATTCATCTTATTTTCAGTTTTTATTATCTCTTTTGTGTCGATTGTATTATTTGTACAGCCAATAAATAATGCCAAATAAATTATGTGGATCCATTTCGTTTTTTTCATATCATTTGAATTTATAGTTTTATAATAATATTAATAACCGAACGTTCGGTAAATTATTAAGATAAATTTTTTTAATTTTTAGTGTATATAACTTCTATATTATTTAAGGTATTTATAAAAATATTTGGATTGTTTAATCCTCTTGATACGACTAGACTACCTTGAATATCAATAAGCACTTGTATTGCCTTTTCCTTTGCTACTGATTGGCTTAAATCAAATGCTAGTCCAATATTCGTAAAAGCATCCACCCAATATGACATAGAATCATTAATAAGTTGATTAAAAACGTTTATTCCAGATTGTATTGAGAAGGCTTGTAAAAGGCAAGGAGTGTTACCATCGTCGTACAGTTTCTTTATGGATCGTAATCCATTTTTAAGTCGCTCTTCTGGAGTTAGTAATTGATTGGTTAATGTATTGAAAACATGTTCTTCTACCCAATTATTAACATTTAGCAATACAGCTTTTGCCATTTCTTCTTTTCCTTTGGGAAACCGATGATATAAGCTTGCTTTTTTTAATCCAGTAGCTTCTGCTAATTCAGCCAAACTTGTTCCTTCATATCCTTTTTCCCTAAATAGTTTTGCAAAGCCATTAAGCATTTCTGGTTCTTCTATTTTTTGTGGTCTCATATTGCAAATATATAAAATGAAATGATTTTACCAAACGTTCGGTAATAAATTTATTTTGTTGGCTTGGTCGTTCATTAATTGATTTATTGCCTTCCGCTTGTGGTATACTTCTCGCTTGATTGTCCAGCCACCATCTCTTTAATGGGCGCTCAATTTATAATCCATTAATGAGGCTTCCTAGATTTCTTTTTTTCTGGGAACTTAGCAAATTAGCAGATATAACCCTAATGCATTTCATGGAGACTATCCTTTATTTTGAAAACTTCTACATTCATAAAAACTATGGGAGGCATACTGAAAACCTATCTTTGCCGTATCGATTATTTTAATTTTCTTAATCCGTTATATAAGGCAGGATAAACAACATTGCTGTGTTCATTTTGGGCTATTATGTCATATTGAACCATGATTTTTTTATCTGGTGAAGCCAGGGCCTGTTTCTTTATTCTTTTTACAAATTGGTCGGTAATTTTTTTGTCATTTTCCCGTTCCCACACACCTACATATATTTTTTTATTAAAGGAAATGTTTGCTGTATTATAAAACAATATTTTATTGTCGTTCCACCATAAACTCGGGCTTATTATTAAATAATTGTCAAACAGCTCTGATTTGGTAAGTAGTATTTCCGAAGCCAATAAACCACCTAGTGAATGGCCTATAATAGTTTTTATATTATCTGTGCGATACTCCTTCTCAATTAGCGGCATTAACTCCAAGGAAAGAAATGATAAAAATTTTTCAGATTCCCCTGAACTCGGAAAATTTATCAAATCGCTCTCAATTTTGGAAGGTTTTGTAAAATCCCTTCTTCTATCCACATTTTCAATTCCAACAACTATGGATTCTGAAATTTGCTGGCCTTTTTTAGAAGAAAGAAATCTAATCAGCCCCACAGTCGGTATATAGATATCCTTTATACCGCCATCCAGGATATAAATTACCGGATATGTATTGCCGGGAGTATTGTCATAGCTTTCTGGCAGGTATATATTAATGGTCCTGTTTTCTTCCAAAACATGTGAAAACAATTCGATTGATGTACCTAAATTAATATCATCCAATTTGGCAATGGATTGTGAATTCACTATAAAGTGGCATAATAGGATTCCGAGGGTTGAAATTTTGATTCTCACGATTCTTTATTTTTGTTATTGTTATACCTTATTTTTAAATCTGCTAAGGAGTCCAGTTTAGTTTCTTTGATACGAAACCTTTTAGGCCTTTGAAATAGCTTGATTGAAGATAGCAGGTTACCAGTTTAGTACTGATTTACGGGATAGGTCCCACTTTTAGGACTTTATGGTAGGCATAGGTATCTGTTTTCAAGCAAAAATTTAATTGGATTTTGGTCCAAATGCCATTGTGATCTAAGGGTTAGAGAACTTGATAATATCCGTTTTTTACTCTTCGATACTTTACTTTTTAGAAATAGGATCCATTTTATTCTGACATACTATTCTATTTATCTATAAAGAAAACCCAGGTAACAAAATCTTTAGTAAATTCAATGAACCTGTGTTCCGAAAAGGCCGGGACATATAGAAAATCCCCAGATTTAAAAGTAGTGGTCTGTTCTGTCAATTGAAATTTACCCTCTCCTGAAATAATAAGATAAAACTCGTCTCGATCATGTGGAGTTTGCTTATCGGACATATGGGGTTTATATATTTCCACTGTAAGCTGCCCCTTCTGAAAAAGAGTTATGAACTCCTTTCCCGACTTCTCTAGTTCCGTAAGTGCCAGAAGTTCTGATATTTTGTTAATAGCCATCTTTTCAGGATATTTATTTAAAGGTCATCCGTGAAATGTCGTCTTAATTTGGCCTGAACAAATTTTCTAGAATTATATTCTTTGGATCGGTTAGGTGGAATTGAAAGACTTTCCCATTTTTCACCCGTGATCATTTTACTAAGAAATATGATCTGCCCGATATGATAAGAATAGTGTGCCAATTGGCGATTGATAGCTTCTGTCACAGTATGTCCATCGTTCCGGATATATACAATGTACTCCAGTTGTTCTTCCTTTAGTTGACCAAGAGTATTAAATATGCAATACCACCCCTTATTCCAATAGGTCATAAGCTCACTTCTATCTGAAAAAGTATTTTCAAATTCAGCATCTCTGTTTCTCCAGACTTTCTCACCATCCTCGGTCAAAAAGTCTGTAAAACGGGATAGCATATTGCCGGCTATATGTTTAACAATAATCGCAACACTATTGCTTTCCTGATTAAATTGCCAAAATAATCCATTTTCAGGCAATTGTGCCATAGCCTTTTCCCCAAGCATTTTGTAATATTCAAACTGCTTGATTACACTAGGTAAATAACTTGTTATCATAATTATTCCATTTAACTATTAATACTCGATTTTAGATTTAGTATTACCATTAGGGAGTTAACTTCCTCCAGTGATATCTATAAAAGTTCCAGTTGAGAAAGATGATTTTTCCGAGGCTAGCCAGATTATTGCCTCAGCAACCTCATGAGCCGTTCCTCCTCTCTTCATTGGAATACTTTCTTTTATTCTGTTCACACGATCACATTCACCTCCGTCAGCATGAATATCTGTGTAAATAAATGCAGGACGAACGGCATTGACCCTAATCCCCTCATTCGCGACTTCCTTTGATAAGCCTATGGTTAATGTATCCAAAGCACCTTTGGATACCGCATAATCTACATATTCACCGGGGGCTCCAGTTTTTGCAGCAAGGGATGATACATTGACTATCGTTCCTCCTTTTCCACCATGTCTTGTGGACATTCTCTTGACAGCCTCCCGTGCACAAAGGAATTGACCGGTAATATTGGCTGAAAATATCCTGTTTAACCTGGAAATCCCCATTTCTTCGAGTCTCATTTGCCTTTCCAATATTCCTGCATTGTTTATTAACGAATGCAGATTTCCAAAGAGTCGATCAGATTCTGAGAAGAGCCTAAGAACGTCTCCCTCTTTGGAAATATCAGCCTGAATCGCCACAGCTGTGCCACCAGCTTCAACAATGTCCCTAACCACTTTATCTGCTTCTATTTTATGTTTGAGGTAATTGACTACCACGGAAAAATCGTTCTTAGCGGCGAGTAGTGCTGTTGCGGCACCTATTCCCCTGCTCGCGCCGGTAATGATCATTGTTTTCATTATTAAATGTTTTTATTTGTTTTAGTGTTTAGCATCCTATAATGTGCCTTTAGTTTTACTAGATCACCAAGGAGCCTAGTCACCCCTATGAGATCTCTTTTGTTAATACTCTCTGCAACTTTCACTATTTGCGGGTTTAATGTTTCTATTTCAGTTTTTCTGCAGTTCTTGATATCTTGTAAGGTGGATATCTCCTGTCCATCGGATAATCGGCTGATCTGTAATAGACTTGATTCTAGTTCTTCGACATCTAGGGGTACCCCAATGGCCCCTGCTATAGTGCTACATTCGTAGATTACGCTTTGGGCAATTTCAAATGCCTCCTTATTTCTGTGAAATATGCCGTTATCTACTTCAAGCAAAGGGCAAACCGAGTTAAATACGCTGTTCAGTATTGCTTTTTTCCAAATGATCTTTTGAATATTGACTTCACTTTTGAAATGGAAATCCTGAGTACTTAGCAAAGAAACTATGTAATCAAGCCTATCAATGTTTCCTTGTTCAATACCGATTGGGCTTGTTGAAATTGGTTTAAACCTAACTGAATGGGAATTCATCCTCTGGCTTGTCACAAAGAGAACGCAACGGTAAATTTCTGGAAATTGATGATTTATAAAAGACTGCTCAACCCCTATACCGTTTTGCAAAAGTACAATTGGCGAGCAACTTGTTTTGTGTTTAAGAGCAATCGCTAACTGCTCATTTCCATAGGATTTATTGGTTAGAACAATTACTCCATTTAAGGAAGGGAAATTAACTAATGTCCCTATTTCCAGTTGGGCCTCATGGATGGTTCCATCCTCCATCTCTACATGAAGGCGTTCGGTATTCATAGAACCATCATTCACACTTCCCCGGATAAGCAAAACACTTTTTCCAGCGAGTTTAAGAAACACTGCCAGTGCTTGACCTATGGCCCCTGAACCAATAATATATATATTATTTTCAGTCGATAACATTTTGTTTATATTAATGTTTTTATGATTTTGATTTCTTTTCTTAATACAATGTTTTCTTCGGATAGAATGATATTTATAAAAGCGTAATACGAATGTTTTATTCTAGTACAAATCTGAATAAAAAAATAATATGATAGCAGATGCAGTTTTATTAATTTTGTATATAGCAGTTATGAAATGAAAAAGGACATTACAACGAATAAAGAATTCATTTACCTGAGAATATCCAGAACTATTGAACAACAGATCTTGGATAATGCATTGAGAACAGGAGATAAATTACCCTCACTGCGTACCATTTGTAGGGAGTATGGTGTTAGTCAAAATACGGCATTGAGTGCTTATTATCATTTGGAAAGTAAAATGCTTATCGAAGCTAGACCTCAATCTGGATACTATGTAAGATATTCCAGAACACGCTTACCTTCAATGCCCATGAAGACCAGTCCTTCCAACGCTTCGAATTATCCCGATAGTGAACTTCTTGTTCGTGAGGTCTATAGCAATCTTGGTCAAGATGGCCATATGGCGCTTTCCTTGGGTACACCGGCAAATGAATTATTACCTATAGCAAAACTGAACAAAAGTTTGGTGCAGGCAACGCGTGATCTTGACGGTAGTGGCGTGAATTCTGATAAAGTAGAGGGGAATGAAAGGTTACGCCGGCAAATAGCTAGGTGGTCATTTGCTATGGAATGTAACTTTAGTTATAAAGACATAATTACTACCAGCGGCTGTTTAAATGCTCTTTCTTATTGTATGATGGCAGTTACAGAAAAAGGCGATACAGTGGCTATGGAAAGTCCCGTTTCATTTGGGATGCTTCAACTTGCACAGGCATTAGGCGTAAAAGTACTTGAACTACCGACACATCCTGAAACCGGAGTAGATCTGAATGCTTTTGAAGATGCTTTAAAGAGCGGTGAAGTTAAAGCTAGTTTGTTGATTAGCAATTTTAGTAACCCACTCGGATGCTGCATGCCCGATGAGAATAAAAAAGCAGCTGTAGAACTTTCTGAAAAATTCAATATACCACTTATAGAGAACGATCTGAACGGTGACGTTTATTTCGGACAACGACGCCCCAAATCATGTAAAACATATGATCGAAGTGGTATCGTTTTATGGTGCGGTTCTGTATCCAAGACCCTGGCTCCCGGTTACAGGGTAGGTTGGGTTGTTCCAGGAAGATTTAAGGAAACGGTACTAAGGATGAAGTTGTTTTTAACGATTGCAACAACTTCTATAACCCAGGAAGTCATAGCGAACTTTTTGGAAACTGGACGATATGAAAATCATCTACGAAAATTAAGGCATACCCTTCATGGTAATATGCTTCAATTTTCAAGGACTATTTCGGACCATTTTCCCGAAGATACAATGGCTAGCCGACCTCAAGGCGGTTTTGTGCTATGGGTTGAACTACCTAAAGGAATAAACACCCTGAGCATATATGAAAAAGCCATTCAAGAGCAGATTAGTTATGCACCTGGTAGAATATTTTCCTTACAAAATCAGTATAACAATTGTCTTCGGTTGAATTATGGTTTATTATGGAATATAGAATTGGAACAAAGACTAATACGGTTGGGCCATTTGCTAAAAAATAGCTAACGTAGTACATTAGGCTAAAATCAATCCACCTGTTCGTTGTTGTCTAAATTCTTTAACTGAATTATGGCTACCAGTGCCGTGGCGATAAGTTTTTCCCGATCTTTCCTGATACGTAATAAGCCAGAACTAACAACTGATATTTTTTTACCGCTTTTAATAACCCTTGCTTTTACTTTTTACCAATCCCCAGAAGAAGGTGAAAGATAGTTTACCTGTAATTCTACTGTTGCAAATTGACCAAGGAACTTCACTAAAGAATAGGACTACTTTATGACGAATTCCGGAACAAATATGTGGAACTCAGTAATAAGCTTTTGTAAATATCGCTCTTGAAAAGATCTCCCTTCCATTTTTCCAAAAACTAGGTTGTAGTATCGTAGTTACGTATCATATCCAGTGTGTCTCCAATAATGGGAATATTCTTCTATTTAAGAGAGTTTTGGTTATTTTTTGGATTTTAATTAGGTTGATTTGCCCTTAAATACAGCTAATTGGATGGATGTTAAAATTTTACCGTACTACGTAACATGTGGTGAATATTTCCTATCAAAAGATTTGAAATTTGTGGCTCATTGTCAAATCAGGATCGGAACCAAAGGTCTTCTTTTCTATACTCGTATGGTCCCTTTCCCCAAACATTCAAATTATGCCAACACATGTGATTACTACAGATGATCTCAGGGATTTTAAGATCGAATTGATGGAAGGCTTTAAGCAATTGCTTTCCAAACAGGCCAATGGTACCCTTAAAAGGTACCTTCGCTCTTCCGAAGTGATGGAGTTACTCAATATTAGTTCTGGTACACTACAGAACCTAAGGATCAATGGTACTTTGCCGTACACAAAAATGGGCGGAATCCTATTCTATGATACCGAGGATATCCAAGCTATTATGAAGAAGAACAGGGTGGATTACGACTTTTAACACCTTTACTATGAACTATATCAAACACCTGAACGGGGTCTTCCTTCAGTTCTCAAAAGATAATAGACTAAACCCTACCCACATTAGCCTTTATGTGGGACTTTTTCAATTATGGAACAGTTACCATTTTCGTGATAGCTTCCATATTAACCGGGAAGAAGTAATGGCCTATGCAAAAATAGGCTCTAAATCAACTTATCATCGCTGTTTGAAGGAATTGCACCATTGGAATTATTTATATTACCGTCCCTCCCATAACCCCTTCCAGGGGAGTACGATCAAGATGTTCAATTTTGGGACAACTGATGGACAAGTAGTGTACCCACACCAGACCAAATCAGGGACAAGCAATGGACAAGTAGTGGTACCTATAAATAAACATATAGAAACTATAAAAAACAAATCAAATGGGGGCAAACGGGACCGACCCCAAAATGAAAAAGAAGTTATTGCTTTTTTTAATGAAAAAAGCTGGCCCATAGCGGAAGCGAAGAAGTTTTACTGTCATTACAAAAGCATTGGATGGAAAGTTGGAGGTACGGCCGAAATTGTGGATTGGCATGCTCTGGCGCAAAAATGGATTTTTAAGTCCATGGAGATAAAGGAGGATAAAACAGTGGTCCCGGTCAGCCAGAATACGGACAACCTGAAGTCCAGTTCCATGAAAAATTTTAATCAGCCCCTATGAATCCACATATACGCTTTGTAGGTCATAAACAATACGTCCTAGGTAGTCTTAAGGATAATCAGATCTGCTATGATTTCAATAAAATATTGTTATATCTCAATGCCAAAGGACAAACAATGTTCGGCAAGAATTTTAGAATATTGGAACAGGACCGCGATGTCATTTACAAACTCTGTAACTATTATATCAAGGATCCTTTGAATTGCAAGAAACTGAATATTGACCTTAACAAGGGTATTTTACTTTCAGGGCCCGTAGGTTGCGGTAAGAGCAGTCTTATGAAGTTGCTGCGCTATCTGATACCTTACGGCCGAACTTATGAAGTGATACCGGCACGAAATATCACCTTTGCATTTAATAATATCGGATTTAAAATTGTAGAAGACTACGGTGAAGGGAAATCCTATTGTTTTGATGATCTGGGAGTGGAGCCTACGGGTCGATATTTTGGCAAAGATTGCAATGTAATGGGGGAAATACTTCTTTCCAGATACGAACTATTGTTGAACCATAATATCCATACCCACGCTACGACCAATCTCAATGCTCAGGAACTCGAGGAACGCTATGGTGGCCGTGTTCGATCTAGAATGAGGCAATTGTTTAATTTGATCGCCTTTAAGGAAGATAGTATGGATAAGAGAATTTAGGTACGTCTTTATCGAAAATATATATGGTTTTCCAGGATGTCATTTACCTTCGGTAAAATTCATTCCCCACTTTTTAAATAATTATAAATTCCCAGCAATATGGCCAATGCCATTGCCTTGATATTTCTAGGTTCTTTGTAATAATCCCCCTCATCTACATGCGTAACAAATCCTGTTTCTATTAAAATTGTCGGACAATAATCCATCGTTTCCCTTTGTACTTGAAAATTGCCCAGCTTTACCCCTCTTTCCCTAATGCCCAGTTTTATTCCGCTTTCACGCAAAATGTACCTAGCCAGTTGCTTTGAAGCTACGATGTGCGGATTGTCCTTATCTGCTATAAATATTTCCATTCCTTTGACTCCTGTTGTTGCCGCATTGCAATGCAAAGAAATAAATAAATTACTCCTTAAGGCCCTGGCCAACATGGCCCTATCTGATAATGATATCAACGTGTCCTTGTATCTTGTCAGATAAACCTCTATCGTGTCATCCAATATTAGGTGGTTGTGGTTTAGGATTTCCTTGGCAATTTTTAAAACTACCTCCTTTTCAAGGACCCCATGGACACCTATGGCACCGGTATCCTTACCTCCATGGCCTGGATCGATGACCACAATCTTTTTTGGCCGCTCTACCTGACCAAAACTTGAGCACATTTTTAAAATCAAAAGCCATATTATGACATTTTTGCAACCTGCCCTACTCCCAATTTGTAAGGTTATCAACATGTCAATTTCAAATTTCAATTCAATTTCATGTTAAATAATATCAAAATACATTAAAATCAATCATTTAATATTTTATCCACAAATTATTGATTGTCAGTATTTTATATATAAATATAAACTATTTTTCATGTATCTAAAAACTAAATCTGAACGACATGAAAAAATTCTATTATCTGGTTGGTCTTATCTTACTGATTTACAATCCATCTTTTGCTCAAATTGGTGGAATCGAAGAATCGGTCAATGAGGTATCCGATACCATCCGTACCATTTTCCCCATTATTCTGGGAGTGATATTTCTTATTGGTTTTCTTTTTAACGCGGGACATTTTTTTGGGGAAAACGCCGATCTTAAAAAAGGTATTACACGTGTCCTAGTATTTGTACTTATTGCCGGTGCAGTAGTTGGAATCTTCACCTATCTCATCGGAATTGTTGTCTAATGAAAAAGTACGTGGTATATAGGAACATTCGTAAAAAGGCTATGATAATGGGACTCCCCCTTATGATGTTCGCACTTCAGATGACTTCCATTATAGGTTCCTTGTTGATTATCATCTTTTCTTTCAGTTTAGGAGCCATTATTTCGGCTATCATTTTCAACATTCTGCTTTTTGTCAGTTTCTCCTTTTGCCACAACAACCCGACCGTATTCCATTTGAAAAAAGTGTTTCCACACACCATTAACAATAAAAGAGCAAGTCACCTGAACTATGAAGACAATTAACTTATCCAAATTTTATCCCATAATGGATATTCAAGGAAATGTCATTTTTGCCAATAATGGCAACTTGGTCCAGTGCTATTCCGTGGGGTATCCGGAGATCTATTCCTTGTCGGAAAAGGATTTTGAGGAAATGCATGGATCTTGGTTCCAAGCCTTTAAGGCCCTACCCGTGGGTACCATCGTACATAAACAGGATGTTTATAGAAAGGCCGGCTATTCAGCGGAAAACCTGCCTAATGAGAGTTTTCTACAAAAAGCAACCTACAACTACTTTAAGGGACGGGAATATTTGGACCACTCCTCCTTTCTCTATTTTGTTCTTCCTCTAAAGAAATCGTTCAATACTACAAAATATATCAACCCCTTTCGTAAGGTGGAAAAGGGTATTCATAGGCAAATGGACCATTGTGCCCGCGAATTTGTCAATGCGGTCAATGATGCCGTTTCCTTTATCAATAATAGTAGAAAAATAACCCTTGCACCTATGTGCGAGGATAGTATCCTGGAATTGACCAATAATTACTTCAATGGTTATAACCATGGTTTTGACACAGATATCCAAATGAATAAAAGGTGTTTGGAGGTCGGTGACCATTATTTTGACGTCATGGCCATAAATAGCGAACTCTGCTTTGGCGAGATGCTACAAAGCAGTAGGCTCAATGATAGGTTCACCTCGGATGATTTTGAATTTCATCAAGGATTTATAGATGGTTTGGGACTCAACTTACATGAAAACCATATCGTCAATCAGATCATTTATCTGGACGATAAATATAAATGGCGGAGATATCTGGAAAAAAGTATTGAGGAACTTAATAAGAGTTCCAATTTTGGAACACAAAATAAGGTCGTTCTAAAAAAAATAGAGGATATTCTTTCAAAGATCAATGATGATGAGAGTTCTAGAATAGTCCGGGCACATCTCAATATAGCTTTTTGGGGAGAGGGGACACAAGAATTGGGCAGGATTGCCACCAAGATCAAAACAGAGTTCAAAGAATTGGACATCGTTCCCTATTATCCTAAAGGTGAAGAAAGGAAGCATTATTTTCTTAACAGCTATTGTTGCTTTACCTCTAACTTCTCCAACGGGGATCTGTACGTAGCCGATCTAAAGCATGCCCTTTGCCTGTACATTAACAATAGTGTATATATTTCCGATAGTAAGGGTGTTGTCTTTAACGATAGGCAATACAACATCCCAATTTTAAAGGATGTTTGGGATGAAGGCAGAAAACGCATAAAGGCACGCAACTTTGCTATTTTTGCACCTACCGGGGAAGGTAAATCCTTTTTGGCCAATAACATTCTGCGCCAATATTTTGAAAGTGGGGTACGCCTAGTGGTCATCGACCTGGGAGGTTCCTATGACAAATTTGCCAAGCTCTACCCCAATGACCATATTGTACTTAGGTATGAACAAGGGAAAAACCTTGGCATAAACCCCTTCTACATTAGTGATAAAGCCGACCTTACTCCAGAACGGCTTGAAGATCTTACCATTTTTATTTTGGAGCTTTTGGCCGCAGGTAATGAAACGTCCAAGGCACAGGTGGTAGCCGTTAAAAAGGTCCTGTTGTCTTATTATTCCAAGTGCACAACTGGGCATTCACTGGCTTCACTATACAAGTATGTAGATGACCATAAAGATTCATTGGTCACAGTCCTCCAGATCCGTGAAATGCATTTTAGCGTCTATGACTTCCTTCACATTCTTTCGGAATATGTGGAAAATGGTATATATAGTTTTCTGTTCAATACAAACACCGACCAAACCTATAAATTGGAGGATAAACGACTGATCGTTTTTGAACTTGACGAGGTAAAGGATAATAAGGAAATTCTCTCCGTTATGTTGAAATTGATCAAATCGGCCATTCAAAGAACGATTTGGAGGAACAAGGCGGAAAAGGGCATCATCCTATTTGATGAGTTTGCCAAACAGTTAAAATTTAAGAACGTTCTGGAAAGCGTGGAATTCTATTACCAGGCCATACGTAAACAAAACGGGGCTATTGGTATCATCCTTCAATCCATCAACCAACTGCCCAATAATTCTACATCCGCAAGTATCCTTGAAAACACTCAGGTCATCTATAGTCTGAGGAATGAAAAGGGATATGATGAACTGGTCAACAGGCTCCATCTTTCCTCACATGATCTTAACCAATTAAAATCCATAAGGAACCAGCTGAAAGGGGAACGTAAATACACGGAAATGTTTATCAAAATCGGGAAGGATAGCAACATATTTCGATTGGAAGTTCCGCCAGAAGTCCATGCCGCTTACTTAACCGATGGTGAAGAGAATGAAACCATTATGGCCCTTTATAGAAAATACGGGGATATGGAGACCGCCATTACGCAGTTTGTAGCGCAACAAACAAATCCTTCCAATAAACGCAACATTTAAACCTATATACTATGAAACTTTTTAATTATAAATTATTGTTGGCCCTGACCCTGTCCTTGGTTGTTGAAAGCAACTCGATGGCCCAGGGCATGCCGGTATATGACAATACCAATTTCATCTCCTTTATGAAATCGCTGTTGGAATCTGGGAAACAGACAGCAGAACTGTTGAAGACTGTAAAATTCTTAAAAGAACAGAAGGAGAATATCGATAAGGTCAATAGCGTAATCAAACAATTGAATGCGGTAAAGGAATTGACCAAGAACCATCAGCGTCTTTATGATATGGTGCAGGAGGATCTAAGGCAGATCCTAAATTCCCCCTATATACGGCCCGAAGAAGTTGGCCGAATCTCAGATTCCTTTCAGGGAATAATTGAAAATTCCATGATGTCCATGGACTATATCGATCAAGTACTGTCCAGTGATAATTTGAAAATGACCGATGCCGAACGCACGGCCATTCTCAAGGAAAAGGAACTACAATCCATAGAAATGGTGGCCGAGATCGAGGCCAAGACCAGACGCTATAGAGAGATAATCGCCTTTAGGCAAATGCAGGATAAAATCAATAACAGGGAAATCAACTACTAATGTCGGGGATATTTTTGGGAATAGGGCTTGAATATGTGGATACGGTCTTTCAGACCATTAAAAACAGTAGCTTTTCACAGACGGCCATTACCGGGATGAAGGCCCTGGCCGTCGTCCTATTTCTGATCAATATCATTAAGAAATACAATGAGGGCGTGGCCAACAATGAAGGTTATTCTTGGGGATTGACCCCTGGTGAATTGGCCAAGAACTTTGCGGTAGTCGTGCTGGCCATTTTTTCTACGGAGGTGCTATCCGCATTCGATACCATTCTGGTAGCTATAGAAACCCAGTTTAGGGATACAGCTCCGGCACTCCTACCCTTACAGCTACAGGATATGGATATCGAACAGGATGTGGGCGCCATCGACGCTGCCAAAAAAGCGTTGGCCCTACTCTACGAGGCCTTGGTAACTCCACTGTTCGGACTGAAAATATTGTCGTTTATCATAGGCTTGATCCTTTGGCTATTGGACCTCTTTATCTACCCTCTTTTTTTGGCCCAACGATTCTTTTTGTTGGGAATCATGCAGACCTTTTTTCCATTGGTCATCAGCTTGGCCGTGTTTGAAAAGTTTCGCTCCATGGCCTATAATTTTTTTAGATTGTATGCAGGGGTCTATATGCTGGTCCCGGCATTTTTTCTGGTCAATGTATTTATCAATAATTTCTATACCGAGGTGAACCTTAATTTCTGGTCCAACCTTTTTGGTACCGATTGGGGCAGTCAAACTTTCGCACCCGTTATACAACTTGGTTCCATAGGGTTCATTGTCCTGCTAAAATTCACTTTGTACCGTAGGGCAATAACCTTTACCCTTAAGCTCTTTAGTGTCTCTTAACCCTTTAATCCCTAGAACAATATGAAAACTCCTTACAACAACATCTACAAGGTACTAGGACAGAATCGATTTATAGTCCTGTCCATTGTTATTGCGGCAACTACCATAAGTGCCATTGCTCTTCTTTTGGTACTGAAACTTCATAAAGATGCCTTGAACAAAGCTTTTGTCGTTAATACTGAAGGCCATGTTATTCCTCTAAAATTGGTCGATCAAAAGGAGAATCTAGAGGTCGAGGCCCTAGCCCATTTGGAACTGTTCCATGACTATTTCTATGGCATCGATCCGAGTAATTTTGAGAGCAATTTGGAAAAAGCCCTTTGGTTGGGAAATAGCAGTGTGGCTGATTTGTACCGTCAGAAAAAAGTAGACGGCGTATATAACCGATTGCTACAATATTCCCTGGTACAAAAGGTGCTTGCCATAACATCCAAAATTGTCCTGGACAGGGAACCATACCTTTTTGAAACCAAAACAATATTTGAGATCAATAGGGGCTTATCCACCGACATCTATGAATTGACCACCACCGGTAAACTCCTTAGGGTGGACAGGAACTTTCCCAAAAACACCCATGGGTTCATGATTACCGATTTCTTTGAAAATACACTACGAAAATTGGATAAATATGAAAATTGAAAAGAACAAAATTGTGTTTACCTCCGTTCTCCTCTGTATACTACTTTTTATTACAGCATATGCAGTTCTCGTTTTGGACGACGAACAAGGACAGGAACTGGAGGCCGATCAAATACCTGTTCCCAAAATAAAGAATGAACAGAAGATATATGATTCCAAGTTGGATGCCATAAACGATATGAAGACGGTGAGACCTACCCTCGCGCCCAGTGTCTACGATGAAGACCTATTGGATTCTACTGGTTTATACGACCCTGAATTGCTGGACAAGAAAAAAATGCAATTGGTGGACAGTATTTATAAACAG
>Ga0209344_10001497_pt1 | contig 30090 bp, 20 predicted proteins | sample Cruoilmetagenom6_FD_187293 | JGI IMG/M metagenome (GOLD analysis project Ga0209344, IMG submission 187293) | Oil polluted marine microbial communities from Coal Oil Point, Santa Barbara, California, USA - Santa Barbara Oil Seep Sample 6 (SPAdes)... | ecosystem: Environmental > Aquatic > Marine... | reverse complement strand
CCCTGGAAGATGATGCGCTGACGCGTGACCATGGGTGCATTGTACATGGTTTTGGGTGTGGGCGGGGGGCTCGGGGGCTGCATGGTCCGAAATGGGGCGTTGTGCCCTGTCAGTGCGGGGTTGGGGGCGGGGTGGGTGGGTTTGTGCGGGCGAACTTGGTGGATAAAAGCGTGATGCATCGGGCGGCGTATGATTTCGTTGGCACGCGGGCGAATTGGGGCTACCGTTTGGGATCGGGGGCCGGTATACAACTGCAGATAGGGATGGATTGAGCGGATTTACGCCAGAGCATGACGATCGACAGCGGGTGCGCGATGCTTCGGACATCGTGAGCGTGGTCGGTGAGCACCTTGCGCTCAAGCCCAAGGGGCGTGAGTATGTGGGGTTGTGCCCGTTTCATGACGATCGGAATCCGTCGATGTGCGTGATCCCGGCGAAGCAGATTTTTCATTGCTTTGTGTGCGGTGCGGGCGGGGATGTGTTTACTTTTATCCAGAAGTACCACTCGATGGGGTTTCGTGAATCGCTTGAGTACCTCGCTGAGCGGGGGAATATTGAGCTGACGAAGTTCAAGCCTGGTGGTGGTGCGGGCGGTGGCCATGAGCACCATGGCGGGATTGGGAAGAAGGAGATCATGGCCGCCAATGAGGTGGGGCAGGGGTTCTTCAAGGCGATTTTGTCGCACCCGGAGCACGGGGAGCTGGCGCGGAGCATTCTTGCGGAGCGTGGGATTTCTGATGAGATGGTCGAGCGGTTTGGGATCGGGGCGAGCCCGGATCGGTGGGATGGCTTGCTGATGACGGCGCAGAAGCAGGGGATGGATCTCAAGGCGCTGGTGGGGGCGGGGCTGATCAAGGCACGCGACACGGACGGGCATTATGACGCGCTGCGGAATCGTTTGATCTTCCCGATCTGTGATCAGATCGGGCGGGTGGTTGCGTTTGGCGGGCGGAAGATGAAGGAGGAGGACGAACCGAAGTATCTCAACTCGCCCGAGACCCCGGTGTTCCGCAAGTCGAAGACGCTCTATGGGATTAACCATGCGGTGCGGGCGATTAAGCGGGAGCGCACGGCCGTGATTGTCGAGGGATACACCGATGTGATCGCCTGCCATCAGGCGGGGGTCGAGCATGTGGTGGGCACGCTGGGCACGGCGCTGACGAGCGGGCACGCGACGGTGCTGCGTCGGTTGTGCGATACGGTGGTGTTGTTGTTTGATGGGGATGCGGCGGGGATCAAGGCGGCGGATCGGGCGATCGAGGTGCTGTTGAGCGAGACGATCGATATTCGTATCGCGTCGCTGGCTGGTTTTACGGAGGCCAAGGACCCTGATGAGCTCTTCAAGCAGCCTGATGGGCCCGAGGTCTTTGCGAAGGTGATCGCGGGTTCGGTGGATTTGATCAAGTGGCGGTTTGATCGGTTGCGTGACGAGCTTGCTGATGCGGGGCCGGCGCGGGTGACGCAGCGGATTGAGGAGGAGCTTGCGCGGCTGAGTGATCTTGGGCTTGGGGAGTTGTCGCCGGTGCGTCGGAGTTTGATGATTCGTCAGGTGGCGCGGGCGGCGAAGATTGAAGAGGGTGTGGTGACGGCGGCGATCCGGACGGGGCGCGGGAAGCGTCGGCCGGTGCAAACATTCAATGATTCACCTCCCTTATCTGATCATCCGGCGGACATCGAGGTGATGGAGGGCGAGCAGGAGGTGTATGACGGTGATCGATCCGAGCACAACTGGAGCCCGAACGCACGCGAGTATCTGCTGGGGTGTTTGCTCTATGATGCGAATCTGTGGCTGGTGATGAGCGGGGACGAGCGGGCGCTGACGCGGACGACGGCGTATGACTCGGGCTTGTCGCGGGTGGTGGCTGATGCGCTCCAGCACAGCGCCGAGAACGGGACGGGGACGGGGCTGCATGCGGTGCTTGATGAGCTGGCGGCGATTGGCGATGAGACCGGAAGGAATCTTGTTGAAGCGGAACAGCGGGCCACGATGCTGCGTCAGATGGTCGCGCGGGACAGCGAGGGCATCGCGTCGCGTGTGACGCGGATGTTCAATGAGTGTGTCGCGGCGGTGTCGATCGAGGATTCGAGGAACGAAGCTCAGTCGCGGCATATGGAACACGAAAACACGGGGGAAGAGGATGACGAGGCGGCTCGGCTCAAGGCGTTTATTGAACAGCAGCGCGTGCAGCGCGAGAAGTACGGGCGCTCTGGCAAGAACCTGCTGAGCGGGGACTGAGCGCAAGATTTTTGGGGCCGCTCGCCCGGAGGGGGGGACGCGGTGCGTATATTTGAAGACGACGGTGTGGTCACGGGAGTGTGTTTATGATCGGAATATTGCATCCATCAGTGAGTGAGTTGATCGCGGTCGGCAAACGACGCGGCTGGCTCAGCTACGAGGAGCTCAACAACATCATCCCGGACGAGTATGTCGAGATGGTGCCGATCCATTCGCTGGTGACCCTGCTTGATACCGAGGGTATTGAGCTTGTCGATGAGATGGAGTTCCGTGGGCGGATCTTTCGGGCGCAGCGGGCCGGTGATTTGCGGACGACGGAGACCATCGGGTTTTTGATGGATCAGTTCCGGGCGATGTCTGTGAGCGGCGGCGAGCACTTGGGTGATGGGGAGTCTGTGCGCTCTCGGCTCAATGCGACGCACTATGCCAATGGCACGGGGGCGATGGATCCCAAGCAGATCGAGGAAGCCGAGCGCGATGTCGAAGAGGCGCGCGCGATGGACGACAAGAGCGTGCAGCGCGAACTCAACCAGGCGGTGGCCAGCGATGCCAACGCCAAGCGGATGGATGATCCGGTCCGGATGTACCTGACGCAGATGGGGTCGATCCCGCTGCTGACGCGCAACGAGGAGATCCGCCTGGCGAAGAAGATTGAGACCACGCGGATGATCTTCCGTCGTCGGTGTCTCGAGTGCGATTACATTGTGACGCAGGCGGTTGAGACGCTCAAGCTCGTGGCCGATGGATCGCTGCCGTTTGATCGGACGATGCGGGTGAGCACGCTCGACGATCAGGCCAAGGACAAGATTTCCAAGCGGATCCCGGCGAACCTGCCGACGATCGAGAAGTTGCTTGAGCTTAATCGGATCGACTGGATGGCGCTCGATGAGCTGCGCAAGGACGATGGATCGATCCGCGAGACGAAGAAGGCACGCGAGCTGCGCCAGCGGATCGCGGTGCGTCGTCGTCGGATGGCGGCGTTGGTCGAGGAGTTGTGCTTGCGGACGGGGCGGATCGCGCCGCTGATGCGCAAGCTCAAGTCGATCTCTGAGAAGATGGCCGCGATCGAGGGCGAGATGCTCCAGGCGGCGATGTATCCCAAGAAGTACGACGAGGACGATCTGATTGTGCTCCGCGAAGAGCTTAACGGGCTGCGTGGGCTTGCGTCTGAAGAGCCCGAGCACCTGCGCCAGAAGATCGATCAGATCTCGACGGTGTACTGGGAGTACGAGCAGGCCAAGCGGGACTTGTCGGGGGGGAACCTGCGGCTGGTGGTGTCGATCGCCAAGAAGTATCGCAACCGCGGGCTGAGCTTCCTCGATGTGATTCAGGAGGGCAACACGGGGCTGATGCGGGCGGTGGATAAGTTTGAGTATAAGCGTGGGTACAAGTTTAGTACTTATGCGACTTGGTGGATCCGCCAGGCGATCACGCGGGCGATCGCTGATCATGCGCGGACGATTCGGATCCCGGTGCACATGATCGAGACGATGACCAAGCTGCGCAATATCCAGAAGTCGCTGATGCAGGAGCACGGCGTTGAGCCGACGGCTGAGGAGATCTCGGAGAAGGCGGGGATGTCGCCGATGGAGGTGCGGCGGGTGATGGGGATCTCCAAGCACCCGGTGAGTCTGGATCGTCCGGTGGGGGAGAGCGAGGACTCGAACTTTGGGGACTTCCTGGAGGATACAAATCAGGATGCGCCGGCGGTGGCCGCGGCTCGGGATATGCTCAAGGGGCGGATCGAGATGGTGCTCAAGACGCTGACTTATCGTGAGCGCGAGATCATCAAGCTCCGCTACGGGATCGGCGATGGGTACACCTACACGCTCGAAGAGGTCGGGCGGATCTTTAAGGTGACGCGCGAGCGTGTGCGGCAGGTGGAGGCGAAGGCGATTCGCAAGCTCCAGCACCCGATCCGCTCGCGGAAGCTCGAGGGCTTTGTGGATTCCTAGTTGCAGATAACCCATTCCTGTGTGAATATCCGCGATGCGTCTTACGCGTCGCGTTTTTTGTTTGGTGCAGTGGGCGGAGTCTGTATACTGCGGAGACACACTTCAAGGAGACACACGATGGCGGACCGAATCCAAGAACTCCAGATCGAAATTATGAAGCTTAAGCAGGCGCTGGCCAAGGAGATTGCTGAGCGAGTGCCCGAGCCTGTTGAGGACTGGGAACTCAAGACGCTGGGTGGCGAAGGGGTGAAGCTCTCCGAGCTGTTTGGTGACAAGAGCGAGCTGCTGGTGATCCACAATATGGGGCGCGGGTGCAACTATTGTTCGCTCTGGGGGGACGCGATGATCGGGATCGCGAAGCATCTCGGGCAGCGTTGCGGCTTTGTGCTTTGCTCGAATGATCCGCCGGAGGTGATCAGTGAGTTTCGCGAGCTGCGTGGGTGGGATTATCCGTGCGTTTCGGGGGATGGTTCTGGCTTCGCTCGGGCGATGGGGTACATGAACGATGCTGGTGGGGCGCTGCCGGGGGTGTCGGCGTTTCATAAGACTGAGGATGGGTCGATCGTGCGGACGGGGCATGCGAGCTTCGGGCCCGGGGATGATTTTTGTGGGGTGTGGCCGATGCTTGATCTAATCAAGGGCGGGGTGAACGGCTGGGAGCCTGCGAAGGGGAAGGTGGATCAGTTCTGCTCGGGTGATGAAGAGTCGCCGTGCTGCTGTTCATAGGTGATTGCCTCACGAATAAGAAATGAGAGTATTACCAAATTTTTGTGCTTCAGAGATATGACTGTAGGATGATGATATATTCACTTTATGTCTATACGCGATCGATGTGATGATGCTGCGGTGCTTTGGGAACAAAAGCGATACGAGGGTGCTCTGCTTAGCTTGTTGGTTGGCATAGCTGCGACATCACGAAAGAGATATCCACAGGAGACTGGGCTTGGCGACCGTGTCGCTTTTACTAAATTTTTAAAAGAAGAAATTTTGGTTTTGACGCAAGGTGGAGCAGAAAACATATCCATCCATCTTCCGCAAGCAAATCCTAAGTATTACCCGACGAAAACAGTACCCCTAGAAGATATTTTTTATACATATATTCGCTGTACGATGGCGCACGAAGGCGGATTGCCAAAATACATACAGTTTACAGGCGGTCCAAGTTCTGGTTTTCAAATAGATACCAATAACGATACTCTAAAAATGTCACGATCGTTCATAGAGCATTTGAACAGAGTGATCATTTATGCGCCTGAAAATTTCGATGAATTTGATGAAGTCTCAGTAATGCCAGACGATGTGGTTTCGTGGGTGTTGTTCGGAAAAAGGCGTGAGAACTACGATGGCTATATGAAAATGAGACGACAGCGTATTAATGAAATGGGTAGTGCGCTTCACGATACAAGGCAAAGTTAAAGCTCGGGGGCGAAGCCTCGGCGCATGGTGTTTTCGGCGCTGGCTCTTGGGTCGACGAACTGGTGGAGGTAGTCGGGGCCGCCGGCTTTGGAGCCTACGCCGGACATGGCGAAGCCGCCGAAGGGTTGGCGGCCGACGAGGGCGCCGGTGCAGCCTCGGTTGATGTAGAGGTTGCCGACGCGGAAGTCGCGTTTGGCTATGTCGATGTGTGCGGGCTTGCGGGTGAAGACGCCGCCGGTGAGTTTGTAGCGGTGGTTGTTGGCCATGCGCATGGCTTGGTCGAAGTCTTTGGCGTGGATGACGGCGAGCACGGGGCCGAAGATCTCTTGGGTGTAGATGGTGCTTGATTCGGTGACGCCGGTAAAAATATGCGGGGCGATGAGGTCGTCGATGCCGGCGGGGATGTTGAAGTCCTTGGAGCCGACGAGTTCGGTGAGGTTTTCGGATCGGGCGGATTCGATGAAGCGGTTGATATTGGCGGCGGCTTCGGCGTCGATGACGGGGGAGACATCGGTGTTGGGATCGTCGGAGGCGCCGAGGATAAGGGTTTTGGTGGATTCGCCGAGGCGTTCGAGGAAGAGCTTCATGCGTGGGCCGTCGGGTCCTTGGGGGTCGACGACGATGCAGCGTGAGCAGGCGGAGCATTTTTGCCCTTGGAAGCCGAAGGCTGAGTAGCGGACGCCGAGGACGGCTTCGTCGAGGTCGGCGGAAGCGTCGATGATGATGGCGTTCTTGCCGCCCATTTCGGAGATGACGCGCTTGACCATGAGCTGGTCTTCGCTGGTGTCGCCGGCGGCTTTGATGATGTCGAGCCCGACGGCCTTGGAGCCTGTGAAGGCGATGAGGGCGACGCGTGGGTCGCGGACGAGGGCGGCGCCGGTGGTTTCGCCTGGGGCTGGGCAGAAGTGGAGGACATCGCGCGGGGCGTTGAACTCGTCGAGGGCATCGGAGATGAGATCGAAGAGGATTTTGGCGATGCCGGGGGTTTGCTCGGCGGGTTTGAGGACGACGGTGTTGCCCGTGACGAGGGCGGCGACGGTCATGCCGCAGCAGATGGCGAGGGGGAAGTTCCATGGCGAGATGACCACGGCCACGCCCTTGGGCTGGTACCAGAGCTCGTCGAGCTCGCCGATGAACTTGCCCAGGCGTGTGGGCGAGAAGAGTGCTGGTGCGGTGCGGGCGTAGTAGGCGCAGAAGTCGATGGCTTCGCAGACATCGGCGTCGGCTTCGCTCCAGGTCTTGCGGGCTTCCTTGCAGACGACGGCGGAGAGCTCGTCGCGCCGATCGGACATCATCTGGGCGACGCGCTCGATGATCTGGGCGCGCTTGATGGGGTCGAAGTCGCGCCATGCGGGGAAGGCGTCGTTGGCCGAGCGGATCATGTCGAGCCCTTGATCGACGGTGTGGTCGTTGGTGACGGTGGGGACGGTGGTCGAGGACATTGTTCTGCCGAAGGCGTTGCGTTGGTCTTCTTGGGCGAAGTCGCGCATGGGGGTGGTGTAGAAGGGGCGGCCCTGGCCGATGTATTCGTTGGTTGGGGAGAGCTGGTGGCGCTCTGGGGCGATCTCGTAGAGGTCGACGGGCAGGGTGCCGGTGTGTTTGCTCGCGGGGTCGGCCAGGAGCGTGGCGGTGTTGGCGTTGTCGAGGAACCCGGACTTGAGCCAGGATTCGTTGGATGTGTTTTCGAGGAGCCTGCGGACGAGGTAGGCCATGCCGGGGATCATCTCGCCGACGGGGACATACTCGCGGACGCGGAGGCCCATTTCCTCGGCGGCGTACTTGAGCTGGTCGGCCATGCCGTGGAGCATTTGGAGTTCGATGGCTTTGCGTGGGAGGTTGCGTTGGTCGAGCCCGGCCAGCGCTGCGGCGATCGAGCGGACATTGTGGGAACCGAGGGCGAGTTTGATGCCGCCCTCGCCGGGCTTGGTTGGGCAGGCGTCGAGGAAGACCTCGACCATCTGCTCGAAGCATTGGTCTGTTTGCCATTTTTCGTTCCACACCGGGCACGGCCAGCCTTCTTGCTCGGCGTGGATGGTCTCGAAGTCCCAGTAGGCGCCCTTGACGAGGCGGACGGTGACGACCTTGCCGGTGGATTTGGCCCAGTTGGCGATGCGTTTGGCGTCGTCTACGCCGCTCTTGAGGTAGGCCTGCATGGCGATGCCGGCTTCGAAGTCGATGGTCTCGCAGGCGTGCATGAAGGTGTCGAGGGTGAGGTCTTTGAGTTCGTATTGCTCCATGTCGAAGTTGATGAGCACGCCGTTGGCTTTGGCGGCTTCGAGCACTGGGGTGGCCCGTTGCATGAAGTCGGCCATCGATGCCTTGGGTGCGATGGGGTTGAAGTTGGCGCACAGGCTGGTGGCTTTGACCGAGACATTGACGCGGGGGACGGTGCCTAGGTGGTCGGATTCAAGACGCTCGGTGTGCTTCCATGAGGAGGCTTCGCCGACGAGGTTGTTGACGAGGTCGAGGTACTTGGCTTGGTACATATCGGCTTCGGCGTTGGAGACGCAGGCTTCGCCGAGCAGGTCGACGGAGAAGGCGATGCCGTCCTTCCAGAGGCGGCCGAGCATGGGGAGTGCGTCGGTGGCGTCGGTGCCGGCGATGAAGTTCTTGGCCATGTTGTTGATCTGCGACGAGATCGTTTTGGTCATCATGCCTTTGGCGACGCCGCCGGCTTTGAGCCCGAGGTCCATGAAGGGCGGGGCTTTGACGCCGGGCTGGGTGAGGTAGTCGACGAGGTGGTCGTGGACCATCTCGGGGGTGGTGAGTGATGGGAATGCGTCGACGAAGCGGAAGAGCTGGACCTTGAAGTTATGGTCTTTCATGGACCAGTCCATGAGCTTGTCTTGGTAGAACTTGGCGGAGAGGATTCCGGACTTGTGGTCCTTGGCGATGTCGAGCATCTGGGAGCCGGCGTTCATGATGGCGGCTTCGCGCTCGGGGGTGGAGGTGGTCGCGACCGGAGGCCTCGTCGTGCGTGCGGGGGCGTGGGCGCTGTTGGGCGTGTGGGCCTTGGCGGACGGGGACTTCGATTTACGACCAAATATTGCCATGGACGGGCTCCGAAAAAAGGAGGGACGGAACCCAGAGCGGGTGCTCTGGGTGGTGGGGGGATTCTAGGTGCGTTGATCTGGGGTGGGTCGATTCGACACAGAGGGAATCGCACTGCATAAACTGCTCTATGACTGCTCATCGAGCCAACCAGATCGCCCTGAGCGTGGGCAACTTCGACGGGGTCCATATCGGGCACCGGGCGTTGATTGATCGTTGCCGATCGGTGGTTGGCGAGGGGGGGAAGGTCATCGCATTGGCCTTCTCGCCCCATCCGATGGCGACGCTCAACCCCCAGCGGGCACCGATGGCGATCGAGCCGTTTTCTGTTCGGCGAGAACGGTTGATGGAAGCGGGGGCCGACGAGGTGGTGGGGCTTGAGCCGACGCCCGAGTTTCTGGCGATGTCCGCGGGCGGGTTTGTGGATTATCTGGTGGATACCTATCGCCCGAGTGTGATTGTTGAGGGGCACGACTTTGGGTTTGGCAAGCGTCGATCGGGCAACGCGACGGTGCTCAGAGAGCTTGCTCAGGTCCGTGGGGTGGATGTGCAGATCGTGGGGGCGGTGGATACGGCGTTGACGGATCAGTCGGTTGTGCGGGCTTCGTCTTCGATCACGCGATGGCTGCTGGATCATGGGCGTGTTCGTGATGCGGGCTTTGTGCTTGGGCGGGCGCACGAGCTTGTTGGCAGGGTGGTTCGGGGGGATCAGCTGGGGCGGCAGATTGGATTCCGGACCGCGAATCTTGACACGGACTCCATGCTGCCTTGCGATGGGGTGTACAGCGCGATCGTTGAGCTGCCGGGTGGGCAAACGCTTGGCGGGGCGATGAACATCGGGACGCGGCCGACGGTCAATGGCACGCAACGAAGAGCCGAGGTGCATGTGTTTGATGACCAGGGCTCGCCCTGGGTGCCGGCGGATGGATTCCCTGAGTATGGGTGGGATATCCGGGTGCGGATGATCGGATGGGTGCGCGATCAGATGCGGTTCCCGTCCGTGGATGACCTGAGCGCCCAGCTCGGGCGCGATGTTGTGAAGGCCAAGTCGATGGTTGAGGGGATGATGGTGGGCGCGGTATGAGCACAGAAAACACGAACAACTCAGAGCCCAAGGCAGGGGCGAAGGTGCTCGTCGCGATGTCGGGCGGGGTGGATTCTTCCGCGGCGGCGGCGCTGTTGATCGAGCAGGGGTTCGAGGTGGTTGGGTGCTTTATGCGTCTGGGCTCGCCGGGTGAGACCATTGATGAGCTCGTCGAGTACGACACGGCCGGGGTGTCGTGCGATCCGAGCAAGGTGAAGATCGGGCATCAGGGGTGCTGCTCGGTGGGCGATGCGGCTGATGCTCGCGAGGTGGCGGCGAAGCTCAATATCCCGCTCTATGTGTGCAACTTCAAGAAGGACTTTGGCAAGATTATTGATTACTTCGTCGATGAGTACGCCAATGGACGCACGCCTAACCCGTGCGTGCGCTGCAACGATTGGCTCAAGTTTGGCAAGCTGCATGAGTACGCGCATCAGATCGGTGCGGACTATATTGCGTCGGGGCATTATGCCCGGATTGATCGCTCGGGGGATGAGCCTCGGCTTTTGCGGGGGCTTGATTCGGATAAGGACCAGAGCTATGTGCTGTATGGGGCGCCCAAGGATCGGCTTGCAGAGATGCTCTTGCCCATTGGTGAGTACAAGACGAAGGCCGAGGTGCGCGCGATCGCGGCGAAGTACGACCTGCCGGTGTTTGATAAGCCGGACTCTCAGGAGATCTGCTTTGTGCCTGATAACGACTACGCGGGGTTGGTTGAGCGGCGACGCCCGGAGCTGCGGATCAAGGGCAAGATTGTTGATATCCATGGCGAGCAGCTCGGCGAGCATGATGGGCAGCACAAGTTTACCATCGGCCAGCGTAGAGGCGTGGGCGTCGCGGTGGGGCATCCGATCTATGTGATCGATAAGAACGCCGAGGACAACACGGTGACGGTGGGCTCCAACGATGATCTGATGGCGAACTCGTGTACGGCGCACGAAGCCAACTGGCTGATTGATGAGGATACGCTTCAGAGCTGGTATCCGGTGCTGGCTCAGCATCGGTACAACGCGCAGCCGGTGCCGGCCAAGATTCGTGTGATTGAGCGTATTGATGAGGACACGCCGTCGGGGCGGGTGGGGTGCTTTGAGTGTGTGTTTGATGAGCCTCAGCGGGCGGTGACTCCGGGGCAGGCGCTGGCGATTTATGATTTGGATCGCTCGGAGATTGTGCTTGGGGGCGGTTGGATCGAATCCGTGGGGATCGACGAAGACCCTGCGTCGTGAGCGGTGCTACACTGTTTGTATGGAATTTGATCAGGCCGAGACGAACTTTTTAGCCGCGTATCTCTCCGGGATGAACGCGTCGACCTTCGACCGCGAGGACGACCCAGCCGTGGACGAGGACGGGCATGTGGTCAACGGGACGATTATTCGGCGGATTGAGGATCAGGGCTCGATGGTGCCCGTCCGTGTGCGGATCGGTCATGGGGTCTCGGCCCAGACGGCATCGCAGCTGCTGCGGAAGATGGCCGATATGCTCGAAGATCAGCCGACTTTTTTGAACGATCGTGCGGGCTCGGCGATCCGTCGTCTGCCCGATGGGACCAGCCAGCGCAAGCAGCTGACGGTTGAGGGGATGCTGGCGGCCGCGGAGAATCTGTCGGTCGAGGAACGCAATAAGCTCCACGCGATGCTCGATCAGATCCGTATTCAGATTGACGATCCGAAGAAGCCCGATGGCGATGGGTCTGGTCCGAAGTATCCAGATGACGGTATGCTCTGATTCAGGATCGGATTTAGTCGATCTTCTTCATAATGAACAGGTAGTTGAACCCACGCAGGAAGAAGTTGTCCTTCTCGGCGGACTTGTGCCAGTTGCCTTGCTTGAGCTTCTTGTTATGGCGGACGACCGAGATGATGTCGACGGGCTGGAAGTATTCGCGCATCGTGGCGAAGAGCTCGAAGCCGATGGGCATGAAGACGCCGCCTTTGTGGCCGGGTTTTTTCTTCCAGGAGTCCGAGACATAGAGCCCCATGTAGCGGTTTGGCTTCATGACTCGGTGGAGCTCACTGAGCACTTGGTCCATCGATTCGTAATACGCGTGCCCGGCCATGACATCGTCGCCCTGCATGTCCGCGCTGGCGTCGAGCTTGCCGATGCAGCGATCGTCGTCGGAGTAGTCCACATGGGTCGAGTACGGCGGGTCGATAAAGGCGAAGTCTACGGATTCGTCGGGCACGGGCAGCTCGCGGGCGTCGGCGTGGGTGATCTCTTTGCGTTGTGGGTTGAGATCGAACCCGATGCCTTTTCGTCCGAGGTCGGTGCAGACATCGAGGGTGGTGCCCGAGCCGCACATGGGGTCGATGACGGTGTCGTTCTCGCGGGTGTAGCGGGTGAGCAGCTGCCAGATGATCCACGATGGGGTCGCGCCGATGTAGTCCTTGGAGCCCTGGAACTTGGAGCCGTTGGATGCGTCGTAGTGCTGGGAGGGGTATTCCCAGAGCGTCGAGGTCATCACCCGCATTGGCGGGCGCTTGCCCGGGCGGACGGGGTTGCCCTGGGCGGATTTATACTCTTTGCCCGAGCGTGAGCCCGGGTCGCGGAGCTCCTGCAGGATCTTGGAGCGGATGGCATCGTGCTTGTCGTGTGGGGGCATGGGGGAGTATAGGAGAGGCGAGGCTACCAGCGCTTTGGAGCACGGAAGTAGTACACAGCAACTGGTGGAGTATGTGTCGAAAATACATCTTCGTCGGTGAGATGGAGTTTCTGTGCCCAGTCGAGTAGCGATTTTGACGCTTCTTCCTTATCTGGGTGGTGTGAGAGTAAGACCCAACGCCGACGGGCTTCATGGGTGAGCTCTATCCAGCATCCGTGGGTGCTTTCTCTGAGGGACTCAGGTAGTTTGCTTTGGCGGATTGGCTTTGCTTTGTCTCCCGTCACCCACTCGAACGCTCCGGTCGCTAGAGAAGGGGCGAGCGAGTCGAGCATACACCAATGGCGACGGTGCGCGAGTGAGACTCTTACCGAGCCCTCATGGCGATCAAAAACGAGAGGCCAACATAATAGGTTTCGAAAACACCAAGCAAGGTACAGCGTGAGAAACGCGATTCCCACTCCGCACATGAGCATCATCCCGAGAAGGAGTAGTAGCCCGTCCAAGTCAAAGCCTCCCGAAAGAAAAAAGGGCGCCGTGATCACGCCCGGCACGATGCAGGCGGTCGAGATACAAAGGATCAAATACCTCTTCAATGGATGCATACTGCAAATGCTATGCTCGACAAAGAGAGGTTGGAGACCTTCCGGAACCGGGGCTTTCAGAGCATAAAGTGATGCACCAAGTTTCTTTGGATCGACGAACCACGAAGGCATGATCCAGCGCTGGGATGCTGCCGGGCTGAGCACCTTTGCTGGATTTGGATCTTTGGCAAAGTTCTTCACGGCAGTGCTGCGATGACCATTGCTTTGGCTTCTTCGAGGGGTTTGCGGATTTTGGCGCCTGCGGCTCGGGCGTGGCCGCCGCCGCCGAGGGTGTTGCAGACGGCGTTGACATCCACGGCGGGCTTGCCTTCCCACTCGTCGGGCTTGGAGCGGAGCGAGATTTTGGTGAACACGCCGTCGCTGTCTTTTTGTTCGGTGAGGATGCCGACGACGCGGGTGGAGGCGACGGATTGGGGGAGATCGACGAAGCCGCCGGTCTCGCCGGGGCCGGCTTTGGTGTCTTTGAAGTCCTGGAGGGTGACGGTCATGATGGCGGCGTTCTTCTCTTTGACGATCTCCATGGATTCGAGGGCGCGGGCCATGAGCTTGAAGCGGGAGATGCGATCGCGTTGGTAGAGCATCGCGAAGATCCCGGTGTGGTTGACGCCGGTCTCGAGGAGCTGGCCGGCGAGTTGCATGACTCGGCCGTCGACATTGGAGTGCTTGAACCAGCCGGTATCGGTGACGAGCCCGACATAGAGGGGCATGGCGATCTCTTGTGGGAGGTCGGCGGGTGAGTCGACACCCATGAGCAGGCAGCAGAGCTCGGCGACGGGCTGGACGGCGGCGGCGGCGGTGGTCTCGATCCAGCGGCGCGAGGCGATCTCTGCGTCGCCCTGGAGGTGATGATCGATGATCGTGGTGCGATCGAGGCGGGTTTTGAGGAACTCGGCGAAGGGGGCGAGCTGGTTCCATGAGCCGGTGTCGGTGATGAGGATGCCGGCGGGGTCGAAGGCGCTGGGGAGGGGCTGGTTGTCCTCGATGGTTTTGGATTTGGTGTTGGCGATGATGGTTTTGGACCATGCGGGCATTGGGCCGGCGTACCAGCACTGGGCTTTGGAGATCGCACCGGAAGTTTCGCTGGCCATATTGATGGCTCGGGCGAGGGCAATGGAGGAGCCGAGGGCGTCGCCGTCGGGTTTGGCGTGGGTGAGGATGAGGATGGATGATTGCTGGTTGATCCAGTCAACGATTTGGCGAGGCGAGGTGTTGGTGGTCCATTGGTCAGTCTGGGTTTGGGGCACGGGTGATCCTCGCTGGTCGATGTGTTTGTTTCGATTGCATTCTATCGGGCGAGGATGATGCAGACTTGGGTTATGGAGCGTTTGGAGGCGTGTTCTTGGGATCGTGTTCGGTCAGCTCGGCTTCGTCGATCGTTGAATCAAAGAGCGGGATGTCGCCTTCGTCGGGGATGTCGCTGATCTCGGGTGTGAACGCCACGCCGGAGGCTTTGGGCTTGCCTGATGCGTCGAGTTCTTGGTTGAAGTAGATGCCTTTGTTCTGTCCTTCTTCGATGTTGATCTCGGATTCGTCGCGGTCGGTGTGCATCTTGGCGGGATCGAGGATGGGCAGGGGGGTGAAGTCGGCGTAGGACTCGCCGCACTCTGGGCAGCAGCCCCCGAAGGGTGAGCCGTTGAGATCGTACTTGCACACCCTGCACTTGAGCCCGGTGGTGATGACGCCTGAGGTGTTGATGTCGCGCTCGACGCGCTCGCGGACTCGGTCCGCGGAGCCGGCGGCGAGCTGTTGGTGGTTGGCGACCCACCGCATCACGGAGCCGAGTTGGAAGACGGTGAAGAGGAAAACCACGACCGCGACGACGAGGGCCAGAATCGTAAAAAAGCTCACAAAGGATGCGGCTCCCGCGAGCGATCCTCCGGTCATGCCGATGGCGGCGAGCAGGGCGGTGAGCACGCCGAAGGTTGTCATGGCCCATGCGGTGCCACGCAGGCGCTGGGCGAGGTGGTCGTGTGATGCCCAGTAGCCCATCTCTGCGAAGTAGACGCTCGTTGGGATCAGCCCGATCCATGCCACGATGCCGGTGATCAAGGCGACGATTGCCAGCGGGATCATCAGTGCGCCCGATGGGTTGGCGGTCTGGGCCAGTGCGCTGTGCGCAAAGCTGGAATAGAGGTACAGCGGCCAAGCGATGGAGACGAGGCGAACGATCAGTCGGAACTTGTCGTTGTCGAGTGTTTTGTCTCGGACGATGCTCTCGCGGTTGGGGCGGATTTCGGTGATTATCCAGATGCCGACGATCCAGAAGAGCGGGCTGAGAAACCAGAGCAGGCGACCTGAGTAGGTGACCAGGGGGCCATCGAAGCCCATCGCTCCGAAGATTCGGATGATCATCGGCAGGATGAGCGTGCAGAAGATCCCTAGCGAGGCGAGGGAGAAACCCAGGTACAGTTTGCTGACAAAGCTCGTCGGGGCCTCTTGTGACATCGTGCCCGAGGTCCGGGTGGGGCGCCTGCGGATGGGGGCGCCGCACTCGGGGCAGTTGCCGTCTGTAGGCAACCCCTTGAGGTTGTACTCGCATTGATCGCAGGCGCGATCGGTCTGGATGAATGTTTGTGGCGTGCTCATAGACCCATCATATATACCACGGGGATGTTTGTTTGGTTGCCATCAAGCGTCATGGATGATTGAAAAAACAACCGACCATGACGGTCGGCTGAAGAGGAGAGCGTTTGATGTGTCCGCAGGAGTGGGTTTATGGGCGACGCGAGCGGGTGCTGCTTGGGCGTGAGGTGGATTTTTTCTTGGTTTCGGTCTGGGGCTTGATCTTCATGTGCTGTTTGCCGTCGATGCGCTGGGATTGTTGGAGGTGGGCGGGCCAGAAGTTGTAGCCGGCGATCTGGCGGTGCATGTAGTCTGGGGCGGTGATGACGAAGGATTTGCCGTAGTAGGTGATCGAGGCTTCGCCGCCGAGGGTGATCCATTGGTCGGGCTCGACATTGGCCATGAGTAGGTCGCTGATTTTCTGGGCGCGTTCTTCGGTGTCGGGTTCTTCGGCGTCGTCGCCGCTGCCCGTGAAGGGTGAGCCGCCCTGTGTTTGGAGTGCTTGCTGGAGATCGAACTCTGGGGCGTTGTCGAAGTCTGGGACGATGAAGAGCAGGTCGGCGACATCGTAGAGTTCGAGTCGGGTGGTGCGGTTGAGTTCGCTCTTTGGGCCGCACTCGATCGAGCCGATGTCGTCGAACTGCCAGGTGTAGTCTTCGCCGATGTTCTCGATGCGTTGGGCTTTCTTGAGGAGGCGTTCGAGCACGGTGATCCCTGCGATCTCTTTGACTTTGATCGAGATCAGCGTGTCGGGGTCGATGCCGACGCCTGAGGCGTTGTCGGTGCTGTAGATTGGGAGGAGGTCGACGCCGGTGACATCGACGATGAAGTCGAAGAGGTCCGAGATCGGCTGGTCGGTGACATCGAGGGTGATGGGCTTGGAGAGTGCCAGGAGTGCATCGCGCTTTGCCCGGCTCGTGGATGCGTCGTCGGAGTCGGTGTTCTGGGCGATGGCTTGTGATGGGGCGAGCGCGGCCGTCGCGAGTCCGACGAGTGGGAGCCCGGCCATGCCCGAGAGGGACAGGACGAATGCGGGGAATCGAGCAGAGGTGTGTGTTTGGAAGGGCATGGGCGAGCGTCTCCGGGATTTGAAAGCGATGAGATTGTCTCTGTGTGGTGATGGGCGTTTTCGTCCGGCGGGGGTCGGTTTGATGTGCAGCGGTGTGCGGCATGCAGCGACGGTGGACAACGCTTGGTGGTGGTCGGGTGGTTTTCCCGAGTATACCAGTCTGAGGGGGTATACGCACGAAAAAACCCTCCGGTTGCATGGGCAGGCGGAGGGTTTGGGGTTCGTGGGATGGGGTTATGGTGCTGTTATGGGCATCCCTCGGCAAATTTGTCTAGGAATATCGATGTATCAAAGAAGTCGAATATGCCATTCCCATCAAGGTCCGCGAGCGGATCTGCTGCAGCGAACGCATCGAGGAAGATCGAGATATCAAAGAAGTCAAGAACACCGTTATAGTCAAAGTCGGCACTGCTACATTGAGTCACCGTTTGAGCAAGATACATCGTATAGCTCAATTCCTCTTCCGGAGCAGTGGTGCGTTGTTGGCCGTCGTCAAAGTTTATGTGGCCACCTAAACGATACCGAAGATTCGGCCAATCAATGCTTCCATGCAGTGATTGGCCTGGGCTAGGGTCTTCGCTTACTTGGCTAATGTCTACCGCTACAGGATTTGTGTCAGTAACGCCGTTTCCGTTCCAGTCCACGGCAGTCCCATTGGTCTTGGCCAGTTTGACATCTGGCATCTGCCCATTGTAACCATGTGGAGTCGTTTTGGCAGCAACGAATCTGGAATCACTGCCATCAATGCCATCGGCCTCGATTAATGCCGACTCATCTAATGTATCAAGTTTAAAAATCGAATAACCTAAGGTCCAATCTTTGGAATAATCATCATTCGGCATCTGCCAGTTGTAGTTCATGACGCTGTAGTAGTTGGGCTTGCGGTTGATATGGTCAGGAACACCATCGTCTGAGATCCCGCCATGTCCGAGACCAAGCGTATGTCCGAGTTCATGCATAAATGTCCCGGCTTGTTGATCAACTGTGCCACCGCCAGGCCATAGTCCTAAAGTGACCATGAAGTCATTGCCGGGGGTTTCAGCCAATCCTGAAGAGTCGCTTCCTCCGTAAGACCTCCCAAAGATACAATAGCGATAGGCTTTAGCCTTTGCGTCAAGAATTGCTGGATCAAGTCGCTCTACCGTTGTGCCAAAGTGATCTTCCTTGACATCATCAAAGTCGCTGAATGAGTTTGGGAAATCTACTACAGGTAGGGTTTTTTCATCAATATCAAGATGTAATGTGATGCCATCAAAATCATCTGGGTTGTCAACTAGGTCATTCGATGCACCGGCGAACGCAGCGACAACATTATTCTGAGCAGTTAGGTTAAAGCTATGACCGATCATCGAGTCAATTTCGACATAGATGTCCTTGTGCAGTACATCAGCGTCCTCGAGAAGGTAGTGCTCATATGTGCCGGAGGCCGTTTTGTAGGGGATCCCTTTGAGTTCCCATGTGTTGAGCAGCCCGTCGCCGTCGATGTCAGAGCAGATCAATGCTCGGCCACGATTCTGTAAGAGGTCTTCGCTTGGTCCGACTCTCTGGCCAACCAAGACCTGCCCGTTCCTTGTTGCGACGGAATCTCCAAAGAGTGGGATATCGAATGGCTCACTGTTCTCGATTTTAACAATTCTGTTTCCTGTATCCGCCTCATAAAGGTAGACAGCACCGAATGTTCCGTCTGCATTAGGGTCAAAGTGGTCTGCGATGGCTAGAACGTTGTTGTGTAAATCAAAATCTATTTCAGCAAACCTCAAAGCCGATGGAGTTTGGTCGCCATAGATCTGTGCAATCATGGTGTTGCTTGTGGTGTTAAACACTCGTACAGAATGGGTATTTCCATTTGGCAGATTCGAGCCAATATCATTACAACTAATGGCAATGACATCTCCACTCAGTTCCAGGCCTTGCATACCGGTAAAGCTGGATGTTCCCGATGAAGGGGGGGTAATAGTATTAACTAAAGATCCGCTTGATGCATTATACAAATTGATATTTCCTGATGGGATAACAGGCCCGCTGATGGTTGCGTTTGTCGCTTTAGCCACTGCTATTGTGTTCTCAAAAACGGCAACGCTGATCCCGAAGCTTGGATCTCTAAATATTTCCTCATCTGTTAATTGTGATTCGGATGGATATATGATATGACGGAATGCGCCAGTTGATGCGGTGTAGACATAAACAGAGCCGTGGTCTGCGCCAAAATCCCATTGGGAGTTGTCTTCTGGAACGCCAACCACGAGCGTGTCCTCATCCAGAGCGAATGATTTTCCGTAGGCTATCGGATTGTTGCTACCATCCGGATTGGGAGTAGCTGTAAGTTTGGTAATGAATGTATTGTTAAGAATATTGTAAACATGAATAGAACTGTTTCCGCCCCCCTCCCACGATTGGACAGCAAGGATTCCATCATCAAGTGCAAGTTTGTTCCCAAAATGGTCTCCGCTTGCGCTAATGGGCGCGATTATCTTTTTCAAAAGCTCTTTCGTTTCTATATCGAAAATATAAACCGCTCCTGGGGAAGTTGAATTGTGCCAATTTGATGGCGCGCCCACAACATAAATACCTTGGTTAATTTTCACTCCAGATGTCGTTGCAAGTGAGCTGCCGGTATAGTCGGTTTCGTCATCAATTGCTACACTCGCACCGAAAGCATCCCACTCGTCGAGAACATCAGCGAAGAGCAACCCGTCGGGGTCCTCGTTGATCACTTGGCCAGTAGCAACGGTAGATATACACATGCATCCCAAGCAAATTTTTGCCAATAGATACCGGATCGAGAGAAAATGAAAAACACTCATCATGAAAAACTCCGTTTGGTGTTGGAAAGGATATCAGTGAGAGTATACCCCCTGATTGAGTATCGCGTATGTAACAACATCGCCAAGAAATAAGTGGGTTGGAGGTGGCCACAATTTTTATTGCACGGGCAATTGAAAAACCCTCCGGTTGCATGGGCAGGCGGAGGGTTTGGGGGGTGTGAGGCTGGGTTACGGAGCTGTTATGGGCATCCGGCACCGAAGAAATCGAGGAATGCGGACACATCGAAGAAGTCGTATTCGCCGTCATCGGTGAAGTCCGCGGCTGGTTCCTGTGCGCCGAAGGCATCCAGGAAGGCCGAGACATCGAAGAAGTCGAGCTCGCCGTCGTTGGTGAGGTCCGCTGGGCAGGGCTCGTCGCACGAGCCGTTGGTTGTGCCGGGGGTGGGGGACTTGAAGAAGGCCCATGATGAGTCGCCGTCGCAGGATCGCCCTTCGCTGATGTCGGCTTCTTGGTCGTCGTAGATGTATGAGTCGGCGACGCCGTTGCCCAGGGCGGTGGGTGCGAAGAGGCCGATTTCCTCGCCGCCGCTGCCGAGCTTGAAGTTGGTGTGGGTTGGGCCCTGCTCTGTATCGTCATCGGCCCAGAAGATGAGGTAGCCGTTGGCTTCGATGGAGACGCCTGCGGGGATCTCGAACTGGGTTGGGTCGGCGAGGTCGTCGGTCAGGAAGTAGCCTGAGAGGTCCACGGCTGCGTCGCTGGTGTTGTGGAGTTCGATCCAGTCGGGGAAGCCGCTGCCACCGTCGGGGTCCTGGATGGTGGTTTCGTTGTCGGCCATGAACTCGTTGATCACGATTGGGGAGTCGAAGACGCCGGCGCGGATCTCGTAGCTCATTGGGCGGTGCTCGGCGTGGAGCGGCTCGTAGCGTTTGGCTCCGGTGGAGCCGCCGGCGGTGTCGCTGCTGGATGCCTCGATGTAGTATTCGACGGTGGTGCCCGCGCCCCATGCTTGGATCGACGCGCCGTAGACGCCGTCGCCGGCGGGGCCGTCGTTGTGGTTGCCGTCGTCGAACATGGGGGTGGGCATGTAGCGTCCTTGGTCGCGGCTGTAGAGCACAACGGCGGCGATGCCTTCGTTGGATTGCTCGGCGACCGTAGCGCTGACCCAGACGGTGTCGTCGCTGGTGGGCTTGGCTGGTGATGCTTGCACATCGCTGATCAGCGGGGCCGAGCGGTTGAGTTGGGATTGGTTATCGAGGTACTGGCGTCGGTTCTGGATCTGCGACGCGAGTAGAGCGTGCGAGCTGTTGTACTGGTTGTTGGAGAAGATTTCGACCTCGTGGCTCGTCGAGATGATCGCATCGGTGTACGCCCGGTGACGGACGACATCCGCCTGGATGGTGCTCCAGTCGATCAGTTGGCTCAGGTCGCGGAGGTGGGCGAGGTAGCGGTCTTTGATCTCGGGGACATCGAGGATCAGGCGGTCGGTCAGCGGGATACTGGAGTTGTTGAAGTCTTGGAAGATGCTGTCGCTGGTGCTGGTGCTGAAGGCCAGGTCCCAGTCCCACGGGAGGATGTGGAGGCGTTCGTTCTGTGTATCTTCGTAGATGTAGTAGTTGTGCCCGTTGGGCGCGAAGGCGCGGAGGTCGTCCCAGTTCATCAGCGCAACGCCCGCGGCGGCTTGCCATGTCAGGCGATCGATGCTGAAGAGCTCGTCGAGGTCTGCGCGGAGATCGTTGATCGGTGCGTTGTTGAGTGTGTTGATGACATCGATGAGGTCGAGGTACTCGGTGTCCTCGTCGCCGCCGCTGACATCGTAATCGGAGCTGTAGCTGCTGACTTCCGGGCCGCGATAGTTCATCGAGCCGCTGTCGGCCTTGTAGCGATGCCCGTTGTCGTTATTGAAGTGCTTGTCCATGAACTTCTTGTTCACGCGTTCGACATTGGTGTACACGCCGATGTCTTGGACATTGCCCGCGGTGCCCGAGCGGACGAAGACGAGGTTGGCGCGTGGTGCGGGCATGAACTCGCCGATGATTTTGTATGCGATGACCTCGCGGATTTTGGTTGGGTCCCAGACGCCGTTGTTGAGCGTGATCTTGGAGTGGCCGTAGAGTTCTTGGTCTTCGACGAACGCGTCCATCGTGATCTTGTAGGGCTTCTTGAGCCCGTCGACGAACCAGTAGGACGAGTTGCCCTTGTACTGGACGCCGACATCTTCGTAGGTGGTGCCTGTTGTGTCTTCGGGGCTGTCGTAGACGATGAGGTCGGCGACGACATAGATATCCTCGCCGGTGATGTCGTTGGTGTTCCAGTTGTTGCGGAGCTGCTGGTTCCAGTCGGCATCATCGAAGACGATTTCCATCGTGCGGTAGACGGTGTCGTCGTAGAGGTCTTCTGAGTCCCCGGCGGTGGCCGCGGTGACGGCTCCGGCGCACAGCATGGCGCAGGGGATCAATGTAGTTAGTGTGCGCCTGGGTTTGATCCACGACGGTCCTTGTTGATTCTTGGCCAAAGCACGACGGATAGACATATCCAACCTCCTCTTATGGGCTCCGGTGCGAGCTGATTGTGATGAAAACGCGGATCCAGACCAAAAAAGCAGGTGCGGACCATGGGCGAATGCCCGTTCTCGGTAGAAGACCATACGGGCTGTGTGTTGATCAGGTTGCGTTAATTTAAAAGGAGTCTGAGGCGTTGTGAGCGGATCAGAAAGCCACCTGCGAGACTTGAACTCGCGACCTATTCTTTACGAAAGAATCGCTCTACCAGCTGAGCTAAGGCGGCGGTGAGCGAGAGTATATGCCTGTGATCAAGACGCAACCAGCGGATTCATCCAGTTGCAATCCAGCCGCGATCCAGCCGAAAGCCCAAAAAAGAAGACGGCTCCCTGGAATGAAAACACGGGGAGCCGTCAACGAATGGGGGCTGTTTGAATGGTCGGTTGGGCTTATGGGCAGCCGGCACCGAAGGCGTCGATGAAGTCTGAGATATCGAAGAAGTCCCAGACGCCGTCGCCGGTGATGTCCGCTGCGGGCTCTTGGTCGCGGAAGGCGTCGAGGTAGAAGGCGACATCGAAGAAGTCGAGTACGCCCATCGGCTCGGCATAGTCTGCGACCGAGCATGGTTCGTTGGAGACGATCGAGAAGAGCTGTGGGCGGTAGTTGATCATCGAGCAACGCATCCGGTTGGCCTGGTCTGCGGTGAACTGGTTCATGCATCGGTCGTCGGAGTAGTCCATGTAGTTGTGGATGGGGACCTGCTGGCCGCAGGAGGTGCGTGAAGATGGGCAGCCGCTGGTGGGCGAGCCGACGGGGTTGGTGTCGCAGATGCGATCGCCCGAGCGATCGCATGAGCCTGAGTCGCACCCGAAGTCGAAGGTGTGGTAGAGCCCGAGGTAGTGCCCGACCTCGTGGGTCGCGGTTCGGCCGAGGTTGTATGGCACGAACGGTGCGCCGAGCCCGAAGGTTGAGTAGAGGATGACCACGCGGTCGCTTCTGCTGCCGGCGATCCCGCCCTGGGGGAGCTGGGTGTAGCCGAGGGCGCCGCTGGCGCTGTTGGAATAGATGTTGAGGTAGCGGTCTGTGTCCCAGGCGAGGGTGTTGTAGTAGCGGCCGCCGTCGTTGAACCAGGTGTCGTTGACCGAGCGGGTGATGCCGCTGGTTGCGTTGCCGTCGGGGTCTTGGGTGGCGAGGTAGAACTCGATCTGGGTGTCGACGCCCTCTTCGCCGTTGGAGCCGCTCATGGCTCCGAAGTCCTCGTTGAGGACATCGATCTGTGAGCGGACGCGTTCGTCGCTCATGGCGCCGGTGCCGTTGGTCCGTTCGATGATGTGGACGACCACGGGGATGCGGTACTTGGCGACGCTTGGTTCGTATTGGGGGCTTGGGTTGGTGAAGTCGTAGGTGCAGTCGTTGCCGCCCCTTGAGATGTTGTTCGGTTGCCCATTGGGGTTGGGGATTGGCTCGCTGCTGGTTTTGCAGCGGGTGTCCTCGAAGTTGAAGTAGCCGGCTTGGTAGAGCTCGTCCCATGACTGGAACGCGTGCCCGTCGGCGATGATCTCGTTGTCGGAGATGACCTCGAAGGATGGCGATGGGTTTGTCAGATCGGTGATCTGGTGAGTGGCTTGGTTTGGTGTCGAGGGTTTGGGCTGATCAATCGGGGCCGCGGCGAGCAAGCCGGTGATCATGGCGATCGAGCTGAGCATGTACATGGTGAGTCCCTCAAACTGAACCGATGATCTCGCCTTGGGCGGCCACACGACACGGTGAACCCATGAACACAGGAGCATGACGCATGAACGAACGCACACACAGGCGGTCAAGGCCAATCATTTGCAGCGATGTCGAGATCTTGATTTTCCGAAACAAACAGAACCGCCCGAATGGGCGTCGTGGGTCTATACGAGACGAGAGCCCGGGTGTTTCAATAAACCGGGATCTGGCTTGAAAAAGCTGATTGGAGGCGGGGAGGGCGGTTTTTAGACGCCGGCTTCGTCTCGGGCTTCGTCTCGGGCTTAGTCTCCGTCGTAGGTCTCGGAGACCTCGGCGAAGGCGGTGCCCGGGTCGTTGATTGATGCCTGGTAGGCGATGGCGATCGCGCCGGCGAACTCCGCGTGTGGGGGCATCCCCATCAGTGCTCGGCGTTCGTCAAGGTGCTCGGGGTCTTCGATGGGCACGGTGGGGGTGGGGACCATTTGGCCGAGTTGGTTGCGTTGCATGGCCATCTGGGTGCCGAAGACTTGTGATTGGCCCTGGAAGGCGCGGATGCGATCGGTGAGCAGGGCGACATAAGAGGCGGGGAGCTCGCCGTCTTCGACGAGGTCGATCATGAGTGCGAGGCAGCGGTTCTGGAAGTCGTTATCGTGCCCGGCGTGCTGGATCACCATGTACGCAGCTTGGGTGGCTTTGAGCCCCACGCGATCGCGTGTCGGCCATCCGATGTGATCGACGATCTCTTTGAGGCGATCGCTGTGGGCGACATCGATCGCGTGGACTGTTTGCTCGTGCTTGCGCATCTTGGGATCGTCGGCCAGCGATGAGCTGACGAGTTCTTGGTCGAGGTCGTACATCGCTTCGAGCTCGATCTGGATATCGCTCATGGAGTACTTGCTGATCGGTGTGCGGTACGCGGGGACCAGCTCGCTGGCGAAGGCGTTGCCGATGACGAACTCGTCGCCCATGCCTGGGGCAAGGTCTGCGCGGGTGACCGTGCGAGCGGTGGGCTCGGTGGACTCGGCGACGATCGGTGTCCACTCATCGGTCTGAGATTGTTCGTCCTGCGTGGCTTGCGTGCGTGATTGGCTCGAGGCGCAGCCGGTGGTCATGCCGGTGGCGATCAGGAGCGAGCCGATCGATACGGCGGAGAGGAAGCGGGCACGGCTGGCGGGGTGTGGGTGGTTCATGCCCATAACATCGAAAAAGAAACCGGTCGAGGACACCCCGATCGCCACAGTGTCTGTGTTTCGATCTCGCCTAGTCCGCACAGACGGACTCGCTGATTCTCTTCTGACGATTCGCTTTAGTAGCGTTCGCTGTCGTCCTTGGGGCTCAGTCCCCAGGGCTCGCTGGGCTGGTTGTTGATCGTGGTCCCGTTCTGGATGGCCGGGGCGATTTTGCTCAGGAAGTTGTGGGGGAAGTGCTGGTCGAACGGGCAGGCGGCTTCGATCTTGGCCCGCTGCTCGTCGCTGAGCGTGAAGTCCAACGCGCCCAGATTGTCCTCGAGCTGTGAGAGGCGCTTGGCTCCGATAATCGTCGAGCTGATGGCTTGGTTTGATTGCACCCAGTTGAGCGCGACCTGGGCGGGGGTGGGGCTTTGCTCATCGCCCAGGGATTCGTCGAGCTCGGTGCATACTTCGCGGATCACATCGAGGAGGGCGTAGGTCGATTCGATCAGGAACGGGGAGTCGACGGCCGCCCGGGTTTCTTCGGGCGATGGGCGCGAATCGCGGGTGTACTTCCCGCTCAAGACCCCGCCACGCAGCGGCGACCAGGGTGTCACGCCCAGCCCCATGTGCTGGGCCATCGGCAGCAGGTCGTCTTCTACGGTGCGCTGGAGCAGTGAGTACTCGATCTGGATCGCGATGAGTTGTTCCCAGCCGTGGGCTTTGGCGATGTGCTGGGCCTGCACGCACACCCAGGCCGGGTGGTCGGAGAACCCGATGTGGCGGACCTTGCCGGCGCGGACCAAGTCATTGAGGGTGCTCATGGTTTCGGTTAGGGGCGTGTGGCGATCCCAGAAGTGCACCCAGAGCATGTCGATGTAGTCGGTCTGCAATCGGCGGAGCGAGTCTTCGACTTGGTGGATGATGGCTTTGCGTCCGCTGCCACCGCCGTTGGGGTCGCCCGGGTGCATGTTGCCGCAGAACTTGGTGGCGATGACGGTGCGATCTCGGCGCGATGAATGCTCTTTGAAGTAATCCCCGATGATCTTCTCGGAGTGCCCCTTGGTGTAGGCGTTGGCGGTGTCGAGGAAGTTGCCGCCGCGATCGAGGTACGCGCCCAGCACATCGAGCGATTCTTCGATGTTGGTGCCTACGACGCCCCATTCGTTGCCGAAGGTCATGGTGCCCAGGCACATGGGCGAGACGCGGAGCCCGGAGTTGCCAAGGGTGAGGTAGTCGGTCAGTGCCATGCGATTGGTCCTTTCAGCATCCGTTCTCGTGTGATCGGGTAGACTCTAGACATGCGAAGCAAACGCGGCATGGTGATCGACGGGCGAGGCAGCCCTCACAAGGTGAAGGACATCGATGTTGTACTCAAAGAGACAGGCATCAAGCGGCGGGTATTGATCCAGAAGGGAGACACCAAGTCGGTGTTGCTCGTGTTGGACGGCTTGGCCATCAGCTGGGCGTTGTTCATTGTGTGTCTCTGTGTTTTCTACTACATCATGAATGGGTCTCTGAAGATGCCGCTCGTTGTGAGTCTTGGAATCAGTATTGCGCTGTTGGTGTACGCATTGATGTATTCGAGAGTCTACTGGCGGAGCCGAGAGCACGGGATGCGTGCGATCCTGCGGGTTGGTCGGTGCCCGTCGTGTCTGTATGAGCTCGATGGGGTGCCTACTGAAGCCGATGGCTGCACCGTGTGCCCTGAGTGCGGGGGAGCCTGGGGGATTGAGCGATGACCAAACGCGGCACTATGGTCGATGATCGTGGACGAACTCACGATCAGCCACCCGGTCGGCTCTCCAAAGTCGGGTCGCGCGATGTGCGTGAGCAGTATCGGCTCATCACTCAAGAGCTCGACGAGCTCGCTCGCGTCCGGGTGATGGTGTGGGATATGGTGCGGGTGGGTTTGGCGTCGGCGGTGTTCGCGGGGGTCGGGTATACGCTGTTCGTGGCTGGGTTGCGGTTCCAGTCTGCCGTGTTCTTTGTGATCACCGGGGTGCTGATCCTGTTTACTGTTCTGCGGCCGGTGATGCGCCGGCGACAGATTCGCAGGCTCCGGCGGGCCAAAGATATCTGGGGCGAGCGCGTCGCGGCTCATTGCCACTGTTTTTTGTGTGCCTATAGCCTGGATGGTTTGATGCCCGAAGCCGACGGCTGCACGGTGTGCCCTGAGTGCGGGGGGGCGTGGAGGATTGGGTGCTCAGAGGACACCAAAGCCAATAGCGAGCATTGAAGTCAGCGGGTTAGATGTGTGTTGCCCGTGGGTGCTTGTCCATGTAATGGTTGAGTTGCTTGGTGATTTCGAGATATTCTCCATCTTCAAGCTCGCTTAGCATGCTTTCAAGCAGTTGGTCGGCTTCATCTTGGCGACCAAGTGCATCGAGTGAGTGGACAATGATACAGCCCGCGCATGCACGGAAGCTCAGGGTCATCGAGTTTTGAGTCGCATACGAGAGTGCCCATGCGCGGAACTTTTCGAGCATCGCAATCGCCTCTTTATGTGCTCCCTCGGCGGCCAGCGTCACGCCGGTGACATAATTGGTCATGGGGCCGAGATTCTTCCAGGTGTCGAGCGACATGGCCTCGTCGAGGGCGATCCGTGCGCTCTGGGCATCATCGAGATACACCGCATCGATTTCACAGATCGAAAGCCAGCCTTCTATCCGATCGGGTGCGAGCTCGACAAGCAGCTGAGCAGAATCTCGGGCGGTCTCATTTTCATTGCGAAACATCTGAAACTGGATCAGTGCAAGCTGGTAGTCGGCATCATCAATACCGTCGGCGAGACGAGCCTGTTCGAGGGCTTCGTTCGCTTCGTGCTCATTCTCTTGTCTGTAGAGTGCCCGGGCAGTCCACAAGGCGGTGGCCAGCACGGCCTTGGGCTCACCCATCGCCTTCGCAACTTGTTCGTGGTAGCGAGGCATTCGAGCCAGAATCTCATCCCACCGACCGCGCACAGCGAGCGCAGAGAACTGGGTTTCAATATTCGAACTGAGCATCGCCCACAGCGCCAAAGGCACGGGGAGGAGGAAGAAAAGAATCGCGACCCAATCGAGGAGGTCGATCGGCATCCCGTTCAATCGTCGGAGCACAAAGATGACCAAGAGGATCAGGAGCGTGGGCCAGGATCGTGACCAGAAAAAAAGCAGCTGCAGCGCAAAGAGCTTGCACTTGTTCGTGGTCAGCAGCCCACGCATGTACCACGCTGGTGGCGGCTTTGGGGGTCGTTTTTTCATGCGCGATCTGGGTCCTGGGTTAATCGTCGTTCATGCTCTGGGTGAGCCGACGCAACGCGTCGAAGGCATCCATCGGCGACATCGAATCGAGCTTGATCTCGCGGAGCTGATCGAGGACCGGGTGCTCGAGGTATTCGGTGAAGAGCCCGAGCTGGTCGCCGGGCTTGGATTGCTGAGCGGGTGTGCTGGCGGGGGCCTCAACTTGCTGGGTGTTTACACGACCTGCGTGCTCGACCGAGAGCGTGTCGAGGATCGCGCGGGCCCTGTTGGTGATCGACATCGGGACGCCGGCGAGCTGGGCGACATGGATGCCGTAGGATTGGTCGGTTTTCCCCGGGCGGATCGAGTGGAGGAAGGCGATCTCTTGCTTGCCGTCCTCGCTTGTCCACTCGCGCACGGCCACATGCATGTTTTTAACCTGATCGGCTAGGCGTTCTTCGAGCTCGGTGATCTCGTGGTAGTGCGTGGCAAAGAGCGTGCGGGGTTTGGTGGCGGCGAGCCATTCGCAGATCGCCCACGCCAGCGAGAGCCCGTCGAGCGTCGAGGTGCCCCGCCCGATCTCGTCGAGGATGACGAGCGACGAGGCGTCGGCGTGGTTGAGGATGTTGGCGGTCTCGATCATCTCGACCATGAATGTGGATTGCCCGCGGTGGAGCGCGTCGTCGGCTCCGACGCGGGTGAAGATCCGCTTGGCGATCCCGATCGTGGCGCTGTCGGCGGGGATGAAACTCCCGGCCTGGGCGAGCACGACGAGCAGGGCGTTCTGGCGGATGTAGGTCGATTTGCCCGCCATGTTGGGCCCGGTGATCAGGGCGAGGGTGGCGGGGCCGGACTCGGCGTTGGTTATGCCTGAGGAGCAGTCGTTGGGCACGAAGCGGTGAGCGAGGGTTTCGTCGAGCACCGGGTGGCGGCCTTGGATGATGTCGAGTACGGGCTCGTCTTCGATCGTTGGTTTGACCCATCCTCGCTCGCGGGCCTTGATCGCGAAGCCGAGCAGGCAATCGAGCGTGGCGATTACATCGGAGAATATGCCCAGCTCGGTGAGGATCGAGCGGGCCCGGTCGCAGAGCTGATCGAAGAGGATGCGTTCGCGTTCGATCGCGATGTCCGAGGCGCTCAGGACTTTCTCCTCAAAGACCTTGAGCTCCGGGGTGATGTAGCGCTCGGCGTTCTTGAGTGTCTGTTTGCGGGTGAAGATGTCCGGGGCGCGGGTGGCTTGGGCGCTGGGGAGCTCGATGTAGTAGCCGAAGACTTTGTTGTAGCCGACCTTGATCGAGGGCAGGTCGTGCTCTTGGCTCAGCGTGCGTTGGTACTCGGCGAGCCACTTGCCCGCGTCGCGTTCGAGCATGCGGGCTTCGTCCAATGCATCGTCGATGCCGTCGCGGATCAGCCCGCCTGCGCGCAGGTGGGCGGGCGGCTCATCGACGCACGATCGGGCGATGTCGAGGGCGACGGGCTCGATGCGCTCGGCGATGGTGTCGAGCTGATCACGGTGTGTTTGGAGGGCCGACGAGCCCTCGATGGTCTCGATGAGGGCCGAGGCTTGAACCGTCGATTGCCCGAGGGCCGCGATGTCGCGGGGGGTGGCGCGGCCGAGGGCGACGCGGCCGGCAATGCGGGCGATGTCGCACATCGAGCCCAGGATCGTGCCCAGCGCATTGGAGAGCGCGTGGTCCTCGATGAGCTGGGCGACGGCGGCTTGTCGTTCTTCGATCCGCGCCCGCTCAATCAAGGGCGCGCTGAGCCACGATCGGACCTGACGCTTGCCCATCGGCGTGCGCAGGGTGCAGCGTGTGCCCACCGGGCTGGCGAGGAACACGCCGGCGAGCGAGCCGACGAGGGATTGGTCGCGGATGGTTTGCTCGATCTCGAGGGAGCGCAGGCTTGTGGCGTCGATGATGCACGAGCGGGAGCGATCGATTATCGCCGGGGCGCGAAGATGCGCCAGCGTGGCGATCGGGCGATCGAACGCGGTGCGTTCCTTGCTATCGGCTTGATGCTCTTCGATCGCCTGCGTCTCTTTGAGGTAGCGGATGGTTGCGCCGGCGGCGAGGACCGCGGGCATGGAGGCGTCGAGCCCGAAGCCGTCGAGTGTGCTGACTTGGTAGACCTGCTCGATCGCTTCCAC
>Ga0209344_10001496_pt1 | contig 30099 bp, 23 predicted proteins | sample Cruoilmetagenom6_FD_187293 | JGI IMG/M metagenome (GOLD analysis project Ga0209344, IMG submission 187293) | Oil polluted marine microbial communities from Coal Oil Point, Santa Barbara, California, USA - Santa Barbara Oil Seep Sample 6 (SPAdes)... | ecosystem: Environmental > Aquatic > Marine... | reverse complement strand
AACACTATCGCTGCCGATACTCTTTGGATTGATCATTGGCCATTCAGGCCCCCGCCCCAAGGTAAAATCACGCCGCTGGGTGGCGATAAGAAGCCTGCTTCTGTTACTGATGTGGATCGCCTACTACGCAGCACTGCCGCTGATCCCGCTCTCGGTGGCGGCGGTCGCCATTTACACCACACCGCTGTTTATTGCCGTACTGGCTGCTTTTGGGGCGGGCGAGCATCTTTCACGCCAGGCGTGGCTGGGCATTCTCTGCGGTTTTCTGGGCGTGGTGGTGGTGTTGCGCCCTGGCGGCGACACCTTCACACCTGCGACACTGCTACCCGTGCTTGCCGCCCTCTTTTATGCGCTAGCAATGCTGGTCACTCGCCACCACTGCCAAAGAGAACACCCCTTACTTCTCACCCTGGGATTAAATCTAGCCTTCCTGGCAGCAGGCAGTCTCTTCAGCGTGCTGGTCGCAATCAACAGCACAGCATCGCTCGCTGAACGCGCGCCTTTCCTGTTCGCCGGTTGGCAACCGCTAGACGCTACAGCGTTATTGATCGTGGGCGCCTACGCGCTACTGCTGATCAGTGTGAATACCGGGGTGGCAAGGGCTTATCAAATTGCCCCTTCGGCGTTGATCGGCACCTTTGATTACGCCTACCTTATCTTTGCCAGTATTTGGGGCTACCTGCTATTCAGCGAAGTGCCCGATGCCATGACTTGGCTGGGTATGGGCATGATCTTAATGGCGGGAGTGATGGTGTTACGGCAACGGCGTATTTAAAGCTGCACAAAGAATTGCATCGTCAGTCGGTCATTGCATCCACACAGAACTTGATAGGTGCACAGTAGACATACTATTCAGCCACTAAAAAACTTGATCATTTTAGCGGCGATTTCGTCCGGTTGTTCCTCAGGCATGTAATGACCGCAATTCTGAATGACCCCACCTTCCACATGGGTCGCTAATGGTTTTATAGCGTCATAAATATCAGGCGACATGCCGAAATCACCGCCCAAAGCCAGGATTGGCGTCTCAATTTTTTTGGCCGCCAATGATGTATTCTGCTCGGCGTCATCAAGCACTGCACGATAATAAGCCAGTGCCCCACGTAGGTTTCCGGGTTGCTTATAGACGCGCTCATATTCATCTATATCAGCTGTTGAGAAAGTACCGGCGGGATTAAAAGTTTTCCGCTGAAAGAACCACTCGATATAACTTCTCTCCCGACCAGTGATTAAAAACTCAGGGACATCCGGTACTTGGTGAAAAAAGAAGTGCCATGACTTCCAGGTGTTTGGCCCCACCTCAACTGTTGGCTTAAGCGTTACGCCTGGGATATTAGCGTCAAGCAAGACTAGCCGACCTACTTCATCGGCGAATCGCGCCACAAAGGGGTAAGCGACCCACGAACCAATATCATGCGCACCAATGTGATAGCGCTCGAAACCAAGTTCCTTAACTAGCGCATGGACACGATCGCCAGCCGTTTGTGTATCATAGCCATCTACCGGTTTGTCGGAATCACCTTGCCCAGGTAAATCTATTGCGACGACGTAAAAATGGTCAGCAAGTATCGGCATAATGCGACGCCACGCGTACCAGCTTTGTGGGAAGCCTGCCATCAGCAAAACGGGAAAGCCTTTGCCACCTGATACAGTGTGCAAACGGACATCTCCAGCATCTACCATGGCATGCTTAAAACGCTTACCGCCAAGTTCAATTTCGTCATGTCCAGGCATTCGCATTCTCCCTTTTCATCGTTGACAGCTCAGCTAATGTCGAGCGCTGTCTTAATAAATGAATGGTCACTAACCGAAGTTCTGGGTGCAAACCCTATAGACGCCTCCCCGGCGTCAAGCCGAGGAGGCGTTTCTTTTCACGACCGAAGCAGGCCTTAGTTACTGAGCGTCGCTGGGTTTATCCGGGTCGGCGTCAATCAGGCAATTGACGGTCTCGCCGCCCTGGTCATTAGGCAAAACGCTCTCTGGGCGGCGGCGCTGATCATGAAGCTCAAGCGAAGCGTTCAGCCAGTCGACTAGCGTATCCCCCAGAGCGAGGGCGTCATCGGCGCGCTGCTGGCTGTAGAAGGTGAGCAACTGCCTGGCTTCGTCACGCTTACCCTGATCAATCAATGTCTTGGCGGATGTTTCCACCCAGTTCAGGTCATCAAAGCTGTCTTGCTCAAAGCCTTCCAACAGCTCGGTAACCGAGGCATGAAAACGCTCAGGCTGTTCGCACATCAGGTACATGACCTGCTTGAAGCGACGGCCCGCAAAATCACTGGCTTCTTGCACCTGAAAATCAGGGTTGAGGAAAGTAGAAGCGGCGCCCTTGGAAAGATAGCGGTGCTGCCCATATTCCATGGGCACCTCCTGGACACCAAGCCACCAAGGAATGAAGGGCGCTGCTAACGAGCCGGTGGGCGCCACCCAGATTTGCTGCATGTCAGCGTCGGTATCGCCCTTCAAGGTAGCGACCTGACCATAACCCGCCTCATCGTCAGCAATACGGTGATCACGAACCTGCGCCATCATTTCACGCTCGGTGATCGGCGCCAAGTCGCGCAGAGCCTCTTCTACGTCCGCTTGGGACATGTACTTGTAGCCACCGGTACGCGCTTGGGTGTCCTGGCGGCCATAGACGTCAAACACATTGAAATCACCCTCGCCTGCGTACCAGCCTTGTTCCTCGGCAAAGGAAATCAGGTTGTCGGCGCCCATGTAATCGGGGTCGTTCTCAAAGTTAACGGGAAAGTCTTCAATGTAGCCGGGATAGAGCACGCGAACGTCATCATCGCCAAGCCGCTCTGCGGCCCACAACCCCTGGCTACCAGCAAACTCCCAAACAACCCAGCCTTCATTTTCATCGGCGATGAGGTGAGTATTGCCGCCATAGGTGGAGTAGCCATGCTGATCTATAAGCTCTCCGATCAATTCGACGCCTTCCCGGGCTGTCTCGGCGCGCTCAAGCACCAGCCTGGCCAAGTCACTGTACTGAGGGCCCTGCTGCGGTGTCTCCGTCATGTCGATCAATTCCTGACGGTTAGTCGCCCAGACGTCACGAACGGCCACCCCGTACTCATTGATACCGCCGTTAGTGAGCGGTGCGGGGAAACCCTCATAGTCGGAATACGACATCGACAGGTAGCGGAAGGTGTGTTCGGCTTGCGGAATATCGACTAGCTCGCCGGGGATACCGGCATCAGCGGTGACACCAACACTCACCGTATCTTCAGCTGAGTGATCTTCGGCAGGCATGATCTCCAACCAGTGGCTGGAGACTTCCTCACCGGTGCCACCGATCATAACGGCGCCTTCCTCGGTCAGGTTTTTGCCTACATAGTAAGCATAGCTAGCCCAGATCGATGGGCTAATGGCGAGCAGTGGCACGGCCAGTATCAGCGGTTTTAATGGGTAGCGTTTTCTCATCATTTTGGCTCCATAGTGATATGGCTTCCTGAATTCATAGAAAACTGCAGTAATTCGGGTCTCAACGTAGAGTTAAAAAAGCCAGCAGCGATAACCTCTCTGCCTCAAAGCATAGGATACCGGCCACTGACCCAGGCGCTACGCTAGCAAAATGCCACGCAACGGTTCAGGAATGCGGCAATGACTACTTATCATAGCAGCCAAGTAGCGCCTCGCTGCCGTCGCGGCTAAGTGCCCGAAGTAGCACCAGGAGCGGCGACGCGGGATCACAGGCAAGTCTATTTAGCCGATATCATCACTCGCCGACAGTAGGCAACATGCAGAAAGGGCACCAACAGCGGCGTGGTGTACACACCTGCCGCCATGACGACGACCCACTCGGGTGGCACCCAGCCCAGCACAATCAAACCATAAAGCAGCAGCGAAATGCCCAAAAGCCCAGCACCTAAACAGGCCGTGCGCCACCACCACTTACTGTAAACCGGCGGATGCTGCTGAAGCGGCCATATCGTCGCCAGCGCCACCCGCCAAAGGCCAGCCATCCCAACCAGACCCAACAACACGAAGTGGATGACCAGCATCTGCTCCCACCAGGGAAATGCATTGGCAAGCACCACCCCCACACCAAGCAACCCGCAAAGGAGCGTAATCGGCAGTGCCAATAAGAGCATTTCAGCGGCAAGTAGCAGGCGGTGGGGTAGCATCCTCGTCATGGTATTTTCTCAGTCGTCATTTTCAGCTGAAAAGCATACCTTAAAAAGAGCTGTTCCTAGTTTAGCGAATAAACCTTTTAGTTCTCGCCATGATGAGGGCTAAGTACAATCACAGCGGCAATGAAGCAAATCCCGCCTGCGATAAACCACAATGCGAAATATGATCCCGTCATAAAGGCAATTAACCCGCCTAAAAAAGCAACCAACCCAGCGCCAACCTGATGAGCCACGTTGATCCAGCTAAAAGCCGAAGGCCCCTGATCACCAAATATGTGGTTGCACAAAGTAATCACCGGAGGAACCGTTGCAACATCAAATACGCCAAACACGACGGCAAAGGCTATCAGCTCCCATCCAACGGGTTGCGATAAAATAAAAGGCAGCCAAATCAAACTCGCGCCACGCAAAAAGAAGATAACGGCCAGCAGTGCTTGCTTATTGATTTTATCTGAGAGCCATCCTGCCCCAATCGTACCTGGAATATTCAAAAGACCTACTATCAGGAGCAAATAAGATGATTCCGCTACCGATATTCCCTCTAACGTTGCCGCAGGGGTAAAGCTGCTCCACATCAGGCCGTTCGTAGTAGCGCCACACATTCCAAAGGCTAATGCGATTACCCAAAATTTCTTATTCTTCACAAACCCTTTTAAGCTAATAAACACATCTAGAAATGTACTATTTGGCTTAATATGGTGAGCGGTCACCGTTCTAACCGCCGAGAACCTTTCATTCAGCAGCAAACACACGATTAACAATGTGATCAGAGTCAAGACAACACAGCCTATTAATGGCGCTCGCCAGCCAAATTCATCAGCTAGTTTTGCCCACATGGGCAGTAATACAAATTGACCCGTAACTGAGGAGGCCGTCAATATACCTGTTGGTAAGCCCGTTTTCTCAAACCAGGAACGAGCAAACAGAGCGCCAAAGGACATCGTTAACGCGCCACAACCCAGCCCAACTAAAACACCCCATGCAAGGTTGAATATTATCTTTGAGTTTAAAGTACAAACCAAAGCGCCAAAAAACAGTATCACAAGGCTTGCCATGACAATTTTTTTGATCCCATACTTTTCCATCAAATGAATAGCGAAGGGTGCTGTCGCACCATAGAGGATCATATTAACGGTGATGCCAAGGGTTGTATTCAGGGACGACCAGCCGAGCTCTTCAATTAGCTGTGACGTTAACAACCCTGATAAGGTTACATAACTCCCAGCAGTGATGACACACAAAGCGGCAACCAAAATAGCATTGAATTTCTGCTGTGAAGATACCAATGGAAAAGTACGCTGCATTTCATTCATGGCAGTATTAAATTCTGTTAATGAATTTATTGAAATATTATCCACTCATGAATAGCATGTAAATTATCATTAATGAGAACGAGTTTTTCATGACTGAGAATCTAAAATGGGATGACTTTAAAGTTGTGTTGGCAATCGCTGAAGAGAAAGCACTTAGACAAGCAGCGAGAAAACTGCATATCAGCCAACCCACCATCTACAGACGGCTGGCTGGCATTGAGAGCAGGTGTGGCATAAAACTCTTCCATCGTGAGAACAATACTTATGTACCCACACTCGCCGGATTAGAGCTGGTTAAAAGTGCAAAGGAAATAGAAAAACAAGTTCTTTATGCAGAGCGAAAACTTTACTCTGCGAAAGAAACTTTATCAGGCAACCTGACAGTCACTACCACAGATACATTAATGTATGGCCTGCTGGGCAATATCATCCACGATTTCAATTGCAAATACAAAGAACTGAATATAAGCGTCATCGTTAGCAACAAACTCATGAGCCTGGAAGCTCGCGACGCAGATATTGCGTTTCGCCCCGTGGCCAATCCGAACGAAACTCTTATCGGCAAGAAAATCCTGCCTATTAACCAGGCTGTCTATGTTTCAAAGGAAAGCCAGCACACTGACTGGCTAGAAAGCGATATTTCGTGGATTGCGCCTAATACTGAAATGCATTACCCACTGCTCAGCGAATGGTTTTCAAAAAACAATCTACTTCACAATAGATTACTAAAAAGCAATTCCATTCTTATGGATTACTTCATGGTCGCCAATTACGACTATGCAGCAGTTTTGCCGACATACTTGGATAAAGAGGGGGCAGGCATCAAAAGAATCAGCCCCATTATCCCTGAACTCAGCACCACCATGTGGGGACTGATGCATACCGATTTAAGAACCTCTCAAACAGTGACCGAGCTTCTTAACTATGTACGTGCATGCTGCAAGGATCGTGCTGAAGAGCTTTCGCATTCGTAGCGATGAGATTGGTTTGAGCACCTATCTTACGCTGCAGCAAAACCATCATTGGCCGTGCTCAACTGACAGCCCTCCATCCTGTATATTTTTTAGAAATTGCCGACCTATCTGATTGAGCGACTGCTTTTTCGGCCAAAAGGCAATCAGGTTTCTGTTCCGCCTCGGCGATAAAGGGCGCGTCACCACGCCGGGCATTGGCTTACTATTCAAGGCCAATGTCGGCACCAAGCTTACACCGACATCTCCAGCGACCATCTGCAATAACGTTTGGGTATCGCGCACCCAAAAATCCACCTGGAAGGTATCAACCTCCTCCAATGAGTGAGCAAATATCTGCTGGATAAGTGACTCACACCCGCCTGACGACATAACAAGCGGGTGCTCAGCTAGCTGCGATACCGTCACACTAGCTTGTTTACTGAGTGGATGGCTTTCAGGCAGCACGGCAACAATCTCATCCTTTTATAATAGCTGCCAATCAAAGTGCTCACGCCAGTAGGTGAGATTAAGCTGGGTGACATCGGTTGTGACGCCCATATTGATAACACCACTTTCCACCCACTCCTTTATCTCTTCTTCCATGCCTTCCAGTACAAGGCTAATGGCTTCTGGGTAGCGGCTCGTAAAGCTTGCAAGCAGGGGCGACAACCAGCCAGATAACGCGCTAGGAATAACGCCTATTTTCAACGTTTCATCCACGTCATTATGAAACTGTGCCACTTGCTGGCTCAATATCTGAAGTTCTCCCACAATCTTCTTGGCGCTAGTAAGCACTAACTCGCCTAAAGCAGTCAGTTCCCACCCTTCCGCCGCTTTTGTGATAAGTGGGCCTCCCGCCAGCTTCTCCAACGCCTGCATTGAGTGACTTACGCCAGATTGGCTAACGCCAAGTCGCGCCGCCGCACGGGTATAGGATTGCTCTTCAGCGACCGCAAGCAGCACACGCAGTTGGGCAATAGAGATATCGGCGCCTCTTATCATCACCTCTCCTCATAACGGCCATGAGCAAACCGAGTTTCCAGCCGCGCGCTAGCGCTTTCTATGCTGGTCTTCCATTTATCATCCTGACCTGGAAATCCCATGTCCATCGTTCTGGCACTAAGCGCCATGTTGTTGCTCGGCAGTACACACTTTATCAATGGCTTGCTCGCCCGTTTTTATCCGCCGCATAATATTGGTTTTTATACCCACCTGGGTGGGGCGCTTGTAAGCCTTGCAGGCGCACTGCTCTTTTCCACATGGGAGCCAGATGCCTGGAGTTGGGGTGCATTGGCTGGCCTTGGCTCAGCCCTGGGCGCATTGCTGCTTTATAAAGGCTTATCGCAGGCTCCCTTTGCTATCGTAGTGCCTGTTAGCGCTGTCTCGATGGTGACCATCGCCCTAGGGCTCTCTTTGGTATTGCTTGGCGAGCAGCCCAACGCCTGGGTATGGCTCGGTGTGATGATAGCCCTTCCCGCTATCTGGTTAACGGCGGGCGGAGGTCGAATACACAAAGAGCGGATAAACAGCATAACCAGAAAAGGCCTACTCTTCGGGTTAGGTGCAGGCTTGGGGTTTGCTCTGCAACTGCACTTTCTTGGGCAGGTGTCCAACTATGCGACGTTGTATGGCATCACCCTATGCATGCTAAGCGGAGCCGTGTGTTTACTGCCGTTTTACCAACGCGCAAAGCCAGCACAAATACGCTTTTCACTCTTCTCAACGATGGCGGGCTGTATCAGCGCTCTAGGGCTTACGCTCTATGCGCTATCACGGCAAGGACAGCTCGCCATTATCAGCATTGTGATTGTGTCGATGTACCCGCTGATACCGGTCGTGTTCGGCTCACTGGTTCGCAAGGAGGCGGTTAGCGGCACCAGCATGGTGGGGATAGCGTTGTCTATTGTGGCGACGATGTTGATTGTGGCGGGGAGTGCTTAATAGCGGCTTACTGTCGAAATATTGCGACTACCACAATGAATCAGCTCAGTGGCTATGCCCCTACATTGCTATAGGCTTGCGCTCGCCTCTCTGCCTGATAGGCTAGTAACGCCACTAGGCCAATTACGGAAGCGCAGACCCATGGATTCAAAAAAGTCAGACCACTAAGCCGCAGCAACATTGCTTTCCCGTTGTTGCGGCAGCCTGCGGTTACGTTGGCTGCGCTTACAAGCTTAATGCGGTATAAACAGCAGAGGTAGCTAACTCGATACTTGCTTCAGTGGCGATCCGGCCTATGCCTTTCCTCCGCCGATGGTTCAGTCGCTTGCTTGCCGCGTGGCCCAGATGCCGCCGACAAGCGCAGTGACCGTAAGCACTAGTGCGAACAGTGTGGCCCCCGATGCCAATCCCACCGCATCCATCAAATAGCCCGTCGCTACCGGCAGCAAGCCAGCCGGGATGTAGCCACCTATGTTGAGAACTGCGTTGGCTTGCGCGCGATGGCTGTCCGGTACATGCAGGCCGATTAGTGTCAAGCCGCCCAGTTGACCCAGCCCTTGACCGGCGCCTGCGAGCAGTGCGGACGCGACCAACGCCGGTACCAGCGAGGCATGGATGGCCAACACCAATCCAGACATCGAAAGCATCGTCGCCGCTGCACTCGCGGCGAAGGTGCGACGTATCGGCCAATGCTTTACTGCGAACTGCACGCCGGTGGCGGTCAGGAACATCGCGCATGCCATTCCACCGGCCAGCAGTGGACTGCGCACGTCCAGCAGATGTGACAGCAGCGAAGGCCCCAGCGCCAATACGAAAGACGTGGCGGTGATGCCGGGGCCGAAGGTGACAATGCCGCAGGCGACCTGGCGACGGTTGGCCTGCGGCACCGCGGGCAGACGCAGCCGTGCGGGGCCAGACGTGATCGGACGGCGTAGCGGCAACCACCACACGATGCCCAGTGCACTGAGCAGTACCAGTGCCTCGATGCTGAAAATCGGGAGCACCGGCTGCGCCAGACTTTGTGCAAGCCCCCCAGACAGCAAAGGCCCAAGCCCAGCGCCCAGCACCATCGCAACCGAAGCCAAGAGCGCCGCCAGTCGCTTGTGTTCGGAGCCGCCCACATCAACCACCGCAGCCATGCCCGCCGATACGATCACGCCCACGGCGATCCCGGCCAAGAACCTGCCGATCGCCAGCATCATGATCGAGGTGGCTGAAGCGAACAGCAAACACGCCACCAAGGCCGCCAACAGCCCTGGGATAAGGACGAGCTTGCGCCCGTAGCGATCGGATAGCTGACCAGCGATCAGCAGCGTCCCCAGCAAACCCGCGATGTAGAGCGCAAAGATGACCGTCAGCACGCCTGACGAAAACCCAAGCTGCTGCTGCCAATGTACATACAGCGGCGTTGGCGAATTGGATAGCATGAATACAGCCGTCACCACCCAGGCGGCGGCCCAGAGGTTAGTTGGTGCAGGTGTGGCTTTCATTGGGAAGCCCTCTCACCTTTCCGCACATAAGCGCGATACTTCAAGGCACTGGCGGCCAGTTGCTGGTCGTCGATATCGCCCACGGCATCAATGGACATAACACTCTCCTGTACGACATTTATCGAACTAAATCATAGTACGATAAAACACGTACAGCAACAAAGCTTAGTACTGATATTGACCCACTGTCCCAGTTCGCTCTTGGAAGCACCGTCGCGACGCTTGCCGTACCTGCCCGCCAAGCACTGCTGGCCGGAGCGTTGGTGGGAACACTGCCGAACCTCAATACGCTGCCACTGATGCTGATCGACAATCCGGTCGCCGTTGACTGACCGTGTACCGATACAGCTTCACGCCCATGCCTCCGATACCGAAGCGCACTATCAAGACTGTGGGAACGAATGTGGGACAAACCTATTCGATAAATCTCGTATAGTTGCTACAATCAATCCATGAGCACTGTCAGAAAAACCGAATCGATTGCGGTTGGCGGCGAACCCGCCAACCTACCCGCCCCATTGCCGGAGCCGGCTATTGCAGACCTGCGCCTTGAGGCCATCTTTGGCGCACTGTCCGATCCCCTGCGCCTGACCATCGTGCGCAAGCTGATGCTGGAAGCGCAGGAATACGATCATCCATGCGGCTGGTTCGGGTTCGACCGCCCCAAATCATCGCTGACCCACCACTTCAAGGCACTGCGCGAAGCGGGGGTGATCCGCCAGCGGCAGTATGGGCTGGAGCGACGCAGCCGGCTACGCAGCGAAGACCTCGAAGCGCGCTTTCCGGGACTGCTTGCTCTGGTTGCCAGTTGGCAGCCTCCATCTAGCAATAAACATCAGTAGCCAATCCCGATATTCCAGTAGCTTATGCGCAGTGACGGCTCCGCCGTCATGCCCTTAAAATGCGCCTGAAAAATGCCTTCAAAGCTCTTAGGTATCTGCGGTTCAGGAATTTCCCAGGCGGGTTTTGGACTACACGTCAGGTAAACCAGGAAGGTGTACCCCTTGGTAACGTAATCTGATAAATCGAATGCAAACGTCCACCGGGCACCAGAACGCGTTTACCACTGCCGAGCTCTACCTCACCCAACGATAAGCGGCGCAACCACGCATGCTGGTAACGATCTGCCAGGGCAAGAAACAGCCGCTTGGCCTTTATGCTGTTGCAATGGCGTAGCAATCCCGTTACGCGCTTAAGGCTTAGTATTGCTAAGTTTTGACTGTCACTTCTGACAGGTTACATATAGAGGTCAATAAATTATTCTCAAAAAATGCTCTCAGCTATACAGATAAAACCAGTTTCGGATCGGAAGGTAGTATGGGAATTGATATCAATGCTAAACGACCTGACATGTTGCAAGTTATCGATGAGATTCTTTGTTGCAACCCAAGTTAGGCTATTTTTATTGACGACATTAATCGTGTTACAGAGACTTGTAAGTCTATTGGTTTTGTATTTATCGGCGTACCTGCATCAATGAATCATAATTTTAAACTTATGCAGATGCAACGCACTGGCGTCAATTTTATGGTCAAATATTTCTCAGATATAGATTAAGATTATATCTTTTCCATCGATAAAATGTTAACCGGAGGTACGCTTTGGAAATGACAAAAGACAGATTAATTATTATTGCAATTCCCATTATTTGTGGCCTCACGGCCGCAAATATGTATTACATTCAGCCTTTATTTTTAATGATATCTAAATCCATAGGGATAACCTATGTACAAAGCACCAATCTATTCACAGCACAACTGATAGGAAATGTTCTATCATTAATCTTCTTTATTCCTGTTGCTGATGTAATAGATAGAAGAAAAATCATTGGTGCCCTATATATATGTCTCTGCACAGGCTTGTTTTTGGTCTATTTCTCGACTAATTTCAACATACTCCTTGGAGGATATGCGCTCATAGGAGTGGGCGCATCTTCTGTTCCTTTGATAATTGCTTTTTATAACAAAGAGAAAAAACATGAGAATATCATTGGATATATTATGGGAGGTGTTCTTCTTGGAATTATTGGTTCTAGATTCGCATCAGGAATTTTATCAAATTTCTTAGGTTGGCGTGGCGTTTATATAGTTTCTTTTTTTCTTATGCTTTTGGGGGCAAGCTTTGTCCTTAAAAACATGAATCCTAATAGTGAGAATAAAGAAAAGAATATTAGTTACTTGAATGTCATGCGAAGTAATATTATGGCAACGTTAGAAGATAGAAGCGTCCGACTATATTGTTTCTATGGCTTTGCAACGATGTTTTCATTTACAGCATTCTGGACTAATATTGCGACTTACCTCGACCAGTCACTCGACTTCTCTACAACAGAAATCGCCTTATTCTCTCTTTTGGGGGTATTAGGAGCACTTGTTGCTATTTACGCGCCGGTTATAACTGGATCGATATTCAAGACAAGTCTCCGGCTTTTCATGACTGGAATTGCACTACTGGCATGCGCTATAGCACTACCAAACAGTTTAATTTGGCTAGGAGGATTCACTGCACTGTTTGATGCATTAATCCAGCTCATTCATGTATCAAACCAAAAGAAATTATATTCTAGAAGCAAGGGAAAGGAGGCGCAAGCAGCTAGTAATTATATGACCTTTTTCATGTTGGGCGGTGCTGCAGGTGGTTTCACCTCGTCGATTGTATACACAATTAGCAATTGGAATGGCGTTTTGACAATGTGCTTAGGGCTATTTCTACTGATGGCAATTATTGAAAGGAAAAAGTATGCCGAATATTAAACCCAACTGACTTATAAGGTAGGCTTAAAAGGTGGATGGGAACCTCTTTTATAATCGATACATTTCTGCAAAAAATAATTTAAGCAGCCATCCACTATCGATGAAAGCACTCGTGCTTCTACAAAGCTATTCAACGGTTCTGTCGAGCAACCCCGATAGATCTACCTGAAGGAACAAACAGTAGAGTTAAGCACCCTCGATGGCCTACCCCTTCCAGCATCTGCCGTGTCGGCGTGCGGCTTGATGCCCGTATTACCGAAGATATGACGATTTAGGCACTCGATGAACGCAATATCACTCACCTCGCGTTCTTGAATTTAGAATGTAGCTAGGTTTCCTTGAAAAATACCTAGGTTATCGTTATATTAATTTATGTTAGGCTTATATTAAACGATATAGTCGGTACCATTAAATCAGCTAAGATATCTATGGTGAAACCTCATGGTAGATAGTTGCAGCAGGCTAGGCCTCATGCTCAAGTCGTATTTAATGAATTTTGGTGAGGATCGATACTCGCTATTAACTATCCGAAACGGGATGGAAATTGATTTAAAAACAAGCCTTCCAGAAGAGTGGAAGGCTGAATTTCTAAATAGAAAAATGTATATTAAAAGCGACATAGTTAAAGAGGCAAAGCATCACATAACGCCTTTCAAGTGGTCACCAGAAGAGTACTACGACTCAGACATTACCTATCTTACAAAAACATATAACATATCTCGCGGAGTCTCTTTCTCTATAAACACCTGGAACTCCAAGACTATTTTAACTATCTATACTAACAACTCCGAATCTCAATTCAATAAAAATTTTGATGATATGGCGAAGCTGCACTTATACAATCTTTTAAGTATTTTTGAGAAGAACCAAGAGACACCTGACTATAAAGAGCTGACTCTACGAGAACTAGAAGTCGCCAACCTTCTTAAGTTTGGAAAAACATACAACGAAATCAGCATTATACTGGACTTATCTGAGCGAACAGTTAGATTCCATACCAATAATATAGTTGAAAAGATGAGTGTCTATACTGTTAAGCACGCATTGTTTAAGGCCACATCGATGGGGCTAATATAAGGGGAATGCTCCAAGAATGGAGATCACTTAATGGGGATGCTTGCAGACCTCAGCCACCACGCCATACATCAGAATAGTGATGACAAATGCGACCACCAGGCTCGCCAGCTGTGGCCAGAATCCCTGATGGTAGGCAGTGGCAAGCGCAATCACCGTGATTTCGGCGGACAGAATCAGATCGGTTCGAATGGCACCACTCACGATCTCTTCTCGGCCACCGGCCCCTTCTCTACCGATGCCACCCTTGCAAATATTCCGGCGTCACCGCCGTATCATACACCACCACCCCGGCCGCCTTCGCACGCCCAGCGGCGGCACTCACATCGTCCAATGATGCTGCGGGCAACTTCGCCAATGCGACAATGTCATCCAGTAATCCTATCAAGCCGCCTATGACTATGGATGCTTCCTCGGTGAATAACAGGTGCAAGTAGTAAAGCACATAGCTGCTGGGGCGGATGCCCTCTTTTGCACCAAGGGCAGTGTTATTTAAGCCTCTCTCTCAATTAACTGCCACCCGTTGAGTATGCTCAAAAGTAGCATCAGATGGAGGATATTATTGGGCCTGAGGGAAGCTCAGTAAGCACATATTAAATACTCGCCAACCGCTCATCCTGGATGGCCTTCAAAGTTTTTCCGCTGGCATCTTTCCAGGCCAGCCGACCATTGGCGCTGCCGCCTACTAATATGCCCGCAGCTGTTGAGGGGGATGAAAAACGAAAGTCCTGAGTAAATGCCAGCTTTCCATCTAGCGGCGCGAGCACACCCCGCTCTTGCAGAAGCTGGCGCTGCTCGCGCATGTAATCGTGAATAGAAACCGTCTCTTCGGCGCGGGCCTGGGAGCCTTTTAACACCACAAAGCCATCAGCTACTTCTCTCCCAGTCCCTGCAGCTCCACGCTCATTTAGATAAAGCGCTAACGGCGGCTCAGCCTTTTCTGTTTGTGTGGTAGCGGCCTGACTGCTGGCAGACTCAAACGCATCAATTCCCAACAGCGGAAAAATCACCAGCATCTCGGCTAAAAACCACTCGGCATCGGCCCGGTCGGCTTCAGAAAGCGGAGGCGGCGCGGGGAAGGTTCCGTTATCCAGCGCCCACTGATTAGCGGTCTTCGCAAGAGCCAGTAAACTTGCTTCCAGGTAACGCACGTTAGCTTTGTTCAAGCCTTCGTTGGTGCTAGTGAAGGCTACCATCCGCGTCCAAAACTCCTTACCCGACACATGCTGCTTAATACGTTCCCCTAGAGCATCTGCTTCGCCTACGTACAACTTGGCTGCGCCATCTTCCGTTAGCCCGGTGAGCACATACACGCCCGGCTGGGCCATTTCGCTGCGGGCCAATGCGCGCTCAAGCTGGGAGCGGTTAGCCACCACCGCCCTGCCCGTCCAGTTGGATTTCTCCACAATTCGCAACCCCTCAGGAGTGCCATCAGCAAGGAAGATGCGAATGGAGGTTGGGCGGGGTTGGGTGGATGTCATGTTCACTCCATATTTATAAAAGGTGTAGATCGCTGGAAATCACATACGAGCCCCCAGACTGCCTTAAGCCTATAACAGGTTGTTCCCCAGTCCCGGTTTAGGAAGAGCATTTTTGAGGCTTTGGTAAAAAGATGCTTTAAACGTTGGGTCTTGGGCGTGCAGCTTGTAGAGCTCCATTTCCTCTTTGCGTCTCTTCAGCATCACATCCCTCATGATCCTTTCAAACGCAAGGCCACGGGAGTAGGGATCAGGATTTTCGCTAAATTTCTCTTCATAGTCCGGGTGTGCCTGAACGCTATCCAGAATATTCAGAAACTTCACACGCTGCTCCTCTGGAGTTGCCCCCCACCCTTGAAACCAGCGCTCATTAAAGCTGCGAATGATTTCCTCCAGCGGATCTTTTTGAGCTTCGTCTTCTCGGTATCCTCGTGGATTAGGGTTTTGAGGATCTAGTGTTGCTTCATCGGCATCCAATGCAATCGAGTGATTTAGCCTAGTGCGCCCTAACCCGTATGACGAGAGGTCGACTGACTCAAGAAGCTCATCGAGCTCATCCTGATTTGGATCTTTGATCTTCAGCTTCGGTATAAGAAACTTCAGGAACCAGAACAGCTGCTCCCAAGCCAATACTTCAAAGGGCATGATCGACGCCATCTGCCCGTAGATCTTGACGAACTGCTTGGCCTTGATTTTGTAATCAATCTTGGCGGAATCTTCGAGCGCCAGGCTGTCATTAAAACGTTCAGCCGCCGTATCGATTAGCGGGCTTAACTGCTGCGCGTCTTCTTGATCGAAAAAGCGTTTACAAAATTCCTCAACCTCCGCCCATTCGTAGACGCCCTCATCATCAAGGCTCTCTTTCAGCTCATGCAGCACATTGACGTCGGTAGCTTGCGATAGCGAGGTGACGGTAAAGAAAGGGTCGAAGGCTGTCTTGATATCTTCGGTGGAGTTGAAAAAATCAAGTACAAATAGATCCTCAGTGCGCTTGTTCAACTTCGGCGCGGAGCGGTTCAAGCGGGATAGCGCCTGCACTGCAAGAACGAATTGCAGCTTTTTGTCGATATACATAGCGCAGAGCTTCGGCTGGTCGAAGCCCGTCAGGTATTTATTAGCTACGACAAGCAGACGATATTCGTCTTTATCGAACACCTTGCGCGTTTTATCCTCTGGCAAGCCGTTGATCTCGGCCTCTGTATACTTGATGCCATCGACCTCTTTCTCTCCCGAGAAGGCAATGAGCGCTTTGAATGGGTTTCCGCGCTTTTCTAGTTCGGCCTGAACGGCTTGGTAGTAGCGAATGGCCATCTCGATATTCTGGGTGATGATCATTCCCTTGCCCTTGCCGCGCAGCTTCTTCTTATTCACCACGTTAGCGACGAAGTCTTCCACCATGACCTCGGCTTTGATGTTAATCGTCTGCTGGCTACGCTCAACGTAGGCGCGCAGCTTCTTCTGCGCCTTGGCTGTGTCGAATAGGGGATTACCTTCGATAGATTTCTGTATCTCGTAATAGCCCTTGTAGGTGGTGTAGTTGGCTAGCACATCAAGGATAAAACCCTCCTCAATGGCCTGTTTCATACTGTAGAGGTGAAAGGGCTTGAAGCTGCCATCCGCCTGCGGCACGCCAAACTTTTCCAACGTGCTGTTCTTAGGCGTAGCGGTGAAGGCAAAATAAGAGGCGTTGCCGCGCATCTTTCTCGCCCGCATGGCTTTTAGCACCTTGTCCTGATTGTCTTCAGCATCGGCGTCCTCGCCACCGCCCATGGCCTGGTTCATTTTATCGTGGGCTAAGCCGCTCTGCCCGCTGTGAGCCTCATCGATAATCACGGCGAAACGCTTGTCGCTCAGATCTTCGATACCATCGATGATGAAGGGAAATTTCTGGATCGTCGTGATGATGATCTTCTTACCGTTCTCCAGCGCTGCCTTGAGATCCGCCGAACGCATCGCCGGGGCGACGATGTTTTTCACTTCGGAGAAATCGCGGATATTGTCGCGCAGCTGCTTATCCAACAGGCGACGGTCGGTCACCACGATGACGCTGTCAAACAGCGGCTCATCCAGCGCCTTTGCTCCAGGAAGGCCCAGTTGCTTGGGATAACTCTCAATCAGCTGATAGGCCGCCCAGGTGATGCTGTTGGACTTTCCCGAACCGGCGGAGTGCTGGATAAGGTAGCTGTGCCCGACACCATAGGTGGCAGTGTGATCCAGCAGTCTTCGCACCACATCCAACTGCTGATAACGCGGGAAGATAAGGCTCTTCTTGGCCAGCGGTTCGCTGCTTTTACCTTCCAGCAGCACAAAATGCTGGATAATGCCGGCCAGGCTTTTTGGCTGCAAAACCTCTTCCCACAAATAAGCAGTCTTGTGGCCGTTGGGGTTAGGTGGATTACCCGCCCCCTGGTTATGGCCCTTATTGAAAGGCAGAAAGTAGGTCGATCTGCCGGACAGCTTGGTTGCCATCCAGACCTCGTCGGTATCGGCGGTCATGTGAACCAACACTCGACCGAACTGCATCAGTGGCTGGCTGGCGTCCCGGTCACGATACTGCTTCTGCCCGTGGTAGCGGGCAGTTTGATTCGTCCAAGCATTTTTCAACTCAAGCGTGACGATAGGCAGCCCGTTCACGAACAGCACCATATCCACAGACTCGTTCGGGTTCGCCAGCGAGTGGTGAGCCTGACGGGTCACGCTCCAGATATTGGCGGCAAAGTTGTCGTGAATCTTGGGCGAGGAGCTGGCCAGCGGCGCGGGATACATCAGCGTGAAGTGTGCATCCTCAACCGGCAAGCCCTTTTTTAACAGATGCAATATGCCCTTACGCTTTACCAGCTTATCGAACTGACCAAGGATTTTGGCCTGCCAATCAGCGGGGTTACGGGTTTGCAGCTTATCGAGCGCCTTGGCTTGCGTCGCCTCCAAAAAAGCCCAGAACTTTAAGGTATCCAGCGCCAGCGCGGGGTCAAAGTCGGCGGTATGGCCGATGCGGTAAGCGCCCACGCCATAGATGCCCTCTGTTACGCCCTGCACCTGCGCTTCTGTAGTAGTACCGGCTAGGTGCCGCTCAATAGCCTGCTCCAGCGCTTTCTCCGTGGTGTTGCTTACCGCATAGCTCATAACTGCCCCTTAAATCACCTTGATCTTGCCCGTTACCGCTGAATTGATCAGGCTCGTTTTGTATTCCTTGAGCGTGGCGATTTGGTCTTTCTTAATCGAAATAGTGCCATTGATTTTCTCGGTCACACCATCAATGTAACCGACAATTTCTTGTTGCTCTTCGCGAGTGGGAGCGGGAACAGTAATTGCGCCGAAGTCATCAGTATAAAGGCGCATGAAACCTGAAGAGCCTGTTCCCAGCCCTCGCGATGACACACGGAACCGCGTGCCCATTGGTTCTATTTTGAAAAGGTTTAGGTAGAACGGGCCGAATAGATCATCTCGCATATCGAAGATGGCGTAATCAGGGCTTACGAGGCCCAGCTGATCGACAATACCGAACAGTCCTATCGAGGCCCGCATACGGTTCATAACCAATTGGCCCGGGTAAACCTTCTTGTAACCAACCAGTTCGGCATCCGAAATCGCCTTGCCGGAAACCTCATCATGCGGGACAAGGCCTTCGACCATGCGCAGCGACAACAACGTTTCTGTGCCATTACTGGTTCGCTCATTGCGCTCTTGAAAGAGCCTCTTTAGGGGCACAGCCTCCCAATGCGCAGGAATCTCACCAATCCAGTCGATGCCGCTGTCCTTCATGGGAGCATCAGGATTCAGGCCGCGGGTGACGGCCTGCTGGATCAGAATCTGCCTGCGCTCGCGCAACAGCTTGATTTGTTCCTCTTTGATCCGCACCGCTTCGTCAATCGTCGCGCATTTCCTATCAAGCAATGTCGCGATGGCGCGTTGTTCTGGAAGCGGTGGAACACTCACTTGGGCATTTAGAATGTATTCTTGTTTTAAATTGATACGAGTAAAGCCGCGAGCTACGTTCGCAAAATACTCTCGATACCCAGTCGACATGAGAGAATAATTTAGGAACTTTGGTAGTACGCGACTGCTGTCTGCTCTGAATCCTTTACAGAAAGAGTTGAGATATGGGGTTTCTTCGTCCCACTCAAAAATTGAACTCTTGCCAATGTCTTCCAGTGTTTCACTACTCATCAGAAATAGCAGATCACCTGACTTGACTTTGTTTTGGCCTTCAGACTCGCGAACACGGACATAGTGGTATTTCTTGGGCACTTCCGCGAAATTAGCGACGGACACAAAGGGAACATAGGGCTTAAAACCTTCCAGTTGTTCGCGCGAAAAATCCTCACCAGCCTTGCCTGCAAGTCCTGGATATATCTTTCCAAGATGCTTTAGGCGTTTCCGCAGCCAAGCCGTACTGATATTGGTTTCATAAAAAGCAGTCATTCTACCGGCTCCAACTTCGTCGCCACTTCAACACCCAGAATATCCGCAATCAGCCCGTCAGCCTTTTCCTCAAGCGCCAGAATATCCCGCGTCACGTCTTCAAGGCTGCGCAGCGGCTTGTGACGATAGAAATATTTATTAAAGCTGATCTCGTAGCCGATCTTGACGCTATCCAGATTAATCCAAGCTTCTTCCACATGCGGCTTTACCTCTGCCAGGAAGTAACGGTGGATGCTGTCCTTCAGCGGCACGCTTTCCGCATCGCGCAGATCGGTCGCGCTTTCATAGGTCAGGTAGCTGCCATCGGGCTGGCGGTAGTAACCAAAATCTGCCAGTTGCTCTACATTGCATCCAAAGCGTTCGGCGAGATCTGTCACACCTTCTTCTGAAAGGGGATAGCGCTTGGAGATCACCTTCTCCGCTTTTTCGTCGTACCAGCTCACGGCATTCAGAATGGCGTTCTTCTCGGCTGCCGAGACCTTCATCTTGCGAGCTCTGATTGCTTTGTTGACATTGTCACGGAAGGCATTGAAGTCGGCGGTTTCCTCAGTGCCGATATCGTCCATTAGCTGGTTAGCAATGTTCAGCAGATCGCGTAGTTTGATCCAATATTTGGTATCGATGAGCTTGCCGCGCTGCTTGGCATTCAGGGTAAAGCCCTGCTCCTCGCACCAGGCAGTGATTGCCTTGTTCTCGCTCTTCAGAAACCCCGTTTCGTAGACCTTCTCTCCGTGTTCCGCCCAGAGCCACTCCATCGGTTCGCGCAGGCTTTTATCGAAACGCAGCGGCGCGATGCGATCGGCACTGAAGCCCGCACGGCGACGGTCGGGGCGTTCGATGGTGACTTTGTGGTACCCGAAATCTTCGTTGTCGAAGACCTTCACGGCGATACCCACCGGATCTTGTTTAGCATCTATCTCACGCTCAATGGGCGCAAAATTCAGGTAGGCGTCGGTAATCTGTTGAATATGGTCGTCTGCGAACTCGCAGTTCTTGTCGCCAAGGTTCTTGCGCAGTTTGCGGAAGAGCAGGTTGGCGTCGATCAACTGAACACGCCCCTTGCGTGCCTCGGGTTTGGCGTTGGTCAACAGCCAAATGTAGGTGGTGATGCCAGTGTTGTAGAAAAGGTTATTCGGCAGTTGGATGATGGTATCCAGCATATCGTTTTCGATGATATAGCGGCGAATATTGGACTCGCCGCTGCCTGCGTCGCCAGTAAATAGGCTGGAGCCGTTGTGAACACTGGCAATGCGTGAGCCAAGCGGGCTGGTGCCCGCAGGCTTCATCTTGTTCACCATCTCCATCAGGAACAGAAGCTGGCCATCCGAAGAGCGCGGGGTGGCGTCTACAGTCTCTTTGTTGCCCCAATAATCAGCCAACTCGACCTGAAAGCGAGGGTCAATGACGTCTTTGCCATCCTTGATGTATTTGACCTCGCTGTTCCAGCTTTTACCGTAAGGCGGGTTGGAGAGCATGAAGTCGAAGCGATGGGCCGAAAATTCATCGGTGGAGAGCGTGGAGCCGACGCGGATGTTCTCAGGGTTGTTCCCTTTGATCATCATGTCCGATTTGCAGATCGCGTAGGTCTCGTCGTTGATCTCCTTACCGTAGAGATAGACATCGCCTTTCGCCTGGATTTGGCCTTCGGGATCTTTGATGTAGTTCTGCGCTTCAGTCAGCATGCCGCCCGATCCACAGGCAGGGTCGTAGATCGTCATGATCGGTAGGAGCTGACCCTTGATCGGGTCGAACATCAGGTGGGTCATAAGGTGAATCACCTCACGCGGCGTAAAATGCTCCCCTGCCTCCTCATTGTTCTCCTCGTTGAACTTGCGGATCAGCTCTTCAAAAACATAGCCCATGCCGAGGTTCGACAAACCCGGCAAGACGTTGCCTTCGGGGTCTTCTGCATCATGGGGTGTCAGGTTGATCCGAGGCGACACAAAGTTCTCAATGACATCCAGCAGCACTTGCTTGTTCGCCATGTGGCGCATCTGATCAAAGAGCTTGAAGCGGGTGATGATCTCTTTGACGTTGTCGCTGAAACCATCAAGGTAGTCCTCAATGTTCGCCAGCATAATTTGCTGGTTATTAGTCGCAGTGCTATGCAGCTTTTTCAGCGTCCACTGGCTGATATTGTAAAAGACATAGCCGGAGGCAGCTTTCAACGGGGCATCGTCAAGTTCGAGCTCCCCCATATCTTCTTTCTGGTAGCGAACTTCTTCGAGTACCGCTTCCTTAGTTGGCTCTAGCAGCGTATCCAAGCGGCGCAGCACCACCATAGGCAGGATCACATCACGATATTTGCCACGGACATAGACGTCTCGGAGGCAGTCGTCGGCTATTTTCCAGATAAAAGAGACAAGGCTGTTATGGGACGAGTGGTTCATGAAATCATTACAACCTATTGTTTATTAAATAATTTAAATAGTAGACAGTTCAGCATTTAAGGCATGGCATCTTAACATGGGGGCATCGCATCGTTAGAAAAATCCACCCTTTGGCATGCTTACATCTAACACAGGCGAGTCAAAAGCACCTAACACGTTGAAATGCATTCGATGAGCTTTGATTGCACCACCTGACCACCTTTTTAACCACCTACAAGGCTAGGTAACAGGCACGACACACCGTCAAGGTTACTGCTATAATAATAACTATTGATCTGCCTAGGAGCGTTGTGATGGTTCGTAAGGCCCCAACTGATAAAGTCACTGTTTCCCGCGAGCGTTTTTTGCGTGCAGTCGCCAGCTCAAGCGCGATTGAAACAGGCGAGCGCACGGAAGTGGTTGAGAAGCGACTAAAATCTCGCTCGCGTCGATTTACCAAGCTAACCTTGGCTTTTTGAGACTTTCCATAGACTATCTACTCCCTTATTGCGTCTCCAAAACATCTAGAACCAAGCGTTCAATAAACTGATAGCCACCATCTCGCCCGGCCTGAATCGCTTTAAAATAGTAGTCTTTATGCTCATTCCATAGGCTGTAATCCAGTGGTTGAGCACCCGCTTTGACAACCAGCAGCAAGCGTGCTATGCGTCCGTTTCCCTCTCGGAATGGGTGAATCAGTATGAACTCGGCATGCGTTTCGGCAAGAAAGGCGATCAGTGGTTCGCCATCCATCTCCGATAGCTCAGCAAAGATTGAGAAATGCTTAGCCATAACCCTTTTTTTAGGCTTGGGTTTCTATTGCTTATGATAAGACAACCCTACAGAGATGATAGCTTTAAATCGCAAGTATATAATTTTTAAAAATGGTAAGGAGCACCTAAATTGGGTAGAAAACTTGTAGATCCGCTAACAAAAAAGAACCAGAGCGAATACTTCTCACCTTTTTCGCTGTAATTAAAAGCAGATAGTAAACCTAACAAAAAATATAAATTTAAATTATTTCTTAAGCAACTCAACAAGCTTTAGAGGGAAATTTAAAGCGCTTTCCACTGAATAAACACGCCACTTTTGAGTCTTAGCAAGACGTGCATTTTCCTTGCTAATTGATATTGACACCTTTACATGAGGCCATGCAAGTTCCAAATTAGCAATTACTACTCCATTCTCATCTTTTACATCAAAACCAACTTCCGGTAGTTTTACTTTATTATTTTTCAAATAATGCAAAACCCCAGTCAGACCCGGATCAGCAAGCTTAAACACATCTTTCCAATCAGATATAATTAAAACTCTTTGCTCACGCCTTAAATGAGCAATTTCTTGACGAGATTTATGAGGAACTGTCATATGTTGGTGATAGGGTTCTTTGCTATGACAATCAATGCAAAGCGCACTAAGATTCTGCTCCCTGTTATCACCTCGCACACCGTTAATATGATGAGTGTGCAACAAGTGCGGCCTTCTGGTTAATTCTAACCTGCACTTTTCACATTTATACTGGCGTTTTTCACGATAGTTTCGGGACACTTCAGGCCAATCAGTAGTGTAATTCTCGCTTACTCCACTCTTTCTCTCAGGATGATAGGGGAAAAATGACTCATGCTTTTGAAAAAAATCAACAAATGAAAACACTTCAAATATTTCTTTGTTTCCAGGAGAAGCATATCCATTATAGTTAATTTTATTTAGACATAGCTTGCAGACTTTGAGGTTTGTAACCGCCGACTCCTCTTTCCCATAGAAACTACGTCCAGTTATTCTAAACTGCTCACTATGATCGCGCGTTATAACATAACGCTCAAAACGACCGCTTGACTTCATTTCCTCTAGCTTTTGACATAACGCTATATGCACCTTATTTCCTTCGGCACCGTCTTGACGGACTAAGGAAAAACGTGAGCGGTGATCCTGAATATAAAGTAATACTTGCTGGCCTTGCCAACTAAGTAAATTTCCTGATGTACTAATTTCATCAAGATCCGTCAACTCCAAACCGCCTTCCGGAATTAAAAACTCTGGCGGCGGGGAGGTATCAACAACTGTAGACTTTGATATTAATACGTCATTACCTGGCTGAAGAGCAAAAGGGTCAATATCTACAGAAGGCCCCATTCGGCTCACCGCATCTTGAAGAGCGCTAAGGTCGATCAATAACTTCATGTCGACGAAGCTTCTGAGAGGATTTCGCGAATCTGACTTTCAGCGTTAGTCAAAATGCGAAAGCTAACTCTGCGTGAGTTCTCATGACTTTCCTGCCCCAAAGAATCCAACACTGGATGAGAGGATGAAAAGCCAACAGCTGCAGTGGTTTTCTTGACCCAAGTCTTATTCTGCTGAGTCTCAGGAAGATCATAGAGATAGCTCAATACTGAGCGAGTTCTATCCTGCGAAAGCTGCATATTTAGGAAATAGGCTGTGTCTTCGTCCACGTTTTGATTCCAGATACTTGATGTATGTCCTTCGATGCGAATTTCATCGATACTAGTGCGAAAGGGCTCAAGTACGGCTAGATAACGTGGATAGAAATCACTCAAAATGCTTTCAAAACGCGAGCGTAGTTGCGCCGAACCAGTAGCAAACAGTACTTCGGGAGACTGAAATGTCAGTGCAAGTGTGTCAGGATTAATTTCGGCTTGCCATCTGGCGAGATCCTTACCGAACTCGCTAATCAATGCTTGATAGATCGCAATCTGAGTCTGCTGATAGGCCTCAGCAACTTGAGTAACTCGATCACGCTCCTTGAGGGCATGCTGCATCAGTGCGATGGAGATCAACAAAAAGACCATCATAAGTCCAGCCATTAAATCCGAAACGCTCAGCCAATGGTGCTCTTCTTCGCTGCCAGCACCGCTCCCTCGGCCAAAAAGTGAATGTAAGCGACTCATCAGTAAGAGCTCGTATTAACGGATTGAACAATTTTTTGCATTTCACCGGTTAGTTTCTGATAGTCCTGAGTGAAGCGGCCACTGATCTGACCAAGGGCACTGCCCATTTCTGTCATTACTCGTTGTAATTCCTGCTGCATGCTGTCATCAATACGCTCCATTTGCGCATTAACATGATCACCAGTGCGCTGCACAGCTTGCTGCATAGCGGATTCAACCTGCTGATAGGCGTTGCTGAGCTGCTGCTGATATTGCTGATTGGCCTCAGTAAGGGCTTTTTGATGTTGGGTCTGTAAGGTTTCAAGTGCTTCGGATGTACGACTTTGTACTTGGCGCAATTGCTGCTGTGTCTCTTCTCCGGACTCACCAAGCGTGCGGGCAAGTTGCTGTGTTTCAATGCTTAGCCGATCAACCAATGCACGAACCTGCTCTTCCGCACCTTCTATACCGCGCTTGTACTCTTCACTTAGGCGTTTAGCACCTTCATTGAGAGAGCTGGCATTTCCTTCTAAAGTTGTCTGCATTTCAACAAAGCGTGCACCAAGATGCTCTGCACTGCTACTGAGTTCATTGCCTATGATTTCAGAACCTTTAGTAAGAGTGCCGACTAACTCACGAATATGATTATTCACTTCTTCATGAGCATCGCGGAAGTGTTCAGCAATTCGCTGTGATTGTTCAGATAGCTGATCCGAGGTGCCTTGTAATGATTCGTGTACTCGGTTGTAACGCTCATTAAGACCTGTAGCTCCCTCGATCATTTCTTGGTTGATGCGGGCACTCCCCTCTACTAGCTCGGCTCTCATCTGGCCACTACCCTCAACAAGATCGCGTGCAGCAGTCTGAGCGGCTTGGTTTATTTCATTCACAGTTTCATCAATTTGTCGACGTATCTCAGGTACTGCTTCCACAGCGCGATCGCGAATATCGCTGAAAGCAGCTAGATGTGATTGGAGATCCTCTAATTGACGTTGCGTAGCATTTAGTAAGGTCTCCAGCCCCTCCATAGTTTTAGGTATGCTGGTAGCCTTGTCGCTAATATGAGCAACGCTAGCCTCGGTTTGAGTAATGGCAGTTACACCTTGAGCGTATTGATCGCGCATTTCGCCAAGCTGCTGACGATAGTTTTCTTGCCATTCAACCATTAACTTCACAGCATCATTTAGCTCTTCAAAATTTTTCCCGAACTGTTCAGTCAGCTTTTGATTGAAATCCTTGATAACCTCTTTCAGCGCATTGATAACTTGCTCAGTAGCGGACTTCGACATCATATCAGCGAAGTCATGCATCTGCTGACTCAGTTCGCGGGCAAATTCATCGAAACGCAATCGTTGAGTTTCGGCATGCTTACTAAGCCCTTCTGCTGCTTCTGCCTGACGACTTGTTTCGCGAACAAGACGTTGTTGTCCGTCATCCTGGCTCTGGCGCATTAGCCTAATTTGCCCCATCAAAGTGTCGCTGTCATCGCCAGCAATAGCATGACGTAATTTATTAAGATTATCGTTCTGCTCTCGCAAAAGCTGGTGAATGTGCTCTGGACCAATTTCCTCAGGGCCAGTTGCTAAATCAGTTTGAGGTTGCATTTGGGGCATGCTGGTCAAAAATTTGTAAAGAATTGTCATTCCCATTCCAAATAAGCTGGTCATGAAAGCTGTTTGGAGTCCCCCGAGCAGTAGGCTTATGCTGCCATCAATGTTATCGGGGTCAAAATGAAGTAGGCCAATAACGATCCCGATAAAGGTACCGAGCATTCCTAGTGAAGTTAGAAGATTTGGCGTGTAGTGGGTAAGACTTCGTAAACTGTCTTTTCTGTAACAAATCACACCTGTCAGAAAGAAAGCGATGATCAGTGTAAAGAAAATTCCTGTAACGTTGCCTGCGGAAGCATCACGCAAAAAATTTTCAAAAAGCCCTGGTAGCCAATTCACACTGATATCCCCTTTGGTAAAGTTTTTAATAGACGTGAATTTTTATATATTTTTGATTAGGAAGATACGCTAAAAACACTATCTGAGAAGTATTTTATTTAGCTTTAATTTTGACAAATCAACCATTCACTTTTCATGCAATACTTTAGTTGATAAAAAACCCGCCTTTCGGCGGGTTTTGCGTACAGAGCTAGCGAGTAAACACTCACTCCCACTCAATAGTAGCAGGCGGCTTACTACTAACGTCATAAGTAACACGCGAAACCCCTTCCAACTCATTGATAATCCGGTTAGAAACCTTCTCCAGCAGCTCGTAGGGCAGGTGCGCCCAGCGGGCGGTCATGAAGTCGATGGTTTCTACCGCGCGTAGCGCGATGACCCATTCGTAGCGGCGGCCGTCGCCTACTACACCTACCGATTTCACCGGCAGGAACACGGCGAAGGCTTGGCTGGTTTTTTCGTACCAGCCAGAGGCGCGTAGCTCTTCGATGAAGATGGCGTCGGCATCGCGGAGGATGTCGGCGTAGTCTTTTTTGACTTCACCCAGAATACGCACGCCCAAGCCGGGGCCGGGGAATGGGTGGCGGTAGACCATATCGTAGGGCAGGCCGAGTTCCAGGCCGAGTTTGCGCACTTCGTCTTTAAACAGTTCGCGCAGCGGCTCGACCAGCTTGAGCTTCATGGTTTCCGGCAGGCCACCTACGTTGTGGTGGGATTTGATCACGTGCGCTTTGCCGGTTTTAGAGGCGGCGGATTCGATCACGTCCGGGTAGATGGTGCCCTGGGCGAGGAAGTCGACGCCATCGATCTTGCTGGCCTCTTCATCAAATACGTCGATAAAGGTGTTGCCGATGATCTTGCGCTTGGCTTCCGGGTCTTTTTCACCCTTCAGCTTGCCGAGGAACAGCTCTTCGGCGTCTACGCGGATCACCTTAACGCCCATGTGCTTAGCGAAGGTTTCCATGACTTGGTCGCCTTCCGCTTTACGCAGCAGACCGTTGTCGACGAAGACGCAGGTCAGCTGGGTGCCAATGGCTTTGTGCAGCAGCGCGGCAACCACGGAGGAATCCACACCGCCGGAGAGGCCAAGCAGTACATGGCGGTCGCCCACTTGCTCGCGCACGCGCTGAACCTGGTCTTCGATGATTTGTGCAGGCGTCCACAGCTTTTCGGCTTTACAGATATCCAGCACGAAGTGCTCAAGAATCCGCTGGCCCTGCAGGGTGTGAGTCACTTCCGGGTGGAACTGAACGCCATAAAACTGCTTCTCTTCCCAGGCCATGGCGGCAATCGGGCAGCTCGGCGTGGAAGCGGTCACGGTGAACTCGGCGGGCGCTTCGGCGACCTTGTCGCCGTGGCTCATCCATACGTCCAGCAGTGTTTTGCCGCTTTTAGCGTCTACGTGGTCTTTGATGTCTTTGAACAGCGCGTTGTCTTCGTCGATCTGAATCTGCGCGTAGCCGAATTCGCGCTGGTTGGAGCCTTCTACCTTACCGCCCAGCTGCTCGGCCATGGTCTGCATGCCGTAGCAGATACCAAACACCGGTAGGCCCATTTCAAACACGCACTGAGGCGCACGCGGGGAGTCCAGTTCCGTCACGGATTCCGGGCCACCGGCCATGATAATACCGTTGGGGTTGTATTCGCGGATCTCCTCTTCGGTGATATCAAACGCGCGGACTTCGGAGTAAACGCCGATCTCGCGTACGCGGCGGGCGATCAGTTGCGTGTACTGCGAGCCGAAGTCGAGAATCAAAATCTTATGGGCGTGAATGTCACTCATGGCGGGGTCTCGGTTAAGCGGTGTGGGTGCCGCTGGTAAGGCCAAAAAGCAAGCGGCGAGCTTTGCCCGCCGCCGTTTTAACGTAGAAGCCTCTGATTAACTATTGCGCTTGACCATACTGCGTTAAAAATCGCCTCAAAATGCTCATTTACAACTTGTAAACTCCGCTTTCTCGTTGATTTTTGCCTTGTCTGGTCTGCGCTCATTACGTTAATCAAAGGCTTCAAAATCATCTACTGGTTAGCTCACCCGATAGTTGGGAGCTTCTTTGGTGATCTGCACGTTGTGGACGTGGGATTCGTTAAAGCCAGCACCGGTAATCTGTACAAACTCCGGCTTGGTGCGCATTTCCTGAATATCGCGGCAGCCGGTGTAGCCCATGGAAGCGCGCAGCCCGCCCATCAGCTGGTGAACGATGGCGCTCATCATGCCTTTATAGGGAACGCGGCCTTCGATGCCTTCCGGCACCAGCTTCTCGGCGCCTTCGCTCTTATCCTGGAAGTAGCGGTCGGCGCTACCCTGGCTTTGAGACATGGCACCCATGGAGCCCATGCCACGGTAGGCTTTATAGGTACGGCCCTGGTAGAGCTCGACTTCGCCGGGGGCTTCTTCGGTACCGGCCAGCAGGCCGCCGACCATCACGGCGCTGGCGCCAGCGGCAATCGCTTTGGCCAGATCACCGGAGTAGCGCACACCCCCATCGGCAATCAGCGGAATGTCGTACTCTTTGAGCGCTTCGGCCACGTTGGAAACCGCGGTAATTTGCGGTACGCCAACGCCGGCGACAATGCGCGTGGTGCAGATTGAGCCAGGGCCGATACCCACTTTAACAGCATCCGCGCCCGCTTCGGCCAGCGCCCGGGCTGCACCGGCGGTGGCGATGTTGCCGCCAATCACCTGAATCTGCGGGAAGTGCTCTTTGATCCAGCGAACGCGGTCGAGAACGCCTTGGGAGTGGCCGTGGGCGGTATCGACAATGATCACGTCCACGCCTGCTTCAGCCAGGGCTGCTACGCGATCTGGGGTTTCCGGGCCGGTGCCTACCGCCGCGCCGACTAACAAACGGCCGTCGCTGTCTTTGGCGGCCATTGGGTAGGTGCGGGCTTTTTCGATATCCTGGAAGGTGACCAGGCCGCGCAGGTGGAACTCGTCATCAACGATCAGCATTTTCTCAATGCGGTGTTCGCGCATTTTGGCTTTGCTGGTTTCGAGGTCGGTACCTTCTTTAACGGTAACCAGTCGGTCGCGCGGCGTCATGATCGCTTCAACGCTGTCGCCGTGGTTAGGCTGGAAGCGCATGTCGCGTTCGGTCACGATACCCACCAGGGTCTCGCCTTCTACCACGGGGAAACCGGAGAAGCCGTATTCACGGGCCATGGCGAGCAGGTCTTCGAGCTTGGCTTTAGGGCTAACGGTGACCGGGTCTTTCACAATCACGCTTTCGTGCTTTTTGACCTTGCGCACCTCAGCGGCTTGCTGGGTCATGGCCATGCTCTTATGGATGATGCCGATGCCGCCTTCCTGGGCCATCGCAATCGCTAGACGCGCTTCGGTAA